>Ga0105240_10002943_pt1 | contig 26851 bp, 23 predicted proteins | sample KBSC54metaG_FD_80426 | JGI IMG/M metagenome (GOLD analysis project Ga0105240, IMG submission 80426) | Corn rhizosphere microbial communities from Kellogg Biological Station, Michigan, USA - KBS C5-4 metaG | ecosystem: Host-associated > Plants > Roots > Rhizosphere > Soil | place: Michigan, USA... | reverse complement strand
TATCGACATTGGCGGGTACGCAGCCGGCATTTGCGCAAGCTTGGCCCACGAGGCCCGTGCGCCTTGTCGTCCCATATGCGCCCGGGGGCACGACCGACGTCACTGCGAGAATTGTGGCGGATCACTTGTCCAGAATTTGGGGTCAGCAAGTGGTCATCGAAAACAAACCCGGCCAAGGCACCAATATCGGAGCTGAGACGGTCGCGCGCGCCGATCCGGATGGCTACACGATACTGGTCGCGGCAAGCTCGATGGCGGCGAACAGGAATCTCTATCGTTCGCTAAAATACGATCTCGTCACCGATCTCGCGCCCGTCTGCCGCCTTGTCACATTCCCGCTCGTGTTTTTCGTGCCGAACGCATCTCCGGCGAAATCCATCAGCGACCTGATCGCTTACGCCAAGGAGCGAAATGGCGATCTCACGTTCGGGACGCCTGCTTACGGCGGCATCAACCATCTCACCGGGGAGCTTTTCAAGCGAATGGCCGGAATCCAGATGACGCACGTGCCCTATCGCGGCGACGCCCCTGCGACGACGGATTTAATTGCAGGACGCCTCGATCTGCAGATCGCCGGAACGGTGCAACTCGAACAGTCACGTGCAGGTCAGATTCGCGCGCTGGCGGTCACCACAGCCCAACGTGTTCCCGCGGCCGTGGAGGTACCAACCGTGGCCGAGTCCGGCCTTCCGGGATTCAACGTTCAGGCCTGGTTCGCACTCGTCGTGCCGGCAAAGGTCCCTCCGGAAATCGTGAAGAGGATGAGCCTCGATACGGTCGGCGCGCTCGGCGACCCGGCCGTCAAAGCAAAGCTTGAAGCCATCGGCGTGATTGTCGCGCCGTCAACGCCTGAGGAGCTTGCCAACTTCATCAAGTCGGAGATCGCCAAGTGGGAGGCCGTAATCAAGGACTCCGGGATCAAAATCGAAGGCTGATTCTTGATAGGGGCGGGAAAATGGTGGAGCCCAAGCATCGCAATGCCCCGATAGATTCGCAGTCGCAACGAATGAAGCGCGCTTGATTGCCGCTTCTGACCCAATGTATGGTCCGGCCGTGCGTTGCAAGAGGTTTTCGCCGAGCGGGCATTCAGCGGTCTTGCATCGATGTATCCGGTCTCTGATTGGAGCTGGTCTGCTCCGGACCATCATGGATATCAGCGCGCGTGCGTTCTCGTCAGCGGACAGGCCTCAACGGGCCATTTGGGTCACCAGTTTTCGCATGCGCCGGGAAGACCGATCCTCCATCTCTTCTCCTCCTCTCGCAGACCTCGGCAGGTAACGTGTTTTGCTCTGGCTACGTCATTGCGGGCTCCTCATTTTGAGCGGCCTCTGTGGCCGTCAGTGTGGAGTTGGGATCAGGTTGGCTGGGGCGCGGCATGATTGATCTTCCGCACCTCGAAGGCCCGACCACGAGCCAAAATACTCCAGGCGATACGGGCGAGCTTGTTGGCGAGTGCGATCGCCAGCACATTGCGATGCAGCCGCTTCCTGGCTGCCTCGATCCAGGGCTTGAGCCCATGGCGCTCCCAGATCTTCGGCTTGATCAGCACGACCCATGCCGCCTGCACGAACAGGACCCGCAGATAGCGATTGCCGCGCCTAGATATCTTGCCGAGAATGGTGCGGTTGCCGGTCGAGGTCTGCTTGGGAACGAGCCCGAGCCAGGCAGCAAAATCGCGGCCCTTGGCGAACACATCGCCTGCGCCGATCGCGGCCACCATCGCGCTGGAGATGATCGGCCCGATGCCGGGCACGCTCATCAACCGTTCGCAACCGGCATCCTGGCGCGCGATGGTCTCGATCGCGTTCGACAAACCCTCGACCCGCTCATCGAGCCGGCGCCAGTCGTAGGCCAGATCTTCGACAAGGTGGACCATGCGAGGCGACAGGACATCTGGTGGCATGGCCAGGATGTTGGGTAACTCGGCGCGCAAAACCCGTAACCCTTGGCGCACCGCAATGCCACGCTCGAGCAGGAAGGCGCGGATTTGATTGATGATGCCGGTGCGCTGGCTGACCAACCGCTCCCGTACCCGATGCAGCGCCTGCGGGTCCGGCTGATCGGTGGTCTTGGTTGCGACGAACTTCATCGTCGGCCGCTGCACCGCCTCGGCAATCGCCTCCGCGTCGCGGAAGTCGTTCTTCTGTCCCTTCGAATAACACTCATTGCCTCTGGTAGCCCCAACGCGATGCGTTGGTTCACGTCCAGGCTGCTAGCGAGCCAAGGGTTTTTTGGTGGAACTGTTTACTGATTCGGCGCGGTTTCATTGTTGCGCTCATGTCGCGAACCCTACGCCAGGCAGACCAACTGTTCCACACGCTGTTACACAGGTATTTTTCGTCTTTGTGATTGAATTTGCGCCTCGTTGGCGGAGTCTCTCCGCCGCTGGCGGATTGCCTCCGCAAAAATCCAATACGTAGGATGATCTATAAAGCGTCGACGTCAAAAATATCCCGTTCGAAGAATTTGCTTACACGTATCGACATCATTAGGACGCTATGTTTGGAAAACGCTGGCCGGTTACCTCTCGGTTGCAGTTTCTGAAATCCCAACCAGTCGACCAACGTTCACTCCGGTACGCTGGAGTTCACCATAGGGGATTAGTCCGACATTGCTTAAACGCGCTATGACGCGGCTCTGAGGGATCTAGAGCATCCCGGAGTGAACTCGGCGGACTCCACGAATTCGCGCTTCGTAATGACGGGGTCACAGGTTCGAATCCTGTTTGCGGCACCAATCTTCTTTCAATTAAAAACCGGACGCAGAAGCCAAAGATCGGCGGAATGCTTTGTCCATAAAGTCCGCGACGACTACTGCAGCTGACGCATCTCCGCCTCCGCCTGCTCGAGCCAGAACCTCACGCCCATCTCGCGGTACATCGCCGTCGCGGTGGTGAGGTGCTGGTAGGCCCGATCGCGCTTGCCTGTGTGACGAAAGAGCTTCCCGAGGCCGAGGTGGCAGTGGGCGATAAGCAGGCGCATGTGGCGCGGCTCGGCGAGCGCCAGCGCCCGACGGTAGTGGGCCTCGCCGGTTTCTGCGTCGAAGCGATCGGGATGGGTCGCGATGTCGCCCAGCAGGTGCAGCGCATGGGCCGCGAACCCGGGCTGAGACGAAGAGGATTCGACCGCACGGTCGCCGAGGCGCTGTGCTTCGTCGAGCCGGCCAAGCCGAAGATGGGCGCGACCCAGCGCGCAGTAGCACCAGGCGCGCCGGACGACGATCTCAATCGCAGGCTCACGGTCGCTTTCCCTGAGCCGGTTCAGCGCCTCGCTCGCCTCGCCGAGTTGCGCCAGTGCCCAAGCGGAGCAGGAAAAGTGGTGGATATTCGCCGTCCGAGACACCGCGATCCAGCGTTCGATCAGTGAGCGCGCCTGGGCCCAGTCCCCCTCGAGGAGGCGGAGCATGGCCGCCGCGTTGTGGGCCAAGCCGATGGTGTAGGCATTCTGGGTTGGTTCGGCGAGGCGGATGGCCTCCGCTTCATACTTAGCCGCTTCGGCGAATCGGCCGAGCTCGGCGAGGCTCGCGATCAGCCAGGTCCGATCCCACACCGATGGGGGTGCAGAAAGTCCGACATTGTCGTAGAGCCACTCGGCAGGCAACGCGGCGAGGTTGCCGGTGGCCAGTTCGATCACCCGATCATACTCACCCCGCAGGTAATGCACGTACACCAGATTGCTGGTGGTGAGGATGCGAAGCCTCAAGTCTTCGAGGCGCCCGGCGATCTCCAACGCGCGGGAGCCAGTCACGAGCGCCTCGTCCAGCTCGCCGAGCATCGACTGGCTGATCGTCATGAACGCATAGACCCGGCCGCGCCGGCGGTCGTCGTTCAGCCGCTCGGCAAGGGCCTCGGCTCCGCGCAGGCACGCCAACATCCGTTGGCCTCCGCCGAGCTGGCTCAACACCGGACGCAACTCAAGACGCATCTCGAAGCCCTGCTCCAGCGTGGATCGGCTTTCCGGCAGGGCCTCGAGGACATGCAGCGCCTGCTCGAAGGATTTGACAGCCTCCAGATTGGCCGACCGGGCGCTTGCAAGCTGACCGGCTCTGCGCCAATAGCCAATCGCCTCGCTTGCGGACCCGGCCTCGGTGAAATGGTGGGCGACGACCTCGGGCAGGCTTTCGGCCATCGCCGGGAACCGCTCGACCAGCAACTTGGCGATGCTCGAATGCAACTGCCGCCGCCGGCTCTTGAGCATCGTGGCGTAGGCGGCGTCCTGCACCAGCGCATGCTTGAAGGAGTAGGTCGCGTCCGGCGGCATTCCGCGCCGGGAGATGAGGCCGGAGGCCGTCAGCCGCTCGAGCGCGGCGTCGAGCTCCGTTGGGGACAGCGCCGACACCGCGGCCATCAGTTCGTGGGAGAAGTCCCGTCCAATTGCGGCGCCGATCTGCGCCACATCCTTGATAGGGCCAAGCCGGTCGAGGCGCGCCACCAGCGAGGCTTGCAGCGTCGTCGGTACGGCAAGCGGCGGCAGCGGTCCGTCGAGCACGTAGCAGTCGGCCGTCTCACGCAACAGCCCGCTTTCGAGTAGCGTGCTCGTCAGCTCCTCGACGAACAGCGGCACGCCATCTGTGTGCGCAAGGATCTGCTCGACGACTGCGTTGGGCAGCGCCTTGTCCCTGGTGACGCCGGCAATGATGCCGGCGCTGTCGCGACGGCCAAGGCGGCTTAGGGGCAGCATCGTCACATGCGGTTGGCCGACCCAGGTTGGCTGGAACTCGGGCCGCACCGTGACCACCAGCAGCACCGCCAGGTCCGCGACGCGGGCAACCGTTCGATCGAGCAGGTCGAGCGATGTCGGATCGATCCAGTGGGCGTCCTCGAACACCATCAGGACGGGCCTCTGCGCCGCGACGCCGTCAAGTTGGTTGAGAAGCGCGGCGAGGGTCATCTCTCGCTTCTGCTGTGGACTGACCGTCAACGCCGGGTAGCGCTCGTCCGCCGGCAGCCCCAACAGTTCCGCAATGAGTGCCAGATCGCGTTTCGTCGCCAACGGCTTGAGCAGGGCGTCCAGTTTGTCGAGCTTCGCTCTGGCGCTGCTGCCCGGCTCGAAGCTCGCGGCTCGCTCGAGCTGCGCAATGAAGGGGTAGAACGGACTGCTCGTATGGTGCGGAGAACAGAAATAGCGCAGGCGAGCATGCGGTTCGCCCTCGAGCCCGACCAGCAGGCCTTCAGTGATGCGCGACTTGCCGATGCCGGGCTCGCCCGAGAGCAGCACGACCCGACCCTCACCGGCCTTGGCCTGATTCCAACGGCGCAGCAGCAGCTCGATCTCCTCCTGCCGGCCAACAAGCGGGGACAGCGCGCCCGCATGCCGCGCCTCGAACCTGCTGACGCCGGCCATCTCGCTGCGCACCTGCCAAGCCTCGACCGGATCCGGCAGCCCCTTCATCTCGATGGCGCCCAGTGTGCGGCAGTCGAACATTCGCCCCACCAGCAGCCGCGTGCTGGCCGCAATAACCACCTCGCCCGGCGCTGCCTCGGCCTGCAGCCGCGCCGCCAGGCTTGGCGTCTCGCCGATCGCGACACGCTGCCGCATGTCGCCGGTCCCAAGCTGCTCGCCGAGGACGACGAGCCCGGTGGCGATGCCGGCGCGTGCCTGAAGGGTCGCCTCGGAAGCGGCCGTCCGCGTGTCGACTGCGTCGAGGATGGCAAGGCCGGCGCGCACGGCCTGCTCGGCGTCATGCTCATTAGCCGCAGGGTAACCGAAATAAACGACCACGCCGTCGCCCAGGTACTGGGCGACGAATCCGTCAAACCGCGCCACCACATCGGCGACCATTTTGTGGAAGGCGGCAATCCGATCGTGCATGTCCTCGGGGTCAAGGTGAGCCGCAAGCGGCATTGAGACGACCATATTGCAAACCATGATCGTCAGCTGTCGCCTCTCGGGGCCGCCCGTGCTGACCGCTACCGTGGACGGTGCCACATCGCGCGGTGCTGGAGGGCTCTCGGCGCTCTCCTGCTCCCGGTGTCTGCTCATATCGCCAACGGGCAGCGCCGCAATCGACGGCCCGTCGGGCTGCGGTAGCGCGGGCTTGGCGAACTCTCTGACAGCGGGCGATCTGCTCGGCGGCTGTGTGCTGCGCAGCTCGGCGACGAGCGACCTGGTTGCGGCATCGGGCTCCGTATTCAGCTCGTGCTTGAGCAGCGCAACGAGGTCTTGGTAGTGCTTGAGCGCTTCGGCTTTGCGTCCCGTGGCGGCCAGCGCCTGTACGATCAACCGATGGGCGTCCTCGCGCATGTTGTTGAGCGCGACGGCGCGCTGGCCGGCCCTCAGCGCTTGTTCGGCCCGGCCGGCCGCGAGCTCGTGTTCACCGAGCCCCATCATGGCGCCAAGGGCAAGCTCCAGTAATCTCTCGCGTTCACCGGTGAGCCATTCGTTCCAACCCTCTTCGCCGATGGTCACGTCGTCGATCAGCCGGCCGCGGTAAAGATCGGCTGCCGCGCTCAACGCGTCACGGCTGCCCTCACGGACCAGGGCCTCGAACCGGCTGACATCGCACAGGATGGCCGCCGTATTGAGCGATACGATTTCGCCGTCGCTCTCCAGAGCGTCCTGGCCGAGCACTTTGCGCAGCCGGAACAGCGCCTGGCGCAGGTTCTGCTTGGCCTGGGCGTCGAAGTGGGAGCCCCACAGCAGGGCGGACAGCCTCTCACGCGGCTGCGGCCGGGGCGCGTTGCAGGCCAGATAGGCCAACAAGCCCGCAAGCTTCTTGCTCGGCAGGTCGACAATGCCATCCGGCCCGGTCAGCTCGAAGCCTCCCAGCAGCGAAAGTCCAAATCTTGGGGGTGGCGCGCCGTCCATTGGCGCACGTGGGGTTTGCACGGTGATGCCCCTCCAGGAGCCGCATTCTACACTTTTCACGGTCCTCGAGCAAAAATAACGGCGCTGTGACGTCGGGCTGACGCCGGCGACGACGGCGACAGGCTTCAAGTGGTGTCACGCGAACAACGTGCCGGGATGTCCCGGCCGCAAAAATCGGAGGACCATCATGCGCGCGCATCCCGCTATCGCTGTTGTGACAATCATCCTGGTCGGGTTCGGCTTGAAGCTGACTTTCTTCTCCGGTCCGATTGCTGCGGCGGGCGTGGGCTCCGCCAAGAGCGCGAGTATGGATATATCCGAGATGCACCGGAACATCAAAAATCTTCCGGTGGAGAAGATCCACGACATGACATTCGTCTTTTCCACTGGTGGTTGATCGGACGATCTCACCTCGCTGCGAACGCGCACGCCATCTTTTCCAAAGACGATGCAAATTGCGTAAGGCTAGGCCGGGACATGAAGAAATCGAAATCAGAAATTGACGAATATATCGGTTCGCGAATACGCGAGTGTCGTCTCTCGCTGCACCTGACACAAAAACTGCTTGCAAGAGCGTTGGGCGTCTCGTTCCAGCAAGTTCAAAATTATGAAAAGGGAGCCAACGGCATCAGTGCAGTGCGCTTGTTCGACTTCTGCAAAATCTTGAATGTCTCCTTGGTGTCCATGTTTCCGCCGGATCATTCGAGGGGTTTACCCGGTCCTGTTACCCGATCACGATTCTATAATCGGGTGTCGGCTTCATGGCCCATCGCCGAAAATCAAACCCAGCATTGATGGCCGCTTGATCTGCGATCATCAGATTTGAATAGGGAAATCACTCTAAAAATGCTGAACAGTCCTCATACTCGAAGGTCTAGCCATGGAGATCGCAAATGACCGCTATCGCAAAAGCGCTTTCTCGCGTGTCAGGAACTCAAGTTGATATCGAAACTCCGAAAACAATCGCTATTTTTTGTGGAGTCGGCCTGAGCGTGTCGTTGATCGCAGCCAGCTATGGCCTCGGTTTGAGCGCAGGATTTTTCTAACGGCGGCGCTTTTCGTCCGTCCGCTGCGAATTCACGGTCGGTCAGTGGCGTAAATTGCGTTTCATCCGAAGGCTTTATGGAGTTACGCCATGCAGCACGAACAACATGATTGTGACGGCGACAATTTAGCCGAGATCTGGCGAAGCGCACAACATCGACGCTGCGATGATATTTATTTCTGGTTCGCTCATTTCCTGGAAACTCGACGGCAGCTCAAATCATCCGATTCCAGGCCTCTCCGCGGTCGATCGCCTAGCATCGCGCATCCAGTTCAATGAGTCATTTCGGGCAAGCTGCCTTAAGGAGCCTTTCATGCAAATTTATCGATACAAACTAGATGACGCGGACCGTCCCGTTGCAAGGCGGTGGACGCTTGGTGCGGTCGGTTTCTACGGTTCTATCCTGATTGGGTTGATCTTGTATGCTGCGCTCAGCCCGAAAGCTGATGCTTTCCGCGCCTCGGACGAAGGAACCGTCAAACTTTCAATCGCGAATGGGCCACCAAAGATGGCTTCCGAAACGGCCCGCAGATAGCGCACCGTCGTTCGAGTACTCGCTTAGCCGTTACCAATGTTCAGCCGAAGGCGTCATGACATCGATTGATTTTTCGACAGTTGCATTTGCGCTGCTTAACGGCGCGCGGATCGTTGCTTATGTCCCACAGATAATGTGTGTCAGACGCGATCGTCACGGCGCCGTTGGTGTTTCGTTGATGACATGGGGTCTGTTCACGCTCGCAAACCTGGCGACTGTCAGTTACGCGCTAACCGTATCGGGCGACGTAGTCGTAGCCGGCGTATTCGGCTTTAACTCGCTCGGGTGCTTCGCGATATTTACGCTTACGGCAGTGAAGCGCATCCCTGTGAGCACGAATGTGCAACATGATATTAGAAACGTTCCGCTGCGGAAATTCCACGGCCTTGTTATTCGACTCTCCCATCGTTCTCGGCGGCGATTGATCTGGTACCATCTTCAAAAGAGCAAGCTTTGATATCCATCGGAAAAATGAGTGAAGCTATGCCAGATGTCGAGAACGAGATGGCGATATCATTGGTTCGGATGATGCGGTTACTGCGGTCGATTGCCTAACATCGCGCAACGCCAATCCTGGAGGTCGCCGTGCTAGCCCCTGCAGATGCGCTACCGCTGGCCGTAGAACGCGCCGGTGAGCCACGGTGGCGACAGGCCGTAGCGCGACCGGTTCAAAACCGCTGTGATGTCGCCGAATCCGATAAGCCCGACATCAGGCGAGACGCCTTTCCTCCATACGATCACAGAGCAACAGTCGTCGTGGCGAGCGCCTGGCTCGCATTCTACGTCATCGCCGCCATCCACCCTTTCATGGCTTCCGGCAATTGAAATTGCCGGCACAACAGTCACGGTTACGTCGTCCGAAACGTTCGGCATGATGTTTTTCCCGCTCGGCTGACGAGCGCCGGCCGAATCACGCTTGGCCTGCAGTTCCGCGCGGGGAAGGGAGAGAGCGCGAAACTCGGCATCAACTTCATGGCGCGCGTGAAGCGTTATCTAGGACGCGGACTCATTAAGGCGCAGCCATAGCCTGATTGACGCAAGTTGAACGAAGGCTAGGTAGTTGGCAGCGAGCCTGTCGTAGCGCGTCGCCACCCGACGACATTGTTTGATCCTGTTGAAGAACCGCTCGACCTGGTTGCGTGCGCGGTAGAGATAGGGGCTGAAGCAGATCGGATCGTTGCGGTTGCTTTTCGGCGGGATGTTGGCCCACGCGCCCTTCTGCATGGCAAGCTCTCTGATCCAGTCGGCGTCATAGCCTCGGTCGGCAAGCAGCATTGACCCGACTTTCAGACGAGAAAGCAGTTTTCCGGCTAGTCGAACGTCGTGAGCCTCACCGGGGCTCAGCGCCAGACGTACAGGCAGACCATTGCTGTCGACCACCGCATGGATTTTGCTCGTCAAGCCGCCGCGTGACCTTCCCATCGATTGGCGCTGGTTTCTTGAAATGCAGGCTCCATGCTGGTGCACGCGGACAATAGATGTGTCGATCATCTGGACAGCGGCATCATGGGCGCCGGCAAGTGCGTCGATGATGCGGCACCAGACACCGGCCCGCCGCCAGCGGACGAAACGGTTATAGCAGGTCGTGTATGGGCCAAAATGATCCGGCAATCGCGCCAAGGTGCCCCGGATCGTAGGACCCAGAAGATGCCGTTTAAAACACGTCGGTCGTTTACCCGAGGAACGCCACGCGGCTTGTTCGGCAGCATCGGCTTGATGGCAAGCCATTCATAGTCGGCGAGCTCGTAGCGCATGATTCGACCCCCAGTTTGGGAGTTTGAATCATGGGGGCGGTCCATGCGCAACGCTTCTGGCTTGGCCCCGGTTCGGCGCTTTCGTGGCAAAGCGGACTTCAACCAGCCGCCCCCCTTAAATCAGTCGAAAATGACCCAAATTGGAAATCAGTCGTTTACAAGCCGGGCTTCTCTATACTCTGCTGTAGCTCGACCTGCAGCAAGGTGGCAAAGCCAAGGAGGACACTAATGAAGCACCGTAGCGTTCTCAGTACGTGCATTGTCGCGGCTTTGGGGTTGTCCCTGCATGCGAATAGTGTCTCTGGTCAGCAGCCATCGTTGAAGGAAGGACTCGTTGGAACGTGGATGGTGGTCTCATGGGAGCAGAAGAAAAAAGACGGAACAACGTTGCGGCAGTTTGGAGCGAACCCGACGGGTATGGCCATTTTTGATGCCGGCGGGCGGTACATCATCACAGTCATGCGCTCAAACCGTACCAAATACGCAAGCAATGCCCTTTGGCAGGGCAGTGCGGAAGAAAACGAAGCAACAGCTAATGGGACTCAGACCTACTTCGGGACGTACTCAGTGAATGAGGCAGACCGCAGCATCGCAATTCATGTTGAAGGTAGTTCCTTTCCGAACTGGAATGGTACAGATCAGAAGCGCTTCATAGCGATCGCAGATGATCGTCTCACGCTAACCATTCGCCCTCCGAGTGGCGAGACCGTCGATGTGATTTGGAAGCGAGCTAAATGACCACCCATGGCTGCGTCGGCTTCTGGCCAAAGCGGAGGTATCAAACGCCGCCCGGCGAGGACCGTTTTTGACCCACGGGAGACATTCAGCGCGGAGGTTTCCGAATGGGAAAGAAGTTACGCCAAATGCCCAGGCCCTCAGCGTTCGCGTTGCCAAGCGAGAGTGCCGACGACTTTCTTACCCTGATAGATGCCAACGGAGCTGACTTGTTCCGCGGTTCGCAAGCTCAGCCGGTCACCCTCCAGCTTGAAAAATCTCACCTGATCCTGCCCCGTGAGGAGCTCGTTGCCCGACATGTCGACTTTGGTCGTGAACTTGTCTCCGTCGATGGTGAATTTTCCGCTGTAGACAAGCAACGACTTGAGGAGCGCCGCCGACTCGTCGTTGTTGGTTGCAGGCTTGCGATTTGCTCCCACAATGATGAAGGTCACGAATCCGTCCGGCGTAAAAACCGCCCTGCCTTTCGGGTTAGGACCAAATGGTTCGCTGGAGTCACCACCGACAATTTGAATGGTCCATGAGGTCAGCTTCCAACTCCCAACCAGCAGCTTCGATGCGTCGTCCGCAAACACAGGTCCAGACTGAAATTGACAACAGACGGCAACCAATAAGGCAAGGAAACGCGCCACGCTGTTCTCCTATGAATCTGGCTTCGATAATGACCAGGATAACTTGGACGAACAAGACCTACGAGCCCTCGGACGGCAGACTCCTGCCAGCCCGAGGCAGCAGGCAACGGGACGGCAACACGTCTGGTACTGGCCCATCGCGTCAAAGGCGGTCGGTATTGGTGTGAAGCGGACATCCACGAAGGTTTATGAGTACGCACCCTAGCATACGCGAGGATCACTAGGTCGCGGCGCGCCGCAAACCCCATAGGATAAGGACGGAAGCGGCAATGATTGCAATCCCGACTGTAATGAAACCGAACGTCACAAGCGTCTCCTGCCAAGGTAGAGCGGTGTGGCCGGCACCAGTAATTGGGGACAGGCTTGCTGCACCAACACCCGCCGCCAACGAGGTGACGCCCCAATTAACATAGGTACCGTATAGCGCGCTCCAGTATGCTCCAGCTCTCAGACGGGGAGAAAGTCGCACGTCCGCCCAGACCGCACCTAATGCGACGAGGAAAATCCCGTTCATGACGCCTTCTAGGTGCGCGGCCAGTCCCATGCGGGGGTTGATGAATTGATGTTCAACAAGGCCGGTGAGCAAGCCCAATAGAAATAGGAACATTCCATGCCAGATCAAAGAACGTTTGCTGTCCAAAATGCTAATCATCGTACCCCCCCGTATATTCCGAGTCAGTTCGCGCGCTCTGATGTGACAAACCATACGCGCTAATGAACGCTGCGACCTAGGGCGTGCCGAGCAAGACTGTTGGTATATTTGTTGGTACAAAAATATTTCTCAAATATTTTCATATTTGAAATCAATATGTTGCTGCGCGTCTGCGGCTCCCTCTTGCACCAGCCTTCTTTCAATTCAAAGTCGGACGCAGCGGCCACAGAGCGGCGGAATGCTTTTGTCCATCGCCTGCCCTGATCCTCCGTTCCCGATCTCGCCGAACATCTTCGGAGGTGGCGGTTGCCTCGCCCCGCGGGCGAACGGCACGGGCATCGTCGGGCTGGAAGCCACTTTCGAGTTTGGTCGCGTGCGCACGTTCGGATTCGGACCGCTGACGAGCGCCGGCCGAATCACGCTTGGCCTGCAGTTCCGCGCGGGGAAGGGAGAGAGCGCGAAACTCGGCACCAAACTTCACGGCGCGCGGCGCGGCCAACGGCGCGCGCTTTCGACACGCCAGAATTCTCAGCCCGCCTCAAACCGCTCGGCGTGCCGGCGACATATCGTGGGAGTAGCTCGTGCACTCGACGACGGCCAACAGAGCGGCGGTTTTTAGGGCCAGCGGATCCCGCTCGCCGCTCGCGGCGCATGTGAGAATGTGAGAGGCGATTTGAGCTTTCATCGCCGACGTGCGCTTTGCCTCGGGAAGCATGATCGTGGCATCGTCAAGCACCGACTTCATCAACTCGATCAACTCAGGCTGAAACACTGCTCCTTTTGGGTTCATGCCTGCCTCCTGTCCAAGCATCCCCTGCCCCCCTTCACTGTAAGCCCGATATTTTCGGACGGGCAATATCCGCATTGGGCTCGACGGAAATTTAATTATTGGCGCGATCCTCGCTGCAACGCGGCAGCGGTCCTGCATGATCGGCCACCGCGCCGGCATCGCGCCCCTCAATACAACCGCCGCAGGTTTCGCCTGGCGCCTGAGCGAACAAAACCCCGCTTTGGGCGTTCACGATTTGCCGGCAATGGCAACCGCTTTTCGCGATCGACCGATTTTGGAAAGGACCCCGAATGTCAAAACTGATCCTTGTTTTTGCGTTTTTTTGCACGGGCATGTCCTGGGCTTCAGCCCAGGGCGGACACATGGGGACTCCGCAGGAGCAGAAGGCGTGCTCGCGCGACGCTTCGCGCTTTTGCCGAAAACAACTGGGCGACGATGGGGCAGTCCAGCAATGCCTGCAGCAGAACCGGCAAAGACTGAGTTCTGCCTGTCAAAAGGTATTCCAGAGCCACGGGCAGTAGCCTTGGCGCGGTTGAACGATGTATTGTTTTGGTCATTGCGAGGAGCAAAGCGACGAAGCAATCCAGCACTTACTTTATATAACCTCTGGATTGCTTCGCTGCGCTCGCAATGACGGTTTCATACTACTGCGAAACCGTCTGCACCACGCTGCCGACCGGACGCGTGCTCGCGACCGGCAGTTTTATCTCCTTGACCAGCGCCTCGTCATATTCGGCCAACGTCTGCAGCGGCGCCTTGGCTTTCATCTGCACCACCTTGTAGCCGCCGGCCTTCAGCCGGCGAAGCAAAGCGGGCAAGGCTTCCGCGGTGTGTTTCTGGAAGTCGTGCATCAGGATGATGCCCTTCCCTGACTTCTCGAGCTTGGTCAGGACCGAATTGATGACTTGCGTCGCGTCCTTCGCCTTGAAATCAAAGGAGTCTACGTCGCAGGAAAAGATCGCGACGTCGCGCGACCCGAGATAGGTCATCGCATCGGGACGATGTTGCAGTTGCGGAAAGCGAAAGAACGGCGCGGGGGCTGCGCCCAGAGCCAGCTTGACCGCGCTGAAGCCTTTTTCGATCTCGTCCCTGGCCTGCTGCTCGGTGAAGTTCTTGCCGTTCAGGTTGGCGTGCGACCAGGTGTGGGCCCCGACCGTGTGCCCCGCCGCGGCCACCTGCCTGAGGATTTCCGGATGATAGGTGGCGTGCTTGCCGATCGGGAAAAACACCGCCTTGGTGCACTCGTCGGCAAGCGTCTTGAGCACCGAGGGTGTGTTCACCGGCCATGGACCGTCGTCGAAGGTCAGCACGACTTCCTTGTCGGTCAGAAAATCGAGCTGCTTGAAATGCTCGAAGCCGAAACCCGGTCCCCCCGTGGTGTCGACCTCGACCACGCGGCTGACGCCGAGCGCATCCGGATTGGCGCACGCGGTCTTCGGCTGTGGCGGAACCGGAGGTTTTTCCGAAAGCGCGGCGGTGACCTCGACGTCGTCGCGGGCTGCGGCCGACGTGGCGGCGGCGGTCGCCGGTAGCCGTTCGGGTGGCGGGGCGCTGATGGTGGCAGGCACCGCCACCTCAAGGCGCGGAGAGGATGTCCAAAACCACACGGCGGTGACGACACAGGCCGTCGCAACACTCGCCACCAGCAGACCTAACGCACCTAACGCATTACGCATGGTTACTCTTCCCTGACTACCCACGATCAAATCGTAGCCGGGCCATTAATGAGAAATAGTCGTTAACGCCGCACCAACGCGGCCTCGTTCCCTGAAGTAATTCTGGCTCAACCGTTGTTTTCGTCGTTGCGAGGCGCAAAGCGGTGAAGCAATCCAGTTAACGCGTCATTGAGGATGTGGTGAGGCTCGGATCCGGCCGGAGTGACGGACATCACAGTCGGCGTCCTGCATTGCCGTGCCGGTGCGAGCGCATTAGAACGCGCGGATATCATGACCGGCAAGGCGCATGCATCATGGCCCGATTTCTTTTCATAATTCCGTTTGTTCTGCTGGCATCAGCGGCTTCGGCGCAGCAGGGGCATGACGCTTGCGCGCGCGACGTTGCGCGGTTTTGCCGCGCTCACATCAATGACGGCGACCAGCTAGTGCTGGCGTGCCTGCAGCAAAACCGTGGCCGGCTCAGCCGGGCCTGCGCCAAGGTTCTGACCGATCACGGGCAGTAAAGCACCACTCATTCCGGGATGCGCCACTTGGCGCAGGCCCGGAATCCATACTCCCTGTCGTGGTTATGGATTCCGGGCTCGCGCTGGCGCGCGTCCCGAAATGACGGTCACGTGCTGCTGCCCGCCGCCGTGGCAACCGGCAACACCTCGCTGGCGGCGCGATCGGGCGTGTCTTCCTTCCAGCGCACCGATCCGAACGGCCGCTCCAGCATGCGCCGGACCCGCACCGGGTCGGGCCCGAGATGAAAATCCATCGCGCGCTGATGCAGCGCGCGTTCGGATTGCGTCGAGCGATTGCGCTGGCGCAGATAATCGAGCCAGGTCGGGCAATGATAGCGCTCGGTCCACAGTTCGGGGTCGGCGATATCGCGCGCGATCGACCAGCCATAGGCGCCATTGCGCTGGCGGCTGAGCTGCACTTCCTGCATCACGCCGTGGAAGGCGCGGGCGTTTTCCTGATCGACGCGGTATTCGATCTCGACCACCAGCGGCCCGCTGCGCCCGGTCAGCGACAGCCGCACTTCGGGGTCGGCCAGAAACTCCGCGTCTTCGTTGCGGGCGCCGACCGGCGGCATTCGCAGCCATAATCCCAGCAGCGGCGAGGCCACCATCAGGGCGGCGGAAACCAACAGCGCGGTTTCAACCCCGGCGGCGTCGGTCAGCCGTCCCCAGCCCCAGCTTCCGACCGCGATGCCGCCGGCAATCGAAGCCTGGAATGCCGCCAGCGAGCGGCCCGCGACCCAGCGCGGCGCCGAAAGCTGCACGCCGATGTTGAACAATGCGACCGCCAGCATCCATACCGCGCCGGCGACCACCAGCGCGGCTGCGGTCAGTACCGGTTCCCTGCTCAGCGCCACCGCCGCGATGGCGCCCGCCATCGACAGCGCGCAGGCGCGCACCGCGGCCTCGCCGGTCATTCGCTTGCGCACTTCGCTGATGTTCAAGGCGCCGATCACCGCGCCCATGCCGAAGGCGCCGAGCATGATGCCGTAGGTTTGCGCGCCGCCATGCAGGAGGTCGCGCGCGACCAGCGGCATCAGCGCCGACACCGAACCGCCGATCACGCCCATCGCGAGCGTCCGTGCCAGCACGATGCGGATCGAGGGCGAGTTGGCGATATAACGCACGCCCGACACCATGGCGCGGTTGAGACGCTCGCGCGGCAGGCGCGACGGCACGTGGGCGCGGCGCCAGAGAAACAGCACGACCAGCAGAGGAATATAGAGCACCGCATTGGCGGCGAAGGCCGCACCCGCGCCGGCGGTGGCGACGACGATGCCGCCGATGGCGGGACCGAAACTTCGCGCGATGTTGTAGCTGATGCCGTTCAGCGCCACCGCGGACGGCAATGTTTCCGGCGGCACCTGTTCGCTGACCGAGGATTGCCAGGCCGGTCCGAACAGCGCCATGCCGCTTCCGACGATGAAACAGAACGCCAGCAGGATTTCCGGGGTGACGAGGCCAAGCCATGCCAGCACCGACAGCGCGGTAGCGCCCGCAAGCGCGATCGATAGCGAGACCAGCGCCACGATGCGGCGGTCATGCATGTCGGCGATGGCGCCGGCCGGCATCGAGATCAGCATGATCGGCAACATAAGGGCGGTCTGGACCAGCGCGACCTTGTCGGCGGACGGCGTCATCTGGGTCATGGCCCAGGCGGCGCCGACCCCCTGGATCAGCAGGCCCAGATTGGAGAGCAGGCTGGCGAGCCAGATGCGCCGGAACACCGGATGCCGCAGCGGCGCCGCGACGCTGTCGGCGGCAAACATCTGACGTTTCGGCAGTTCGGTCATTGCCTGTTCCGTTGGTGCCGGTCGCGGCCGGCGTTTTGATTCCCGGGACTTGAAGTGATGCCCGCCAAAGTCCTTGGCTGTCCAGTGCTTAGCCGCTATCAGCGGTCCCACGGCGCGATAAAGTGCCGAAAAATGACGGGAGATCACTAAATGCGCATTTCGCGGCGGACGGTACTGAAAGGCGTCGGAACCTTGCCTTTGGCAGCCGGCAATTTTGTGTTCTCGGCCTTTGCGCAAACACCACCCGTCGCCCCGAGCGCGGCGGAAGTTCCCCCGATGCTGTTCGTCCATGGCAATGGCGACCATGCAGCATTGTGGATGACAACGTTGTGGCGGATGGAATCCAACGGTATTCCGCGCAACCGCATGTTCGCGATCAATTTCACCGACCCGCTGGCGCGCACCGACGATAAAGTGCCGCAGCCAAACCGGTCCTCGACCGAAGACCAGCGCCGCGAACTCGGCGAGGCCATCAAGGAATTGCAACGCCGCACCGGAGCGTCGCGCGTGGCTCTGGTCGGCAATTCGCGCGGCGGCAATTCGATCCGCCTCTATATCAAAAGCGGCGGCGGCGCCGATGTCAGCCACGCCGTGCTGTGCGGCGTCCCCAACCACGGCGTCTATGATTGGGACGACGGGCTCGGCAATGAGTTCAACGGCCGCGGCCCGTTCCTGCGTGGGCTGAACGAGGGCGAGAGCGAAGTGACGCCGGGCACGGCGTTCCTGACGTTACGCAGCGACGGCATCGACAAATACGCCCAACCCGATGGCCGCTTCGTCGGCAAGCCGGGCACGCCAACCGGCATCACCGCCGAAGGTCCCGCCCTCAAGGGCGCAACCAATCTGGTGCTCGGCGCGGTCGATCACCGCGAGACCGCGTTTCATCCGCGCGCATTCCGCGAGATCTATAAATTCATCGCCAGCCGGGAACCGGACCGAATCGCGATTACGCCGGAAGCGGAAGTCAGGCTGAGCGGCCTCGTCACGGGCACGCCTGGCGGGGTTCAAACCAACCGCCCGGTGGCGGGCGCATCGGTCGAAGTCTATCGCGTATCTCCCGAGAGCGGCGAACGCATCGGCGGCGCGATCCACGCCTCGCAGTCGGCCGAGGACGGCCGCTGGGGCCCGGCGAAGGTCGATTCATCCTGGTATCTCGAGATCGTGCTGACGTCAGCCGGTTCGATCACCACGCATTTCTACCGTTCGCCGTTTCCGCGCTCCTCCGACATCGTGCACCTTCGCGCCGCACGTCCGCTGGGGCCCGCGGACGCGGGCGCCGGCGCCATCATCCTGATGTCGCGGCCGCGAGGATATTTTGGTCTTCCTCGCGACGTGGTGCTGTTCGACGGGAACGAGCCAAAGGACGTGAAAGCCGGCGTGCCGACCGACTCGGTCAGCACGTTGCGGCTTTCAGCCGCGGAGGCCGGGCGTCCGGTGGCCGCGTTGTTCAATCAGGAACGGATCGTTGCGCGCGCCTGGCCGGCGGCGGAGAACAGGATTGCGATTGCGGAGCTGACTTATTAGCTGCTTCCCATCGGCGTGCCTTCGTGGCGCCTGGATCGTGGACCTGATAGGGTTCTGCGACGCCGATCTTTTTCACGAGGCCGCATGTGAGCATAGCCGAAGCCTGGGAAAAGCCGGTCGCGCGTCGGCCGCTGGTGCCGCCGAGCCCGCCGCGCGCGCGCGACACCATGACCGTCTTCGGGAAGATGGCGGCGATGCGCGAAAGCGTCATCGGCAGCTGGGGGCAGCGGGCTTACGAAGAGGATATCATCCAGGGTCGCTTCTTTGGACGCAGCAGCTTCATTCTTAACACGCCGGATACCATCCGGCATGTATTGGTCGATAATTACGAGAACTACACACGCACGCCGGCCGCGATCCGGGTGTTGCGTCCAGTGCTTGGCGAAGGGCTGCTGATCGCCGAGGGCCGCGCGTGGAAATATCAGCGCAGAACGCTGGCGCCGGCCTTTACGCCGCGCGCGGTGGCGACCCTCGTTCCGCACATGATCGCGGCGACCGATGAGACGATCGCGAAGCTGCGGGCGGCCAGCGCCGGGCCGGTCGATCTGCGCGCGGCGATGCAGCGGATGACGCTCGAGATCGCCGGCCGCACCATGTTCTCGTTCGGGATGGACCGCCACGGTGCCGCGTTGCGCGACTTCGTGATGGAGTATGGCGAGCGGCTGGCACGGCCGCATTTTCTCGATCTGCTGTTGCCGCTGGGCTGGCCGAGCCCGCAGGATTTCTCCCGCGCCCGCTTCCGCAAGCGATGGACGGGTTTCGTGGCGATGCTGATGGCGGAACGCCGCGCAGCCGGCAAGAACGAAGGCGCTCCGCCGCACGATCTGTTCGATCTGATGGGCGCCGCGCGCGATCCCGAGACCGGCGAATCCTTCACCGACCAACAGCTCGGCGACCAGGTCGCGACGATGATTCTCGCCGGCCATGAGACAACCGCCACCGCGCTGTTCTGGTCGCTGTATCTGCTGGCGCTCGATCCCGCGACCCAGGACCAATTGGCCACGGAGGTTCAGGGCGCGACCGTGAACGGCGCGCACGATGTCGAGCGGCTGAAATTTACCCGCGCGGTGGTCGACGAGACCATGCGGCTTTATCCGCCGGCCTTTTTGATTGCGCGCGCCGCCGCGGCCCCGGATACGATCGCGGGCATTCCGGTCAAGAAAAACGATATCGTTCTGATCGCGCCGTGGCTGTTGCACCGGCATGAGAAACTCTGGCGCGATCCGAACGCGTTCATCCCGGCTCGCTTCATGCCGCCCGCGCCACCGCCCGATCGCTTTGCCTATCTGCCGTTCGGCGTCGGCGCCCGCGTCTGCGTCGGCGCGCATTTCGCGCTGGTGGAGGCGACCCTGGCGCTGGCCAAGATGATCGCCACGTTTCGCCTGGAGCTTCTCGACAAGGAGCCGGTGATGCCGGTCGGCGTGGTGACGACGCAGCCCGACCGCTCGCCGATGTTTTCGGTCACGCCTCGCTAGCCGGAGCGTTTTCGCGCGAAGTGGGTAGCGGTCGCGCGAAGAAAACGCGTAAAAACAAAAGACTAGCGCCTCCGTCCTGATTCAATCAGGACCGAACCGGCGCCAGGCATTGCATCGACGCTCCCGCGATCCCATGTAGTGTCCCGGCATGAGCGAGATCCAGGCCCAGATTTCGGTACTGAAGCAGACCGCCGACCCCGCGGTCGCCGATGCCATAGCGCGACTGATTGAGAAAGGCGAGGATCACGAACTCAACCGGATCAACGTGCTGGATTTCTCGGCGCGCACCGGGCTCGACGAAGAGCGGGTGATTTCCGGCTTCCTCCATGCATCGCGGCTGGGGCTGTTCGATCTCACCTGGAACGTGCTGTGCCCCGGCTGCGGCGGGGTGCTGGATGCCCACTCCACGCTGAAATCGCTGCGCCATGACGACTATCATTGCGGCCTATGCGCCTGCGGCTACGAGGCCTCGGTCGACGAGCAGGTCGAGGTCGCCTTCACCGTCAGTCCGCGGATCAGGCGCATCGCCGCGCACGATCCGAACTCGCTGCCGGTCTGGGAATATTTCAAGCAGGTATTCTGGAGTTCGGGCGTCGACCTCAACAAGGAATCGTTCGCGTCGCTGACCGACGAGGTGACGCTGGATACGCTTGAACTGCCGCCGCACGAGAAAGCGGTGATGTCGTTGCAATTGCCCGGCGAATTCATCATCGTGTTCGAGCCGGTGACGCACGCCGCTCAGTTCATCGATGTTCAGGGTGAGCCGACCAAAGAACGTCAGCAGGTGTCCCTGGTTTACAACAAAACGCCGACACCGACCGGAGGGACCATCACGTTGCGTCCCGGCCCGTTGCGGTTGTCGCTCGACAATCAGGCCGATGTGCGGGTGCTGCCGTCGGTGTTCATAGCCGCCGACGCGCTTCATCATCTGATCGGCAAGCGCAAGCCGTTCCTCACCGCCAAGCGGATGCTGACCAACCAGACTTTTCGCGACGTCTTCAAGGCCGACAATCTCAACATCGATCAACGCCTCAAGATCACCTCGCTGACGTTCCTGTTCACCGACCTCAAGGGTTCTACCGCGCTATACGAGCGGGTCGGAGATCTCGCCGCATTCGATCTGGTGCGCGCGCATTTCCATGCGCTGCTGGAGATCATCTCCTCGGAGAAGGGCGCGGTCGTGAAGACGATCGGCGATGCCGTGATGGCCACCTTCATCAGGCCTGAACACGCGATCGTCGCAGGCCTGCGGATTCGCGCCGCGATGGACGCGCTCAATGTCCAGCGCGGCACCGATGACCTGGTGGTCAAGATCGGCATTCATGAGGGTCCGTGCCTCGCGGTCATGCTCAACGAACGGCAGGATTATTTCGGTCAGACCGTCAATATCGCCGCGCGGGTTCAGGGCCTGTCGACCTCGCAGGCGATCCATATCACCGGGCCGGTGATCGACGCGCCTGCGGTAGCCGCCATCCTCGAAAAGGAGGCGATTACGCCTATTCAAAAGCAGGCGGCGCTGCGCGGCATTGCCGACAAGATCGTCGTCTATGAACTGCCCTGAGATTGCCGAATCGTAATGCATGCCGCGGAACCGGCATGGATTGCATCGGTTGATTTTCCGACCCATATATCAGGGAAGAGCCGCCAAATGCGGCGGCCACCTGACCTCACCCGAATTCGGTAGCAAGAAATGCTGGACGGACTACGTCAATTCATTGCCGACATTGTTTCCCCCACCGCGCACCAGGACCGCGAATTTGACGATACCGGCTATCGTCTGGCGGCGACGGCGCTATTGATTCACGTCATTTCGCTCGACGGTGAACCGTCCGATATTGAAAAGCGCAAACTTCATAGCCTGCTCGAAAGCCGCTTCGGGCTTGATCCCGGCACCGCGGATCAATTGATCGCGTCTGCCACCCTGGTCGAGGGCGAGGCGGTCGATCTCTATCATTTCACCAGCGTCATCATGCGCTCGGTGAATCAGGAAGGCAGACTCCGCATCGTGGAGATGATGTGGGAACTGGTTTATGCCGACGGCCGGGCCAGCGAGTTCGAGGATAACGTCGTCTGGCGCGCCGCCGATCTGCTGGGCGTGTCTTCGCGAGACCGGATCGATCTCAAGCATCGTATTGCCGGCAAGCAACCCGCGGCGGTCACGGACGGCTGAGATAGCGTGGCCGTGGCAATCTGACACGCTGCGGTCTTGGGCATACGAGCCGTCGATCGTGCGGTACCGGACATGACGAAATATTAATGTGCCTGACAATCGGCCATTGCCGGACGCGATCGACCTCAAAAATATCGAGGCTGAACGCTGCAGCATTGTCCGTTTGAACACGCCGATATGCTTGCAAGCGGGTTGCAGGTGGCTTGCATCCCGCCTAAGCCCTATGCTCTCGTGCCAGCATTAGCCGCATATCGTGCAATTCATTTAAGAGCATTCAACCGTGACCGAGCGCGTAACGCTGATTACCGGGGCCTCGGCGGGAATAGGTACCGAACTGGCGCGCGTTTTCGCATCGAACGGCCACCGCCTGGCCCTGGTGGCGCGCCGCGCGGATCGCCTGGCGAAATTGGCGGATGAAATCGTCGCTGCCGGCGGTGCCGCACCGATCGTGATTCCGTGCGATCTCGAACAGCCCGATGTCGGCGACAAAATAGCCGCTGTTTTGGCTGCCGAGGGGGTGGAGGTCGAGTACGTGCTCAACAATGCCGGTTACGGCTTGTTCGGCAACGCGGTCGAACTCGACCGCGCGGACCAGCTCGGCATGATCGCCGTCAACGTCCGCGCCATGACCGATTTGTCATTGCGGTTTTCCGACCAGCTGATCCGGCATCGCGGCGGCATCCTCAATGTCGGTTCGATCGCCGGTTTTCTGCCGGGGCCGGGAATGGCGGTCTATTACGCGTCCAAGGCTTATGTGCTGTCGTTCAGCGAAGCGCTGCGTCGGGAGCTCGCGCCGCGCGGGGTGCGCGTGACCGCGCTCTGTCCGGGTCCGGTGCCGTCGGAGTTTCAGTCGCGCGCAGGGTTTGAACCCGGATTTGATTCGGCGATCCTCAATATCAGCGCATCCGATGTCGCAAAGGCGGGCTATCGCGGGCTGATGGCCAACAAACGGACCGTGCTGCCCGGCTTCGGCATCAAGCTGGTGCCGTTTATGCTCCGGCTGTTTCCGCGCGGGTTTGTCCTGGCGGCGGTCGGCCGTTTTCAGCTGCGCAGGCGCCGCTAGGCACCGAAGGCCCTTTTTGGCCCGCGACTTGCTTTCTGAATTTCAAGATGAACTCACCCGAAATTAACCAGCACTTAGGTATGCTTCTGGCCTGATAGCCGCAAAACACAGAACCGTCGGATGTCGTTTCAGTCGAACAAGATCAACGCCGAAACCGTGCTGCCCTTCCCCGGCGGGGCACAAGCCGCCGCCGCCAAATCCTTGCTGCCGGTGCTGATCGTCCTGCACCAGGAAACCTCGACCCCGGGCCGCGTCGGCAATGTGCTGCGGGCGCTCGGGCACAGGCTGGACATCCGGCGTCCACGTTTTGGCGATTGCCTGCCGGAAACGCTGGATGGCCATGCCGGCGCGGTCATTTTCGGCGGTCCGATGAGCGCCAACGACCCGGATGATTTCGTTCGCCAGGAGATCGACTGGATCGCCGTGCCGCTCAGGGAGCAGCGGCCGTTTCTGGGGATTTGCCTGGGCGCGCAGATGCTCGCCTTGCAGCTCGGCGCCAGGGTTGCGCCGCATCCGCAAGGCCGCGCGCAGATCGGATATTACCCGATCCGCCCGACGCCTGCGGGACTTGAGGTCTGCCCGAACTGGCCGGATCATGTCTACCACTGGCACCGCGAAGGATTTGAACTTCCCTCGGGCGCCGAACTGCTGGCGGAGGGAAGCGACTTTCCGGTGGAAGCGTTTCGATTGGATCATTGCTTCGGATTGCAGTTTCATCCCGACGTGACCTACGCGATGATGCATCGCTGGACCACGCGCGGCCATGCGCGCCTCGAATTGCCGGGCGCGCGCCCGCGCCATCACCACTTCGCCGATCGCGCCGTGCATGACGTGACCGAGCGCGCCTGGCTGAAGGCATTTATCGAGGGCTGGCTGGCTCGCGTGCCGTTGTCGGTGATGTCGCAAGCCGCGGAATAACGCGCAAAGAGCAACCGCGCCCGCGGCGCTTCTCAAGCCTTTCAAATTCGCAAATGTGATAGGGTCCGCTCGAAAGCTTGCGTTCCAATCAGCAAGCACAGGGAGGCGGCATGACCAGCGAGGAATTCGCGCTTCTATTGAACGCCCTCACGCTGTCGGCGGAATCCGGAGACGGCGCGCGCTTCGCCGGCCATTTTACCGAGGACGCCGTTTATTACGACTATATCTACGGCGCCCACAAAGGCCGCGCCGACATCGCGCACATGATGCAGAACCTGTTTCACCGCGACGCGGCCGACTATCGTTGGGAGATGTTCGATCCCGTATTCGACGGCGAAAAAGGCTATGCCTGGTCGCTGTCGAGTTTCACCTCGAAAATCCCGCAGTTCGAAGGACAGTATGTCGTGATCGACGGCATCAGCCGCTTCCTGGTGCGCGATGGCCTGATCGCCGAATACCGTGAGTCCGTCAACGGCGGGGTGGCGATGGCGCAGCTCGGCGTCGAGCCCGACCGCATGACAAAAGTGTTCAAGCGCTGGACCGGATGGCTCAAGGAGCGGCCGGAAACACGGCACTATCTGGCGCGGCCCAAAGGTTCGCGCGCAGGCAAGCGCGTCTGAAAGCATCCATCGACGACAACACGTTGTCGCTGATGGCAGCCGGCAAGGGGAGATCGTGGTGACCTATCAGCATATTCTCTATGAAGTGAGCGAGAAGATCGCGACCATCACGCTTCACAGGCCCGAGCGCATGAACGCGTGGACGCCGATCATGGAGCGCGATGTGCGCCACGCCATGGAGGCCGCCGCCGCGGACGATCATGTGCGCGTCATCGTACTGACCGGCGCGGGGCGTGCGTTCTGCGCCGGCGCCGACATGGAGGCGCTGAAAGGGCTCGATCCCGATGACATCAGGCGCGCGGAAAGCGTGCCGCCGTTCGATATGAATCGCCGGCCCGACTGGCAGACCCGCTACGCCTACTATCCGTCGATACCCAAACCCATCATCGGCATGCTGAACGGCGCCACCGCCGGCATCGGACTGGTGCATGCGCTGTATTGCGACCTGCGCTTTGCCGCCGACAACACCGTCTTCACGACCGCGTTCTCGCGCCGCGGGCTGATCGCCGAGCACGGCATTAGCTGGATGCTGCCGCGCATCGTCGGTCACGCCAATGCGCTGGATTTGCTAATGTCCGCGCGCCGGGTCCAGAGCGATGAAGCGCTGCGCATCGGGCTCGTCAATCGGCTGTATCCGCCCGAGCAACTGCGCGAGCAGACTTATGCTTACGCGCGCGATCTGGCCGACTTCGTCTCGCCGAGCGCCATCGCGGTCATCAAGCGGCAGCTTTACGACGTGCCGTTCCAGACGCTGGCCGAAGCCACCATCGACGCCAATCGGGAGATGGCGGTGGCGCTGCGCGGCAGCGATTTTCGCGAAGGCGTGGCGAGCTTCATGGAAAAGCGGCCGCCAAGATTTACGGGGAAATGAGCGAGGCGGAGTTGCCGAGGCCCGTCTTCGCCCTGCGGGCTACGCCGGGCACGCTTCGCCTTCGGCTACGTGGCTGTGCCACGCGTAGCCGAAGGCGAAGCGTGGTGGAGCCAGGCGGGATCGAACCGCCGACCTCGTCATTGCGAACGACGCGCTCTCCCAGCTGAGCTATGGCCCCTTCGCGGCCGCCTCAGTGTGAATGATTGCGGCCGACAATCGGCGCCATTTACAATCCGTGCCAAGGTCAAGTCAAGAACGGCGGAATCGCCGTTTTCCGCGGCATTTGCCCGGAACTTCCCTTGTTTGCGAGGGGGGGAACCGATATCTAGCAGGAAGTCCAATCCTCGACCTCCCCTGCGAGCTCCCCCCGCCATGCGTGCCGTTCTCGACATCGTTCTTATCGTGCTCGATCTCTATGTCTGGCTGCTGATTGCGTCTGCAATCCTGTCCTGGCTGATCGCCTTCAACGTCGTGAACACGCGCAACCAGTTCGTGGCGGCGGTGGCAGAGTTCCTTTACCGGATCACCGAGCCGCTGCTGGCGCCGGTCCGCTCGTTCATGCCGAACCTCGGCGGGCTCGATATCTCGCCGATCATCCTGATCCTGATCATCATGTTCATCCAGCGGGTGATCACCTATTACATCTATCCCAGCGTATTCTGATCGCGGGCATGGATGCCTAATGGATCCTTGGCGCTATTCCACCCAGGGCATCAGCGTTGCGCTGCGGGTAACGCCGCGCGGCGGCCGCGACGACATCGACGGCGTTGAAACGCTCGCCAACGGGCGCACCGTGGTCAAGGTGCGCGTTCGCGCCATCGCCGACGGCGGCGAGGCAAATCGCGCGGTGACGGAACTGCTGGCGAAAGCGCTCGGGGTGCCCAAGGCCAAGGTGCGGATTCTGTCGGGCACGACATCGCGCCTCAAGCAAATTGCCGTCGACGGCGATCCCGCAAAGCTCGGCGAGGCGTTGCGGAAGTTGACCGCCGCGAAGCCGGCATGATGGACCGACAAGAGGATTGAGATGACCGCCCGGATCATCGATGGAAAAGTCATTGCCGCCGAGCTTCGCGCCCGCGTTGCCGGCGAGGTGACGCGGGTGCAGCGCGAGCACAGGCTGACGCCCGGGCTCGCGGTGGTGCTGGTCGGCAGCGACCCCGCCAGCCAGGTCTATGTCCGCAGCAAGCACAAGCAGACCCAGGAAGCCGGCATGGCGTCGTTCGAGCACGTGCTGCCGGCCGACGTCGCGCAAGATGAACTGCTGGCGCTGATCGAAAAGCTCAATCGCG
>Ga0105240_10002942_pt1 | contig 26855 bp, 28 predicted proteins | sample KBSC54metaG_FD_80426 | JGI IMG/M metagenome (GOLD analysis project Ga0105240, IMG submission 80426) | Corn rhizosphere microbial communities from Kellogg Biological Station, Michigan, USA - KBS C5-4 metaG | ecosystem: Host-associated > Plants > Roots > Rhizosphere > Soil | place: Michigan, USA... | reverse complement strand
GATCTATTCAAGGATTACGGGACGAACGTCGCGCTCTACCCGCAATTTCAGAATTTCTTTCGTACACGCCAACCGCCGACGCTCATCGTGTGGGGAAAGAACGATGTGATCTTCCCAGCGCAGGGTGCTCGTGCCTATCTACAGGACCTACCCCATGCCCAGCTTCACTTGCTCGATACCGGCCACTTCGCGTTGGAGGACAAAGGCGATGAAATAGCCGCGCTGATGCATGACTTCCTGGACCGCAAGGTAGCGGGCAAGGAATAGTCGCCCGCTGGCGCTGCCGCCTCCGGATGGGTCACGTGCACCTTAGGGAGTCACCGCCCAAGCCCACCTTCGCGTGCGCCTGCGGTGGCGTCTCACGGGTTGTGCTGGTGTCGGGTTGACGGCGACGGCGCGGGTGAGTCATCCGACCAGAGTCTCACTGGGATGAGCAACACGGTCGGTTCGAACGGACTGCCATCGGCACCGAGAATGGGTGAGGCTTTCAGCCCCGCGCCCCAGGTCAGGGCCTGACCGTGCGGGACGAAGAACATCACGTGCGGCAACCAGGGACCGGCCGCGTCGTCACTGAGATAACCTTCCTTCGACAGCATCAAGGACAACGAACCCGCCTCGGGGCCCGTAAAGCGATGGCTGGCAAAGGCGGCTCGCGCTTTCTCGATCATCTGCGCCTTGCCGATTCCAGCCAACGCCCACTCAGTGCGCTGCAGGTACTGCGGCAGCACGCTGCGAACGGCGGGCGGGTTGAAGCAGTTTGGCCCGCGCAGCTTGGGATTCCAGAACTCAGCATCATCGAAACCCGCGGCCCATGAGCGTTCGACAAAGCACACGAAGCCGTTCCTGCCCTTGACTGCGGTCTCATACCCGTGTCTGCCGAGCACGAGCACCTCCGCGTCCACGGAAATAGACGGCGGCGCCGCGGTGCGCGCCAGCGCGATCTCGTCTTTTGGGTCGGCGATGCGGTATTGCTCGACCGGTGCCATCGCAGCATAGGGTGCCTGCTTTGCCTCCTGCGCACCCGCCGCGCATGCCAGGAGAACGAGCAACGGCATCAGCAGAAATCCCGGCTTGTTCATGTAGCCTCCCGTTAGCGGCGCCTTGATGAGGGCCGATTCCGCTTCAAGGACGCCCCAAGCCTGTCCTTGCCGACAAGGACAGGGAACGATTGGGCAGTCCTGGCTACAGTAAGGCCACCGGCCGCGCATCGCGGTCAGTGACCGCCGGCACGATGCGGACGAGCGCGCCTCAGAGGGTGATCTTGTATGCCCTGTGGTTCGTCTCGAAGCCGTTCTGGGGGTCCGGGTCGTCCTTGTAGGTCTTCAGCTCGGCGACCGCGTGCGTGATGAAGCTCGCTTCGTCCGCAAACTCGTGCAGCCCGTCGTTCGAATCGAAGAAGTACCATCCGCTCGCTCCCTGTCCCATGCCGACCCAGTGGTCGCCGATGTCCACGGCGTGGTAGCCGGACGTTCGCGCACAGTACGAGGGCAGCAGGTCCCACACCCGCTGCTCGGGTTTCGAGCAACCATAGCCGAGATCCCGAACGACTTTGTCGACCGAGTCCGTCCAGCCCATCGGGAGCTGCTCGACCTTCTGCTGCAGGGGACCTGCGCCGAACTGCTCCGGCGCGGAGAGTTTCGGCTTGTCGGGGAACTTTTGCATTTTGGCGGCCCAGATGACCGAGTACCCGAAGCACAGTCCCCCGCTGGCGGCCCGCGCCCGCCCGGTGCCCGGCTGGTATTTGATGCCGGACGCGCCCTTGTTCTTGAAATCGTACAGTTTCGTCATGGGTTGGCTTGCTCCTGCCGATGGGGACCCGGACGCATAGTATTCTTCTCGCAACTGCGGAACCCGGAAATCCATCGCACCTGGAGGCCGCCGTTCGGGACAACCGTTGCACGCGCGGGCTTGCCGTTCGTGCAAGGGTCAGCAGCCCTCCTCCATCACCGCCCAAAAAGTCATAATTTCATAGCCTTACGAGGGAAACCTACGCCGCAGACCCGCTATCGGGTGCGAGGCTGACAGTCTCGCCGGAGCGCCGCTCCGGGTCGCAGTGGCCAGGCGCCAGGGTTGCCTTGCCGGGCGTGATAACGCAATACTAAAGACGCCGCACGCGCTCGAGGGCCGTGCAGAAACAACGTTTGAAGATCGGTGCACACGCATTGCGTGCGTACCCTCGCGGGCCTTGCGTCCGCGGCGTTAGGGAGCCCTCGAGCATGCATTCGTCCCTGGTCGGACCTCCTTTCCCTGCAGCATCCATGGTTGGCGGTGTCGGCGCCGCGAGGCTGTAAGGAAATCATGCGATCAAACTCCGTGTCACGCAGAGAGGCTCTGCGCGGACTCGCAGCGACGGTGTTGCCGTCAAGCCTGATCGGCTGTTCGAGCAGGGATCCGAACGCTCTGGTGATCGGAGGCCTCCCGGTCACCTGCAATCTGACTCTCCCCGTCGCCTGCGAGGCGAAGAGCACCGCCACGGCCCCTGCGGGGGCGCCCCATTACCAATACGACTACGAGAAGATCAGCGGCTGGCCGGAGGTGAAGGAATCGCTGATGGCGGGGCGCATCCAGGCGGCGTATATGCTGGCCCCCCTCGTGATGGACCTGGCCGACAAAGGCATCCCGATGAAGATCGTCTCGCTCGGACATCGCTCCGGCGCGGTGATCATGGTGCGCACCGACTCCCCCTACCTGCACTTCCGCCAGCTCGCCGGCAGGCGCATAGCCGTGCCCAGCCGCTTCGCTGTCGACTTTCTGTTTCTGCGCCGCATGCTCGCACAGGAGAACATGCGCATCGAGGATGTCGTGATCGTCGAGATGGCGCCGCCCGACATGCCGGCTGCCCTGTATGCAAACGCCGTCGATGCTTACTGCACCGGCGAACCCTTCGGAGCGGCTGCTCAGAGTGCAGGGTACGCGCGGCCCCTGCGAATGACCCGTGATGAGTGGCCGAAGTACATCTGCTGCGTGCTGACCGTCCGTGAGGAGCTGATCACCGCCAACGCTCCCATGGTGCAGGATCTGGTGAACCAGATTCTCGGAGCGGGGCTGTGGCTCGATCAGGGGCCGGAGCATCGCGAGAAGGCGGTGCAGATCGCGGCAGGTCCGAAATTCTTCAATCAGGATCCGAAGATCATCCGCTTCGTGATGCGCAACCCCAGCGACCGCGTGACCTACGGCGATCTGCGCATGATCCGCTCGGAATTCGACGATCTGATGCGCTTGTCGGTGGAAGCGGGAACGCTCAAACATCCCGTCCCCTATGAAAAGTATGTAGACGACCGTTTCGCAAACAACGCTCGCCCTGCGGACATCTCACTATGAATGACACGCATCCACCAGCGGTCTTGCTGTCACGTCGCACCTTTGGCGCCGTGATGTTTTCCATGCTGCTGGTTGAGGCCTCGAGCGCAGGCACGGCCGCATTCAAGGCCGGCACTTTCGATCCGCCGCGCCCGGCTCCGGACTTCGCGCTGCAGGGCTCAAACGGACATGAGCTGCGCATCAGTGACTTCCGCGGCAAGATCGTGCTGCTTGCCTTCGGCTATACATCGTGTACGGAAGTCTGCCCGGTGACGTTGGCGACTTTTGCCCAGGCGCGCCGCAAGTTGGGAGCCGCGGCGGCGGACGTTCAGATCCTGTACGTGACCGTCGATCCGCAGCGGGACGTGCCCGAACGTCTCAAGAAGTTCCTGGGCAGCTTCGATGGCACGTTCATCGGCGGCACCGGCACCGAGGCGCAGCTGGCCGCCGTACGCAAACAGTATGGCGTCGCCGCCACGCGGATCCCGTACGAGGACAGCTACGTCTACTCGCACTCCTCTTTCACCTATCTCATCGATCGCAGCGGCCGCATTCGGGCGCTCATGCCCTACGGGCACAGCCCCGATGACTATGCGAACGATGTGTCCATTCTGTTGAAAGAGTAACCCCGTGAATCGGCGCTCAGTGGTGTTGGCGGCAGCGGCGGGCAGTGCGCTGGCCGCGCTCGCGTGGGGTGCTCTGGCGCCGATCCACACCAGCTCGCGGGACCAGATCTTCGAGATCCCCAACGGGACCTGGGCCCGACGGATGTCAGGTGACAAGGTGGAAATTCTGCCCGACCATATTCGCCTGACGCTCGGGGTCCGCGACGTGCTGGTCCTGCGCAATCACGACGCCGTGCCGCAGATCTTCGGTCCTACGCTCATGATGCCCGGACAGAGCTTCCAGCTCCCGTTCGAGCAGCCTGCCGTGTACACGTTTTCGTGCACCGCGCACCCCAGCGGACAGATGATCATCAGCGTCGACCCGTTCCCCGCCAGCCCCCTGGCGAGAATCCTGTGGCGCACACAGGAGTTTTGGTGGCATGCGCGCCTGCTTGCGACGCATCTCCGCTATCGTTACCCCCTTTGATGCGCCCCGACGCCAAGGACCATGCAACATCTGAAGGCATCCCTCCCCTCCATCACCGTCATTGCGATATTGATCGCGGCCTGGTGGGCAGCCGTCCTCGCCACTCACAGCCTGATCTTCCCGACGCCCTGGGCCGTCGTTACGGGCACGTGGGAGCTGATTTACAACGGCACGCTCTGGCAGCACATCGCTGCATCCCTCACGCGCGTCGCCATCGGGTTCGGGCTCGCGGTGTGCATCGCGGTCCCGCTGGGACTGTGGATGGGTTGGGTGCGCGGCGCCTATACGACGTTGAACCCGATCTTCCAGATCCTGCGACCCATCTCCCCGATCGCCTGGATTCCGATCGCCATTCTCTGGTTCGGCATCGGCAACGTCTCCCCCGTGTACCTGATCTTCATCTCCTCCGTGTTTCCCATGGTCGTACAGACCACGGTAGGCGTGCACACGATCGAGAAGCGTTATCTTCGAGCCGCTGAAAACTTCGGCGTCTCGCGACGCACGTTGTTCACCCGCGTGGTGATCCCAGCCGTATTACCGCAAATCGTGGTGGGCATGCGCATCGGGCTCGGCGTTGCGTGGCTGGTCGTCGTGGCGGCCGAAATGATCGCCCTGCACTCCGGACTGGGCTACATGATCATGGACTCCCGCAACGCGGGCAATCGCTACGACCTCGTGGTCGCCGGAATGATCATCATCGGTCTGATCGGACTGTCGTTGGATGGCCTGATGCGCCTGCTGGAAGGCAACCGCTGGGTCAGGTGGCGCTATGCGCACTAAGATCGAAGTCCGCGGCCTCAGCAAGAGCTTCCAGTCCGACAAGGGACGCCTGGAGGTCATCGAGAACATCAGCTTCAGCGTACAGGAGGGCGAGTTCGTCGCGCTGGTCGGGCCTTCAGGGTGCGGCAAGACGACGCTGTTGAATCTGATCGCGGGGTTCGTCAGCCCGGATAGCGGCAGCGTCGTCATCGACGGCACCCCGCACGAGAAGCCCAACTCCCGGGGGATTCTCATCTCGCAACAGGGATCGGTATTCCCGTGGCTGACGGTGCGCGAGAACCTGATGTTCGGACTCAACGGGCATCCACCGGCGGACATCGCGAGCATCGCCGACCGTTACGCCGATATCGTCGGCCTGAAAGGCTTCGAGGACAGCTTTCCGCACGAGTTGTCCGGCGGCATGCTCAAGCGCGCCGAGCTCGCTCGCGCCCTGGTGGTGAAGCCGGAAATTCTCTACATGGACGAGCCGTTCTCGGCGCTCGATGCGCTCATGAGCCTGCGAATGCGCGGCGAGCTCCTGCGGATTCTGGCGAAAGAGCGCCATACCGTCATGCTGATCACGCATGATGTCGAGGAAGCCATCCATCTGGCCGATCGGATTCTGGTGCTCTCCGCAAGACCCACGCGCATCCAGGCAACATTCGAGGTGCCCTTCTCGCACCCGCGCAGGCTGTCCAGCGTGGCCTCGCAGGAGTTGCGGATGGCCATCCTGCGCGAGCTGGGAGTCGAACACGACGAGGCTGACGCTTCACCGCGAGGCTGACGCCACCCGTTCGACTTCATCGAGCGCACGTTCGAGCTCCGCCGGTTTGAGCGACGCGGCGAGCTCTGCCGCGCCCAGCTGCCTCAGCAGCTCGGGCAGCCGGTCGCGCAGCGTACGCATCGTCCACTCCAGCATCGGCCCGTTCGCCACCCGATCGAAGTGAACGAGCATGTTCCCCCGTCCGGGAATGATGTAGTGGTAGTGCGGCTCGTCAGCAAAACAGTCGAAGCGCAGGTACTCGGCCAGCCCCTCGGTGCCGAACACGTGCACGCAGACCCCGCCGTCCACCTGCTCGGAATGAAACAACGAATCCGGGCCGGCGGCGGCAATCTCCTCGGGGGTGAGTTTGGCCGCCTCGGCCACCGGGTCGAACACTCGCGGCTCGATCCCGAAGGTGAGGGGTCCAGCGGCGACGAGAGTCGTCTTCCGCGGCTCGTGCGGCACGGGAAACGAGGCGACGAATGTCCCCATCCGTTCGGTGTCAATCATGTTGATTCATCGCGGCCATACCAGGCGGTAGCTTAAGCGTTTGGCAGGCAGACCTCTATTCTCCATGCCGGTCGGGTGATATTTTTCACGAGGGGTGAACAGGGGGAACGGTGAGAGTACCTTACGCGAAAAAGTGGCAGCAGGCAGCCGACAAGCTGAGGCAGACCGCGCTCGACCGCGGCCTGAGCGAAGAGACGAAGTGGGGCAAGCCCTGCTTCACCTATCAGAAGAAGAACGTGGCAATCGTCATACCGCTGAAGGACGCGTGCGCGCTCTCGTTCTTCAAAGGCGCGCTGCTCGAGGACCCGAAGCACATCCTGAAGAAGGTCGGTGAGCATACGCAGGCCGGCCGCTGGATCAAATTCACCTCTGTCAAAGAAATCACGGCCATGCAGTCGATTCTGAGGCGCTACATCGACGCAGCCATCGAGGTCGAGAAGTCGGGCAGGAAGGTCCCCCTCAAGAAGGACTCGGAGTATGTGATTCCCGAGGAGTTGCAGTCCCGGCTGGATGCAGAGCCGCGGCTGCGGGCGGCCTTCGCGGCGCTCACCCCGGGGCGGCAGAGGTCCTACATCTTTCACATCGGCGGTGCGAAGCAGGTGAAGACGCGGGCAGCGCGGGCGCAGCGGTGTGTCCCGATGATCTTGAGCGGCCGAGGGTTCAACGAGCTTTGAGACGCTCGCTCGAGCCTGCACATCGTTCCGGGAACGCGGCGTCGACTCTGGATAGACCCAACGTGGCCCTCTAACGCGCTGACACCCGCCGCGCGCGTTGACTTTGCGCCGCCGGCGCGCCTAGACTCCTTTTGTTGGTAGCGCTCCCATAAAAATGGTAATGGCACCGTGACGCGCTTCGGCGCGTGCGAGTAGCGATCCTTGTGCCGGGGGATGGATAACGGGTAAGTCGATGTCGCCCGCAGTTACGCGACGGGTGCCCGTGGGGAGGCAACGCCACTGAAAAACCATGAACGACCGTTCGAGGCGATAGCAGCGAAAGCTGTGGCGTAGGTGACGATCGCTTATCCAACTCAGGGAGGTTTGTCATGAATTTCCGCTTGATGGCCGCCGCAGCGGCCAGCGTTCTTGCCCTGGCGAGTGCCGCGACCGCAGATGAGGCATCGACCAGCGCGTCCACATTACGTGCACTGGGAGCGCAGGTCGGACTGCGCATCGGCACGGCGGCGACGCCGCTGGATCTCAGCGACCCGACTTTGTCCCAGATCACCGCCGAGCAGTTCTCGGTGCTCACCCCCGAGAACGAGATGAAATGGCAGGTCGTCGAGCCGACCCAGGGTCAGTTCAACTGGACCGGCGCCGACAATCTCGTCGCTTTCGCCGAAGAGCACCGTCAGCGCGTGCGAGGACACACGCTGGTGTGGCACAACCAGTTACCGAACTGGCTGACTCAGGGCGTCGCCAACGGCACGATCAGCGACTCTCAGTTGCGCGATCTGCTGCACCAACATATCACCACCGAGGTGAGCCGCTATCGCGGCAGGATCTGGCAGTGGGACGTCGTCAACGAGATGCTCACCGACTCGAACCCCTCGCAGATCAACCCGAGCGACTTCTGGATCTCGCATCTCGGCACGGGCATCATCGCGGACGCGTTCCGCTGGGCGCACGCGGCCGACCCGGAGGCTTTGCTCTGCTACAACGACTACAACATCGCCGGCGAGGACGGCAGCAACGCCAAGTTCAACGCCGCCTTCGCGCTGGCGCAGCAGCTGCGGGCCCAGGGAGTGCCGATCGACTGCGTGGGAGACCAGGGCCATCTCGACCTGCAGTTCGGGTTCAATCCGATCCTCATGACTCAGGACCTGCAGGCCTATGCCGGCCTGGGCGTAAGAGTCGCGCTCACCGAGGTGGACGTCCGCACGTTCGTGGAGACGACGGACAGCAACCAGACCCCGGTCGTCTCAAAGACGGATCTGACGCCCAACCATACGGCGAACCCCGCGGCGGCCGACTGGTACAACGGAATGCTGCAATCGTGCCTTGCTGTGAGGGCGTGCATCTCATACACCGTTTGGGGCTTTGACGACTCGGAGTCATGGGTGCCGAGCACGTTCAAGGGTGAGGGCGACGCCGACATCTACGACGTGAACCTCAGCCAGAAGCCGCAGTACACCGCTCTGCAGCAGACCCTGTCACTGGCCGCGGGCGCTCCGCACCGCCGCACAGAGCACGACGAGGACTAGCGCCGAACGGGGATACAGCGAGCTCAAATCGACCCCGGTGATCGAGCCCGGCGGCCCCACACGGCGCCGGGCTCGCAGGGAGCTAGTGCCCGCCGCGGGACTGGACCATGTTGCGGAGAAAGACCCGGGCGGGCTGGCCGTACATGGTTTCATCCGGGAGTGCTTTGCACTGGCGGATGAATTCCCGCCATCCATCGAGGTCTGCGGCAGGGCGGCCCGGACTCGGTTGCAGTCTGAGTCGCCCGAGCAGCCCGCCAGAGCGCCCGGCAGCGATCGGTGGTCGTTCCCAGGCCCGGAAGGCGTTCCCTTGCGCCACTTGGGCGCATGGCTTGCGCCACGCCCTGGTGGCGCGCTGTCGCGCTGTAACCGGTGAGCGACTCACATGCCAAGCAAGCCGCAGTATCTTTCACGACGTGTTTTGTTTCAGCGTATGGCGACCTGTGCGGTCGGCGCCTCGATCGGCTATGGGCTCGGGTTGGATCGGGCCGTCGCACAGGCCAAGGTTCCACAGAAAGCCGTCGCGTATCAGGATAAGCCGAAAGGGTCACAGCGCTGCGACGGATGCACCAGCTTCCAGCCGCCGGGCAGCTGCAAGCTGGTCGACGGGAATATCAGCGCGCAGGGCTGGTGTTCGCTCTTCATGAAGAAGACCTGAGACTGGCGAGCGCGCCGGGCATGAGAGGGTCAGCTCGAGGGAGGGAGTGGACAGATCCGGGCACAGCCTGTATGAGAACGCCGGTGCTACACCTCAACCGGAAGGAAGTCTCATGAAGCATGCACTGGCTCTCTCATGCGCCCTCATCGCCTGCTGCCTGTCGGGGACGGCGCTGGCCAGCTACGCGGACGACCGCGCCGAAATCGAGAATCTCTCGAATCGGTATATGATCGCAGTGGATGCGGGCGACATGGACACGGGCATGAGCACCTGGGCCGACGATGGCGAGCTGGTGTGGGCGGATGGCACGGAACACGGCAAGGCCGCGATTCGCAAGGCAATGGATGGCTTCTCGCAAGCCAGAAACCGGAGCATTCCGCCGGGCGCGACGGCCTGGCCGCGCTCGCGGCACTTCATCCTCAATCATGTGATCGACGTGAAGGGCGATACCGCCACGACGGTCGCCTATTGGTTCGAGATCACCAACAACACGCCGCAGAAAGACGTGCAGCTCGTGTATTTCGGGCACTATGAAGACACGCTGGTGAAGCGCGGCGGACACTGGCTGTTCAAGACACGTAAGGTCTACAACGAATCGCTCTCCAATCGCGCCCTCTTCTATCCCAACCTGGGCGAGAAGGATCATCGCGGTCATTGAACCGACCCGCGTTGGCGTATATCGCCAGGGCGGGGGGGCCCGGGGGAGCGCACGCGTGCAGTCAGCCTGACCTACGGCAGCATCTCGGCCAGACGCAGACTCCGCAGCTGAGTCGGCCCATTCTCTTTCGAGCTGACCAGGAGCTCGAGTCTGGATCCCACGGGCCCGCTGCCCAGGAGGGAGATGTCCGAGGCGGCCAGTTGGGCGGCGGGCTTGGAGTTGACGGCCACGATTTGATCCCCGGGCCTCAGCCCCGCTGCGTCGGCAGGCGAGTGAGGCACGATGAAGGTCACCACGAACGTGCTCGCCGTGTCCCGTCTGAGGCGCAGCCCGGTGCGGTTGAACGGTTGCGCGGGCACTCTGGCCTTGGGGTCGATCCATACGCGCCGATGACCATAGTCGTAGGTCATGTTGAAACGCCGCAGTGTGGATTCCCCGATGACACCGGCCTGCATGTGGGTGGACTCGGACCCACGCTCACTCACTCCGACGTAACTGACAATTTCATGCGGCAGCTTCAGCGGCCCGACCGAGAGATCGTGGCGGGTCAATACCTCCCCGTACTCGCCTCCGACGCTGCTGCCCGCCCAGGGGATACCGTGGCGAAGTGCTTTATCGAGGCCCTGCTGCGTGGCCCAGTAGCCCTCGACTATCGCCGGCCCCGCATCTCCGCTGTCCAGTTCGAAGTCGCCCGCGATGCCCTCGAACGTGCCGCTCACCAGGGGGGCGTCTTCGTTGAAATGGATCGGCAGCGCGACTCCCTGCGGTGTGTCCTGGAAGGAGGGGATGGGGGTCAGCGTCAAGGTCCTGCGGGTTCGGTCGAGCTGTACGACGAACCGCTCGAAGAGCTCCAGACCCAGGATTCCGGCCCGCGGCAAACGCAATCCGCGGTCATTGGCGGCCTCAGGCAATGCGCGTACCTTCGCCACCTGGTTGCGGATGATGGCAGCACCGATGCGGATCTCCTGCGTGCGCGCCAGGCCGGCATGGTCTATCCCGGTCCCGGCACCCGTGTTGCTCAAGTGCCCCGCTGCTCGCAGATGCACCGCCGCCGCCGTCTGCTCGGACAGGACCAGATGGCCGCCGGTGTCCACTTCGAAGGCGAAAGGCCCCCGGCCATCGACGAATACCGGCACGTAGATGCGACCGATGCCATCGTCCTCATAACTGACGGTCGCGGAACGTGCTCCGTTGAGTATGGCGAAATCGGCCGGTAACGGAGGTCTCGCGAACGTGGCTGTTGGGGGCGGGCTACGGCTCACCCGGACCGACCTCACCGCCACCGTCTCGAGGGATTCGTCCTCGGGATCTTCATCGCGCTGACTCCAGGCAACCAGGACGCCAGCGCCGCTGCGGCGCCAATCATCGAAGTGACGGATCAGCCGATTGAAGGGCAGCCGAATCTCATAGTTGCGCGGCAGGCCGCTGGAGCGATCAAAGCGCAGGATGGCCGGACTTCCGCCGGGTGGGGTGACCTGCCAGGCAACTACTTCGACGCCCGCGTCGGTCTGGGCCGGCAGCTTGATCGAATGGGTCTCCTCGGGAGTCGACTCACACCAGCCGCGCCTCGCAAGCCACGCCAGAGTCGCAGAGGTCGCCAGCGCGTCTCTCGAATCCAAAGCGTGCGACGCCCCGGAGCGGTCACGGCTCCAGCCCACCCGGCCATTGAACCCCTCCGAACGCGAGTCGATGCCGTAGTCGTGCTCGGTCACGTACCGGCCCGTCCGGGTATCCACGGTCATCGTTAGAGAGCCGGTGAGACCCCCCAGCTCCGCTGATCCCATGACCCACAGGGCTCCGATCCTGTCCCAACCTGCACAGGCGGCGCGCGGCAGCCCGGACGAACGTGTGGCTCGGCCGACCTCGTGCGCAAGCGAAGCCGAGCTCGTTGGAACAGCGGCTGCGGACGCACTCATGGTGAGGTAGCCCAGCGCCAGCGGTACGAGGACCCCTCTCGCTCTCGCCTCGACAATGCGGCGGACCATCGTTGCTCCCAACGAAGGACGGTGTAGGAAGGAGTACTCTGGGTAGGGACAGAAAGTTACCGCCGGAAGAGACTCAGAGCCGGCGCACGCTGCTCCGACGCCCATCATCAGGCGCCGCGGCTCCCTTATGGCTGACCTGGCGTCTCTTTGACCTGCACCCTGTCGTGACGAATGGCGTCCAGCAGCGCAGCTGTTCGCGCGTCACCCGGGACGCGCTTCGTGTAGGCCTCGAGGTTCTCGATGGCCTTCGCCTTGTTGCCTACGGTGTAATAGCTCCACCCGAGAAAGTAGTCCGCATCGGCAACCCCGAGGCTCCTGGCCTTCTCCAGAAAGGGAATTCCCTCCCCCTTGCGCGTGCTGACGGCCAGAAAAGAGCCGTAGCGATAGTTCGCCTGCGGATCCTCGGGCGTCAGAGTCAGCAATTTGTCGAACGCCGCGACCGCCTTCGGAAAGGAATCCGGCACATCCAGATGGTGGCCGATCGAGTGCAGGACCGCCAGGCGCAGAAGCATCGGCGGGTTATTGGAGAAATTGCCCATCAGCGGGTCCAGCAGCTCCGAGATCCTGGCGACATCATGCGCCGCGCGCGGCTGGTCATCCGGGAACTCGAAATGCGGCGGATAGCTCCCCGCATGTCGCTGCAGATCATCGAGTATCTGGTTGAAGTACCTGATGTTGATCGTGACCGAGGGCTTTCCGGGGACTGCTTCCGAGACGGCAACGAGCTTCTCGAGTGCGTAATGGCCGTATTCGCCGGCAAGCGCCACGAGCGCCCTTGCGGCCGGTTCGCTGCGATGCGCCATCACGAACTCATTCACCAGGGTCCGGACGAAGGCGTGCTGCCGTGCATTGGAGTTGAGTGCCCACAACGCCGTGGAGTCGATGATCAGCTCGCGTGCTGCGTCTTTGCCTCGCTTGTCGACGATCCAGCCCGAGGCTCTGCCCTCCTCTTTATCCCTGACCAGACGCAGAAGATCGTCCGCGTTTTCGCCGGCGTTGGCGGCATCAGCGAAGCGCTTCAGGATCTTGGTGCAGAAGCGTGGATCGCCGGTCGCGAAGCTGGCTCCCCACAAGAGGTCCCATTCCGACGGTCCGGTGGCCTCGACTGCCTGCAGACTCGCGGGCATGCCGGCGAGATCCGTCACCGTGACATCCCGTGCTTTGAGTTTCCCGATCAGCGACTCCGCTTTTGCCTGCTGACCGGCCAGGTGCAAGGAGACTGCCAGCAGATCCAACATCTGCGGGGACAATGACCCGGGGATCATCTTGTCAATGTCGGTCGGATAGCGTTGGAACGCCGCCGCGAAGAAGCCGATCAACGGCGGCCGGGCACCGGGTTGCTCCGCGGCTCTGAGGGCATCGAAATGGGCGACGAGCCGCCCCGCCAGCTCAGGGCTCGGCATCTTGTAGAAGTAGGTGAGATCGGCCTCCGAGACGGCCGCAGGCTCCTCAGCCGAGGCGGGCATCGCGATCGTGCCCAGCGCCGCGATTGTTGTCAGAAGCACCGCCGCCGAAGCGCGGGCAAAATTGCGCATGTCACTATCCCTCGCGAGCGCTGTTGAGGCTGATGAGTGGCGCCGGCGCCGTCCCCGTCTCGATCCAGACAGCGCGCTCAGCTCAGCGCCCAGGTAGCCCCCGTCAGCCGTCGACGCCGACCATCACGCTCGAGGCTTTGATGACGGCATAGGCTCTCGCACCGACCTGTAACCTCGCGTACCACTACTTTACCGCGACTGCTCGAGCGTTCGCTATTCCCGGGTCCAGCCGCTCCAAGTCGGCGTGGCCTCGAAATCTCACCCGGTCGCGGCGCGCGCAGGCCTGCATGTGCGTAAGAACTCGAGTTGGCCGCCGGCCATTTAATTTCATACAATTGGAACTATGAAAGAACAGACGGCGATCATGGCCCTCAGCGCCCTTGCCTCTGAAGCACGCTTGAGTGTCTTCCGGCTTCTGGTCAGGAGATGACCCCAGGGTTTTACGCCCTCCGAGCTTGCTGATCATCTCGACATTCCTTCACCGACGCTTTCATTCCATCTCAAGGAACTGCTGCGGGCGGAGCTGATCATGAGCCGGCGCGACGGGCGGAATCTGTTCTATAGCCCGGACTTCGAGCGGATGAGTTCCCTGCTCGCTTTTCTCACCGACAACTGCTGCACCCTGGCAGACGACGCAAGCGGTAACGTTTGTCAGTCGATCGAGACATCGAAGAGGAAGCGCGCATGAAACGATATCGCGTTCAACTGCCGACGGCGCGCGGGATCGCACAGGCCATCATTGCCGACCTGGAACGCCGGGCTCGCTCGCTCGGACTGACCGAATTGGTGTTATTGACGCAGACGGCGCGGGAGTTCTTCGAGCTCCGCGGCTATCGGGTCATTGCCCGAGCCAGCGCGCCAACGGGCGTGCAGCAAAGCGAAGAGTTCCGCTCGATGTGTCCCCAATCCGCCGCCTGCATGGCGAAGAAGCTCTAAAGTCGTGGCTGTGGCAACCACAACCCCCTCGAGCATGCTTCTCTCTGAAGGCCTCGGCTCTGTGCTGCTCGCGGCAACCGTCGTGGGTTCAGGCGTCATGGCCGAACGCCTCTCAGGGGGCAACACCGCCATTGCTCTCCTCGCCAATACAGGTGCGACCGTCGCGGTGCTCGGGGTGCTGATCGGACTACTGGGTCCGATCAGCGGGGCGCACTTCAATCCGGCCGTCTCCCTCGTTCAAGGTCTCCGAGGCGCCCTCACCTGGCGGCGCACCCTCGCCTACGCCTTCGTGCAGATCCTCGGCTGCTGTGCTGGTGCAGTTCTGGCACATGCCATGTTCAACCTGCCCCTGCTGCAATCATCGCACCATGCACGCACCGGACTCGGGCAGTGGCTCGCCGAAGCCATTGCCACCGGGGGCCTGATTCTGGTGGTCGTCGGTCACCGGCGCCCTCAGGACGCACCCTGGATGGTGGCAGGCTGGATCGGGGCCGCTTATTGGTTCACCGCGTCCACCTCATTCGCGAATCCTGCGATCACCATCGCCCGTTCCCTGTCGAACACCTTCGCGGGCATCCGCCCCGTCGACGTGCCGGGATTCATCTCAGCTCAGCTCGCCGGTGCGCTACTCGCCCTACGGCTCTCTCGCTACTTGTTTTCCTCTCGCGATGAGCGGTCACCTGCGGCCGAGCCGCAGGCCTCGCAACCCGCGCCGGCGTCCCCGCGCACGTAAGGAAATCAGCAATGACCTCAGATGTCGATCCGAAATCAGTTGCCGTGACCATCTATCACAATCCCGCCTGCGGGACGTCGCGCAACACGCTCGCGCTCATTCGCAATGCCGGCATCGAGCCGAAGGTCATCGAGTATCTGAAGACCCCTCCGGATGAGCGAACGCTCAGGAACCTGCTGCAGCGGATGAACATGCGACCCCGCGAATTGCTGCGCGAAAAGGGCACCCCGTTCGCGGAGCTGCGGCTGGGGGAAAGTCACTGGACCGACGATCAGCTGATCCAGCAGATGCTGAGCCATCCGATTCTGATCAATCGACCGGTTGTCGTGACCCCGTGGGCCGTCATGCTGTGTCGTCCCTCTGAGGCTGTACTGAACATCCTGCCCCTCCCTCAGCAGGGAAGTTTCAACAAAGAGGACGGCGAGCCCGTAATCGATTCCCGCGGCCGGCGGGTATGACCACCGTTTCCGTACGCCCGGCATCGGCCGCCGACGCGCATGCCCTTGCGCGTATCTACAACTACTACATCGAAAATACCGTCATCACGTTCGAGGAAGAACCCGTGTCGCCGCAGATCATGGCGACCCGGCTGGCTGAAATCCAAAGTGCCGATCTGCCCTGGCTGGTAGCCGAGCTCGAGGGCCGCGTGCTCGGCTATGCCTATGCCAGCAAGTGGAAGGTCCGCAGCGCCTACCGCTACTCGGTCGAAACGACCATCTACCTCGAACAGGGCCGCGAGCGGCGTGGGCTCGGAACGCGCCTTTATGCCGAGCTGCTCACCCTCCTCCGAGCACGGGGCATACACGTCGCCATCGGCGGCGCTGCCCTGCCGAACGAAGCGAGCGTGGGCCTGCACGAAAAGCTGGGCTTCGAGCGCGTAGCGACGTTTCGCCAGGTCGGCTTCAAGCACGAGCGGTGGGTCGACGTCGCCTACTGGCAAATAGTGCTCTGAATTTCGCAGAACATGTCCGCGCGAGGCTTGGAAGTGCGCATACTCCCGGGAGGATGTCGTACGAATGCGCCACTTTCCCCCGCTGACCGATCCGAGAATCGTCCGGCCGAGCGAGTCTGCACTGGGGCTCGGCCTCGTCACTGACCTGGAGCTACTGCGTCTGAAGACGCTTGCCCGCTGGTACGCCAGGGGCTTGCCACCGGACGTCACGTGGGAAGACCTCATACAGGAGGCGCTGACGCGGATAATCGTGGGCAAGCGCCAGGTACCCGACGGAGTGGCCATCGTCGCCTTCCTGGCGGGCGTCATGCGAAGCATCAGGAGTGAGCACTGGCAGCGAGTCGAAGGGACGGGTGCCCGAGGCCGGTCAGTCCGCTCCCAATCAGCGGATCGCCCCGTCGAGCTCGTGGATGGGGCCCCCGGCCCCGACCAAGCTGTCATGGCCCAGCAGGAGCTCGCCCGGGTTCGCGAGCTGTTCGCGGAGGACCCGACGGCGACAGCCATTCTGGACGGTCTGGCTCGCGGACTCACAGCCGAAGAGCTCCGTGTTGCCTTGGGATTGTCTGACACCGACTATGCCTCCGCGCGCAAACGCATGCGTCGCGTGCTGCTCCGGGAGGGATTGACATGCGTTCAAAGATAACAACGCCCGTTCAACGAGTGGCCGCGTTCGAGCGCGTGCTCGAGGGCCTGGCCGAAGAGTTGATCGACTCGACGGACGATGAGCTTCTGGAGGCTGCCAGGGATCTGGGAATGGATCCGGGCATGCGCGGCTCGGCGGCCTTCATCGGCCTGAAGTATCCGGCGATACGTGGCCCGTCGGACTTCTTCGGATTGCCTGCCGCTCTGCCTGTCGCAGCCGACGGCGGACGGCGCCTGCCACCGGAACAGGCACGAACGCCTGTGCGCAAGAAGCGGCGCAAGCGACGCGGCCAGGGCGACGATGGCACTTAGTCCTCTGGAGACAGCAGTCTTTGGGGCTCCGCCGGAGATGCTGGCGATCCCGATATTGCGCTGGATGGGTATCGCGGTGCTCCTCGGGGTCATCGCCCTGATCGGGCAGACCCTCTATCTGCTGCGCAAGCTCGCCTTGCGACCCCACCCGTTCGTCGACATTTCCTCCTAGCTGATCAGATGGGGGACTTGCTGTTCACCGAGCTGAACGGCGGGAACGCATGGCTGCAATCGAGGGCATTGCCACTCAATGCCGTGCCCGCTGCGGCGCCCGTCACGGTGACGTCCATCCCCGTGGTGGGGATCGGGAAGCTCGTCGAGCGTGGCCCGATGAGGAAACTGGCGAAGTTGGGCGAGCCGGTAAAGGGGGCCTTGCTCGAGTTGCCCCAGGCGGGCGCCACGTCGAAAAACACGTTGTCCAGCACGACCGGATTCAGCAGATTCGTCGCACTGACCCCGTTCATGACATTGTTCCAGTTGGTCGAGCTCGGATACTTCGCACCCGGGAGATTCACTGCGTGGATATTGAAGTAGCGGATGTCGTGCAGATTGGGCTGAAAGTCCGTGGTCGAGCTGGGAGCGCTGTTGAAAGGGTCAATGACGATGGGTTGTTTTTCGCGGCGGATGCACACGTTCGCATAGGTCGCTGACACCTCCCCGCCCGCGCCCTGCGAGGTCTTGATCCGCAGCCCGACGCCATTGGAGCTGTCTTCGCCATCGATCGACAGGTCCCAGACGAGCAGGCCGGTCACCCCGCCCTGTGTTCCGCTGCCCACGGACATCCCGTGGCCATAGTAGAAGTGGTTGTGCGCCACCAGCGTGTTGGAGCTCGAACAGAACCCGTCGGCCGTGGTGATGCAATTACTCTTGTTTGAGGCGGTCACCGCGACATTGTCGTCCCCGTCGCTGATATAGGAATGCGAGATGAGGACGTTGCGGCTGCCCCCGGGATCGATGCCGTCGGTATTCTTGGCGAAATCCGGTGTATAGCAGGTACCGGGGCGGGTTGCGGCTACGGTGTTGCTCGGCAACGTGCTGCAGGCATAACCGGGGACGCTGTACGCAAGTGACGGCGTCAACACCTGAACGCCCCAGGCAACGAACCCGTCGTACGAGTCGATCTTGACGTGGAAATGCGGGGAGTTGAGCAGCGCGATCCGGAACAGCAGGAAGTCCTTGCCGCCCTGGGTGAGATCGAGCAGAACCGGGCAGTTCTGCGAGAAGCCGGATACCTTGTTGAGCAGCGCCACATCCCACCATGTCATGATGCCGGCCTTGGGCCCGCCGGTCAGCGCGCTGCCGCCCCGCCCATCAATGGTCCCCCGGCCCACCACGCCGCTGCCGCTCGCCGCGGCGGCCACGGTAATGAAGGCTTTGCAGGACTTGCCTGTCGTGGTGGCAGAGGCGTTGCCGCATTCATCGCCGGCAACCAGTCCGCCGTTGGTGAAGTCCGCGGGATATCTGGACGCGTACAGCGTCACGCCTGTATCCACCCATAGGGTCACACCGCTGGGTAAGGTCAGGGCGCCGGCCAGAAACGCATCGTACTGTCCGGCGGAGGCGAGTTTGACGACCCCTCCCGGCTGGCAGGAATCCAGCGCCGCCTGAATCCGCGCGGTGTCCGGGTTGGAATTCAACGGGTTGGCGGCGACGGCCGCGATGTTGTCGATATCCGGATCCGTAGTCGAGGGTGAGGAGAAAGCGCTGGAGGGCAGATTGGCTGTGACCACGGAGCAGATGGCGGCCCGCGCGGGCAAACGCCGCTCCAGCGGTAAGCGCCCATCCAACGTCGCCAGCCACCCCGGACTCGCTTTCCCGAACGCGCCGAGGAGCCCTGCGGCATCGTTCCCCTCGGGGCCCGCGGCCAGCGCAAAGTTGCCCAGACACCCCGCAACCCACAACAGGATCACGGCCAACACAGGCGTGCTCTTCCCGGCAATCCCAGATACCTGTCGCATGGTTCTCCCCTCTGACAACGGTGGCAATGTTTGGTGATTTCGAACCGTCAAAACGACTGGCTCGGGGTCGTTCCCTGCTATTTCATTCTGACACCGGTATCAGACGCTAGCAGGAACGGCTGCGTATCGCAAGGCCGCGGCGGGCTCCGTCCTGCGTTGCGTTCGAGTCTGAGGTGAGGGGTCGCGGTCAGGATCGAGGCCGGCGCGGGACCGCCCGCGACGGCTCTCGTTCACTGCGGGGACTGGCGCTTCAGAACGGCGGTCATCCGTTCATCGTTCCCGATGCTCCGGTAGAGGCGCTTCAGGTCCTCCGCCCTGTCCACGGGCGCACGCACCGCCTTGATTTCAAACGTGCGCGTGTATCGCAAGGTCTGTCCCAGCATTTCCGTCTTGCTGTGATACGCCATGAAACCGATGTCGGCATCGACCGGCGGGGGCAAATCATCGACCGTGTAGCCGGCGGGAACCTGGATCTCGAACACATCGGTGTCGCGCCGCGGACCCTCGAACTCGATCGGATGCTGGCGGGGCTTTTCGGTCTCCAGCAGACCGCTCGCCTTGCTGCCGATCACCCGCGGTCGAACCATCAGCAGATCCCCGGCGGCCTTCGCGTATTGCTGGGCATCGAAGCTGTAGTTCCATTCCAGGGGCTGGCTGGGCACCTGCGCGTAGCCGAGGGTTGCCTTCTCGATCTGGAAGGTCGCCAACGACTGCGAGAGCAGGGTTTCGACGCGTTTGATCACGTCGGTGTCGTGAAAGGTCGCGTGCAACCGCGCGCGCTCCGCTGCCGCCATGTCTCCCAACATGATTTCCTTGACATCACCGTGAACGGTTCCGGAGGCATCCAGTGTCAGGTGCACGGTCCGGTTCACCGAATTGCTCCCGGCCGCGAGCACCGGCAATTGCAGCAGCTCGCCGCCGTCGGGCGTCACCAGCAGACCGTACCCCGCCTGCAGATAGCCCGACAGACTGCCCAGGGGCATGTACTCATCGGTGGGATCGAAATACAACAGCCGGCCCAGGCGAGGATGCGTGACCGTCGCCTGCAGGGAGGGATCGTGCAGGTCCGCGGGAAGCTGGATAGCGAGGATGACGTGGTCGAACGCATCGTACGGTGGAGTCTTGTCGGTGATGGAGCCACGCCGGCTGTTGACCAGCACATAGTAGGACTCGATTCCCACTTCGTGCAGCAGGGTGCTCAGCAGGGTCGCTTTGTCCTTGCAGTCGCCGAACCTCTGAGTGAACACTTCGCTCGCGGCATGCGGTTGAAAACCTCCGATCCCCAGCTCGATGGCGACGTAGCGGATATTGCTCTGCACGAAGGCGGCCAGCGCCTGGATCTTCTCCAGAGAGGTGCTCTTCGATGCGGTCAGCTCCGCGACCTTCTGCTTGATGGCCGGCGAGGCGTCGCGGCGATTGCGTGCCAGATCCAGATACCACGAGCCCATGCCGTGCCAGCTCAGAAACTCTCTGGCCGGCGAGCTCTGCGCCGCCGGTGGCAGCAGTGAAATGACGAGTCGTCCGGCAATGCCTTCCCAGGGAGGCATATCGTCCTCGACCTTGATCCCCCCGACATCGCGGACCTCCCATTGCCAGCGGTTTGCCCCGGCAGATGCCGCGCTCAGCTGCGCATGGTTGAGCCACGTTTGCTGGTATTGCCAGCCCGCAGGCAACTCCAGGGTGAAGTGCGCTTCGCGCACCGGGATCGTGTCCTGAAAATCCCATTCGGTGGACATGAAGTACGGCTGCTCTTCCCGCTCGATCTCGTAGCCGACGACGCTCCCGGGCACGGCGGCAGGAATTCTCAGGATGCGCGAGCGCACGTCGCTGACGAGCTCGCCGTTCATCACGCCAAAGACGCCGGTATCGACGGCGTCCCGCTCGTTTACCGAGTAGTCCTTGCCCTGCGCGGGGATGCACCATGCACGTAGTCCGATGATCTTCGTCTGCGGGTCGAAATCGACGCGTACCAGCCCGCGATCGTTACCTTCGGTACGCAGGATTCTCACGACCCTTCGCTCCAGATCCCGTATCCGCCCGTTTGGCAGCACGGTCACGGTCCTTTCCTGATACATCACAGCGGCCGCTGTCTCGGGGTCGTGCTCTGGCACGGGAGCGGTCAGCTGGGCCCGCATCCACGCGGGCGTCTCAGCGGCCTCCGCTGCGCCGATCAGCGCGCATCCGGCAATGGCCGCCACTGCGAGGTTGCGTAACCAGGCCCTGAGCGGCGATTTCGCGAACACGGCGATCAATTGCGCACACCGATGCCCACGGGTTCACCCGGGGAGACGACGATCTGCTGATCGTCCCCTGCCCTGACCGTCTGATAGAAGTTACGGATGGCCGGGTAGAACTTCAGATCCACGAGAATGACGCCCAGATCGATCTGCCGGGTCAGGCGCAGCGTTTGCCCCTGGGTCTCCGCGGTCGCCTTGTAGATCAGGCCTTTCAGATCGAGGGCACCGGGCTTGGGAATGCTGTCGACCTTCCAACCCTGCGGCAGGGTGACGGTCACCTCATCGGCCAGGCGGTACGGGAAATCGAAAGACAGGGGCTGCGTCCGCGCCACGTGCTCGAAGGTGTGCTTCTCGGGCGCGCCGAACAGGCCGGCAGGAAAAATGGCCCGCCGACCGGCCAGCTGCGCCCAGCCCGGCACGTGCAGCTCGAATTCCGCCACCAGCGGCGCCTCCGCGGCACTCCAGTCGGGCTGATTGGTCAGCTTCGCCTCGATGCCGGTCGGTATGAAGCGTTGCACGTCATCCTTCAGAAACGCCTTCCGATCCGTATCGTCCTCGTCACGCTCGCTGAGGCGGCGCCAGGAGGCTTCCATTCCAGTATAGGTGACGGTGAGTACGCCCGTGAGCGTCCCCCGGTCGAATTTGAGCACCGCTTTGCGCTCGATTTGCGACTTGTCCGGAGTCGGGACCGGCGTCCTCACGAACGTGCCGCCGTCCTTGTCCAGTCGCAACCCCATCACACCGGTCTCCTCCCAGGGCAGCAGGCCGAAGGGAGTGAACGGAATCCCCGGGTCCAGGTAGAGATCCTCGCCGTCGAGCTTCACCACGACCACGTTGGAATTGAGCTCCGTCGCATTCATCAGGGCCGGACTGAAGAAATAGCGGTCCCGCGTCGACACGAGCACCGGGTCTGCCTGGAAACCCGCCACACGCGCCAGCCCCAGAAACAGCCAGGTGACTTGCAGGCCGTTCCCCTGCCCGATGGAGATCTCGTCAGCCGCATCGTGGACATCCTTCTGCCGGTCGCGCTTCTGCTCCTCCTCCGTTTTCTCGTGATCGAACGAGGTGTTGTGAATCTGCTGCGCGCGCGCGTACAGCTTGCGCAACTTCGTCTCCGGCGAGTCCCCCGGCTGCACGGTCTGATCGATGACCTGCTGCAGAGCCTTGCGGTGATCGATGAACCTTTCGACCTGCGAGAACTGCTTGCGGCCGAAGCGCTTCCAGTACACCTTCGGATCCGACTCGAAGTCATCGGTATCGGCGTAGACGAAATCCACGCGGTACTTCAGCTCATTTTCCGGCGGCATGAACTCTTCGGTTGCGAACGCCGGCACATCGTGGACTTCCAGCCGGATGCGTCCAGCGCGATCCATCTTGGGAGTGCCATCTCCCGGAATTCCGCGCGGCCAGCTCCATCGCAGCGGGAAGTGCTGGTTCTGCTCGAGGGAGAATTTGGCCTCGCGGGTATATAACTCGCTGCTGATGATCCAGTGCGAGTCGTACACCCAGCCGTACCGCAGCCGCTTGTTGTATTTGAGCTCGATGATGCTCCCGACACCCGCCGCGGCGAGCGTGAAGGTCTTGCTCATCAGCTTCTCGCTCCGGGCGGACACGATCGGCTTTTCGTAGATGGTTCCGGTGAAGGGAACCACCGTGCCGTCCGGGAGAACAGTCCGGGCGGCGATCCCGCCGACCGACTCCGTATTCTTCTCGTAGGGAATCTCGATGTCGGCGTACTTCCGCCCCTCGTCCGTGAGGATCTTCAGGCGCACGTAATAGGTTTCCTGATACGACTCGTCGCTCCGGTCGACCTGCCGGTACAGATAGATGGCCGGCGCGCCGGGAGCCTTCGGCTCGCTGGTCATTTTCAGATCATCCTGACTCAGGGGTAACCAGTCCTCCGCCGCCGCGGGACGGAAGATGGCCAGGCAGAGCAGTCCGGCGGCGGCAGCGCGCATCCACACCCTATGGAGACCCCGCATTCCCTCTCCCTGCCCGGTCATTCGTTGTTGCTTGGTGTACCGACCGGGGCTCGAGGGCGAGTATGGCCGAGCCGCACCGCGACGTCGAGAATAGAGCGGATGAGGTCCGAAGGGCGGTACAGCCACCCGGCCGCGTCGTCTAGTCCTTGCCGGCGAGGGCTGCCCGCTCCTTCAGAAACCGGCTCTCCAAGGTGCCCTTGTCGCTCGCGATCTGCAGCAGCGTCGGATAGAACTGCACGAACGTACTCTCCACCGCGCCATGGTCGGCGTGACATGAATAGCACGCCGCGCCGGGCGCGACGTACCGGGCGGGAGCCTTCCCATCGGTCACAAAGAAGGCCCACTGGCCTGGGAAGCGCTTTTGATCCTTGACGTGCAACTCCATGCTGACGATCTGGGTCTGGAACTTGCCGCTCCTGCTGAGGGTGCCGGCACTGGCCGCCAGGCGATTCTCCTTGATGAGCACCGTGCCGTCCGGCCACCTTCCCGTCTTGACGAACTGGGCGTAAGCGCTTGGATTGACGAAGACGTTATCGAGCAGCGAGCGTGACGTGGCCGCTCCGGGCACCGGTTCGTCGTAGTTCAGATCGAGGCTCGAGGTGAGAAAGATCCAGCTCCGATAATTCTTCGGCACGACGAGTTGATCGTGCGCCGCATAGTGCAGCTGATCGGTAGCGGCCGACGCCTGCGCCATCGCCAAAGTAGTGCAGAGAGCCAACAACCCGCGGTGCACGATTCACTCCCTCTCGAGTTCCTTCACATGAAAGGTTACCACACGCGCCGGCACCGTCCTCGGGGAGCCCTTGATCGAGCAGGTGCAGGGTTGACGCCGCGGGCCGAACCCGATCGCCTGGGTCAGTCCCCGTCAGATCGGCCACGCCAGCGCAGCAGCGGCAGCAGACTATTGTAGTCGTCGGTCCACAGGCGCAGTCCCTTGACTGTGTCGATCTGACTGGTGCTCATCCTTACGGCCGGCTGTGCGAGAAACGACTGATCGCGCGTCACCAGGACCCAGGAAGCGGCATACTCATCGCGCGAGTCCTCGTCGTCGCTCTCGATCAGCGCCGAATGCAAACCTGCATGGTCCGCTTCCTGTTGGACCACGGTCTCGAGCGCGAGGTAGCGATTGGAAACATGGAAGGCAATGACTCCCCCCGGTCGCAGATGGCGCAGATACAGGTTCACGGCCTGCGCGGTGAGCAGGTGCACGGGAATGGCGTCGCCCGAGAATGCATCCACCAGCAGAACATCGTAGTTCTGCGGAGCCTCGGCCGCCATCGATATGCGCGCATCGCCCAACACAGTCTCAATGCGAGCGTGCGAGTCGCTCAGATAAGTGAAGTGCTGATGCGCCATCTGCTCCACCAGGGGATTGATCTCGTAGAAGCGGAACACGTCGCCCGCGCGACCGTAGGCAGCCAGTGTTCCGGCACCCAGGCCGATGATGCCCACGCGTCGCGCAGGCCCCGAACAGCACAGACTTACGGCCAAACCTGCGCCCGAGTCATGCGCGTAGTAGGTCGTCGGCGTGTACCGCATATCGCCTTTGAGCCACTGGGTGCCATGCTCGATCGTGCCGTTGTAAAGATGTCGGACCCGATCGGAGCCGCTCCCCGCTTCGGTGACGCGCAGAGCACCGTAGAAATTGCGAGCCCTGACGATGGACTGAGCCCGATAGTCGTGCACGTATTTAGCGGTGGTGGCGCACAGAGCCAAGGTCGCCGTGACCCACAGTGCTCGCCAGGGGAGCGCCTGCCGCCAGGTCGTGATGAGCGCAAGGACGGCTGTCACGAGCAGCGCGCAACACAGCTCGTAGTCGCCGGTAAATATTCGCGGCGCCACGATCCCCACGAAGAAGGCCCCAAGGGCTCCCCCTGCGGCGATACACAAGTAAAACCCGGTGCTGTGCTGCGCAGGCGGACGCAGCCGATACACCTCGCCGTGCGCAAATGTGCAACACACCAACAGTGCAGCGCAGAACAGCGGAATACTGACGTTCAGGTTGAGATTGGACTCGCCGCTCCACAGCAGATAGCCGAGTGCGCCGAGCGACACCGCCAGCAGCAGCAAGACCAGGGTGCGCGGGTAGCGCCGACCTCCGTTGAAGGTCAGCATGAAGCTCAACAGATAGACGGTGAGCGGCGCGATCCACAGCAGCGGTATGGCGGCGATGTTCTGGGAGAGGTAACCCGTGACGGCGCATAACAGTACCGAGCCACAGGCGGCTAACGCAGTCCACAACACCATCCGGGTCGTCTCGGGCGAGGGTTCCGCGCTGCTCGAGGAGGCTGAAGCGGGCTGCGCCGCACCCTCACTCCTGACCCTCCAGGCGATCGCACCGCAAACGAGCGTGTAGATCAAAAGACCCCAGCACCAGACGACGCCTTGGGTGTGCAGCGTGGCGCGCGGCTCGATGACTGCGGGGTAGCTGGCGAGTGCCACCAAGGACCCGAAGTTGGACAAAACGAACAGCCGATACGGAGGGCGCAGCGCGACCCCGCGCGCCTCGCTGCGTGAGAACCAGGCTTGCAGCAACGGACCGCTGGCCGACAAGGCCAGAAAAGGGATGCCGATCATGCGCGCCAGCAGCAGAAACACGCTGGTCGCCGGGTGCAGCAGATCTGGGTGCAGCACCCGATCGACGTCGAGGCTGAATAACAAGCCGGTCACCAGGAGAGCCAGATAGGCGAGCGTCTGTCGATAGGTACTCAGGCGGCTGACCAGCCAATGTGCCAGCGCATAGCCGAGCAGCAGCACGGTCTGAAAGAAGACCAGGCAGGTCGTCCAGACCGCAGCCGAGCCGCCCAGCAGCGGTACCAGTCGCTTGGCGGCCATCGGCTCGACCAGAAAGAGCAGGCAGCTACTCCAGAAAATGGCGAAAGCGTACAGCGCTCGCAGGCTCAGCATGCTCTAACCCCCTGAATCTGAACGGGGGCAATGGCCATGCGGCTCGAACGACCCCCGCCACGGCTATGATATCGGCGGGGGCGCCCAGCAGCGACTGGCCGCGGGCCTGATAACGACAACGAGACGGGCATGTCTGAGCAATTAGCACGAGCCGCGGAGGAGGACTCCACGTCGGTCGCCACTCCCATGGGGTTCTGGCACCGAATCCAGGAGCACAAGATTAGGGCACTTCCGTCGCCGTCCTCCCGTTTGCCGACATGTCGCCGCAGCACGATCAGGAGTACTTCTCCGACGGCCTGTCGGAAGAGCTCCTGAACCAGCTGGCCCAGATCAAGGACCTCAAGGTTGCGGGGCTCAACGCGAGAACCGGTGTCCACATGTGGTCGCAGACCTACGACCGCAAGCTGGAGAGTGTGTTCTCCGTCCAGGAGGACATCGCCAAGGATGTAGCCCGGGCGCTGAGCATTGCGCTGGATGTCGGCGACATGTCACGCGCCAAGTGCGGCACCAATAATCTCGACGCCTACGACAAATATCTGCGCGCACGGGACTTCTTCAACCAGGGGGGGCCGCGGCCGGTGGAACGATTTCTGCCAGCCGCTGGGTAAGGATGATTTCCAGTGTCAATGAAGGACGGCGCTACTTCTTCGTACCGTGGCGCTTGCGGATCTCCTCGATCCCGCCGGCGAAGCAAAACGCGTCATCCGCGATATCGTCGTGTCGACCTTCGAGGATATCT
>Ga0105240_10002939_pt1 | contig 26861 bp, 21 predicted proteins | sample KBSC54metaG_FD_80426 | JGI IMG/M metagenome (GOLD analysis project Ga0105240, IMG submission 80426) | Corn rhizosphere microbial communities from Kellogg Biological Station, Michigan, USA - KBS C5-4 metaG | ecosystem: Host-associated > Plants > Roots > Rhizosphere > Soil | place: Michigan, USA... | reverse complement strand
GAGGGGGAGCGGCTTCTCCGGGTCCGCGATCGCCACGAGGTTGAGTTGCGTCTCCGGGATCTCCGGAGCCTCGAGGCGCTCGATGCGGCGGGCATTCCGGGGGAGGGCGTCGATCGCGGCCCCCATCGTCCCGTGCCGGTCGATGGCTTGCGCCATGGCGGCGATCTCCACGCCCGCGTGCTCGGCGAGGAGGCCGTCCCGGAAGGCGCGGACCGTTTCGCGGTGCTCCGCGTCGCCGCGCGCCTCGAAGGTCACGTCGCACTCGCTGTCCATCCCCATCGAGCGGTTGCTGAGGTTCGACGAGCCGATCCGCAGCCACTCGTCGTCGACGATCATCACCTTCGAGTGGAGGTCGATGCAGGTGCCTTCGGCGAGGCCGTCGACGTGGGTATAGCACGCGCGGAAGCGATGGAGCGCGTCCGCCTCGCGAAGCTCGCGCACGAGCCGCGTGCGCAGCGCCTGCATCGTGAGCTCCTCCAGCCAGCCGTGGCTCGAGAGCCGCGTGAGGAGGAGGATCTCCGGCCCGTCCGGCTCCCGGAGCCGCGCCTTCAGCGCCTCGGCGATGGCCTTCGAGGTGAAGTACTGGTTCTCGATGTAGATGTAGCGGCGCGCCGCGGCGATCATGTCGAGGTAGAGCTGCTCGATCTCGCGCACGCCCGTGCCGTCCGCGCACGGGGGGGAGGTGCACGCGATGGCGGCGGCGACGTCCGTCATGCGCACCGGCACGCCGTCCGGCCATCCGTCGCCGGGAACTTCGACCGCCTCGAGCTTCTCGCCGGTCGCCGCTTCCCAGCGTGCGCGGGCGATGCGGGCGAGGGCGCGCGCGGCCTCGCCGTCCACGGCCGCCATCACGTCGTGCATCGGCGGATAGGGAGCGCCCGCGAAAGTCCGGCGGGGATCGTCCGGGACGTGCGCACGGCTGTCCCAGCGCTTCGCGGTGAGGTCGAGTCCGCCCGCGAACGCCATCCGGTCGTCGAAGACCGCCACCTTCTGGTGATGCGAGCCCGCGAGCGGATGCGTGTCGTCGTAGCGGATGTCGACGCGCCGATGGGGCTTCCACGAGATGCCGTAGATCGGCGGAAACTCCCGGTCGGTCCCGAAGATCATCGGGTAGTCCCAGTCGAGGACGCGGATCCGCAGGCGGGGGTTGCGCATCGCGATCCGGTTCAGGAACTCGCCCAGCACGATGTCGGGCTCGCCGCCCTTCCCGTAGCGCAGCACCATGCGGCTGTCGAAGTCCCAGCCCACGATGAGGATCGAGCGCTCCGCGCGCTCGGCCGCCCGCGCGAAGGCGTCGAAGTACGACTCGCCGTCCACGAGGAAGCTCGCGCGCGCGGCCCGCGCCACGGCGCTGCAGTTATGTCCCGGGCGGAAAAGGGTTTTCCGATTATCCACGCAAGGCGGACAATGGGCCGACCGAACTAGTTCAACTGCTCGTTCATGTAGCGCAGGCGTTCGGTCACCGCACGTAACATGGCCATCGCAATTGCCGGCTGGCGCTGCACGGCGGCCATGAGCGACGGCCGGTCGAGCTGCAGGAGCTCGCATTCGGTCTCCGCGGTCGCGGCCGCCGTGCGCGGGGACTGGTCCACCAGCGCCATCTCGCCGAACGTGCCGCCCGCGATCACCACCTCGACGGGCGTGCCCTGGATCGTGATCCACACCCGGCCGGATCTCACGACGTACATGAAGGCGCCGGTCTGCCCCTCGCGCATGATCACGGTGCCGGCCCAGTGGCGCACGATCGAGGTGCGCGGGAGCGATTGCTCGAGGTGCGCCATCATCGGCGCGTCGAGGATCGCGGTCTCGCGCACCGCCGCCGGCGCGATCTTGCGCGTCGCGAGGCGCGCGGAGAGGAACCGCAGCCGGTCGAACATCACGCTCATCAGCATGAGCGCGAACTCCGGCGCGCGCCCGATCGCCTCCTGGAGCTGCGCGCGATCCACGGAGATCGCCGAGCCGTCCGTCTTCGCGGTCGCCGTGGCGCTGCGGGGCCGCTCGCTCACCACCGCCATCTCGCCGAACACCTCGCCCGGCCTCACGGTATCGAGCGCTCGGCCGGCCACCGTGAGCCCGACCTCTCCCTCGAGCAGGAAATACATGCGCGCGGCGGAGCGGAAGAGGCCCTTGGTCTTCTCGTCCTCGGTGAAGAGCGCCTGGCCGGCCGCGAATCTTTCCGGCTTCCCGGCGGCCCGGAAGAGCCTCTCGGCCACGGCCGCGTCGTAGAACCGGCTCTGGGCGGCCTTGAAGGGGGCGGAGGCCGCCGGGGCTTGCGGGGCCGGGGGCTTCGTGAAGTCGAAGTCGGTGGGCGGCGGGGGAGGCTGCGGCTTGGTGAAGTCGAAGTCGCTCATGGGGGTGCGGCGGGGTGGGTCGATTAGAATGCCCGATTGTCGCACTCCCCGACGGGCCTGTAGCTCAGTTGGTTAGAGCAGGGGACTCATAATCCCTTGGTCCCTGGTTCGAATCCAGGCGGGCCCACCCGATCGCGAAGAAGATGCCGCCCTTTCCGTCCGCCGCCCCATGGCCGTGATCCTCCTCGCGCTCGCGGCGCTCGCATCCACCTTCGCGGGCGGCCTCTTCGCGCTCCGCTTCCAGGCGCGGCTGCGCTTCATCCTCGCCTTCTCGGCGGGCGTGCTGCTGGGCGTGGTCACCTTCGACATCCTCCCGGAGATCTTCCGGCTGGCGGGCGAGGCGGGCGCCACGGTCGACGGCGCGATGATCGCGCTGGTCGCGGGCTTCCTCGTCTTCCACGCGATGGAGAAGCTGGTCCTCGTCCACCACGCGCACGAATCCGACTACGCCGCGCACCGCCATCCGCGGGTGGGCCTGGTCTCCGCGCTCGCGCTCTCCGGGCACAGCTTCATGGACGGTGTGGCGATCGGCGTGGGGTTCCAGGCGTCGACCGCGGTCGGCATCGCGGTGGCGATCGCGGTCATCGCGCACGACTTCTGCGACGGCCTGAACACGGTGGGCGTGATGCTCATCCACCGGAATTCCGATCGCCGGGCGCTGGCGCTCCTCGCGGTCGACGCGATCGCGCCCGTGCTGGGCGCCGCCTCGACGCTCGCGTTTCGCCTCCCGCACGGGGCGCTCCTGCTCTACCTGGGGTTCTTCGCGGGGTTCCTGCTCTACATCGGGGCTTCCGACGTGCTGCCGGAAGCGCACTCGCAGAGCCGCGCGTCCTTCACCGGGATCCTGGTGGGGCTCACGTGCCTCGGAGCCGCGTTCATCTACGTGGTGGTGCGCGTGCTCGCGTAGCGCGCGCCGCCTTCGCTCACATCTGCCGGAAGAGGTGCAGGTAGCTCCGGCTCACCGGCAGCACCTCGGCGCGGCCCTTGAGATGGATCTGCGCGGTCTCGTTGGCGCCGCGCGTGACGTGGCTGATCGCATGGCGGTTCACCACCACCGAGCGGTGCACCTGGACGAAGCGGGCGGCGTCGAGCTGGTCGACCAGGTCCTTCAGCGGCGTGCGGATGAGGGCCTCCCCGGGCCTTCCTCCGTCCCCGCGCCAGGCGATGAGCGTGTACTTCTCGTCGGAGCGCAGGAAGTCGATCTCCTCGACCGGGATCACGCGCAGCGCCTCGCCGATCGAGGCGTGGATCCAGCGCAGCGGCTCCGACGCGGCCTTTCGCTCCAGGTGCGCCGCCAGCTGCTCGATCAACGCCTCGGCGCCGGCGAGCGGTCCCGTGGCGCGCAGCCGCCCTTTCAGCCGCGTGACCGTGTCCGCGAGGCGCGCGGGGTCGAGCGGCTTCACGAGGTAGTCGATCGCCCGCTGCTCGAAGGCCTGCACCGCGTACTTGTCGTAGGCGGTGACGAACACGAGGTGGGCCCGCGAGCCGATCCGCCGCGCGGCCTCGATGCCCGAGAGGCCCGGCATGTGGACGTCCAGGAAGCAGATGTCGGGCTGCGAGGCCTCGAACTGCGCGACGGCTTCGCGCCCGTTGCGCGCCTGCGCCACCACCTCCAGCTCCGGCCACGCGACCTCGAGGAGGCGCGCGAGGGACGTGCGCAGCAGCGGCTCGTCGTCCGCGATGAGCGCGGTGGGGCGCTTCGCGGTCACGCCGGCGCCCGCGCGGGAAAATCCAGCTCCGCGCACATGCCGCGCGGCGCGAGCGGCCGAAGGTCGAGCCGCGCGTCCTCGCCGAAAGCGAGCTTCAGGCGCTCGAGGAGCGCCGCGAGCCCGGTGCCGAGCCCCTGTCCCTGCGTGCGAAGCCCCACGCCCGTGTCGCGGACCTGGGCCCGGCAGCGCCCGTCGCGCAGCTCCACGCGCACGTCGATGCGGCCGCCCTCCTCGCTCGGGTCGATGCCGTGGCGGACCGCGTTCTCGACGAGGGTGAGGAGGGTCGTCGGCGGGCATGCGAGAGGGAGCGCGGCCGCCTCGACCTCGAAGCCGTACTGCAAGCGGTCGGGCATGCGCATGTGCATGAGCTCGAGGTAGGCGCGCACGAGCTGCAGCTCCTGGTCGATCGTCGTGCGCGCCTCGTGCAGGCGCGGGACCGCCGCGCGGAGGTACGCGATGAGGCTGTCCAGGACCCGCGAGGCCTGCGGGGAGCCGGAGTCGACCAGCTCGCGCACGTTGGCGAGCGTGTTGAAGAGGAAATGCGGCTCGACCTGTGCCTGCAGCAGCCGCAGGCGCGCGTCGAGGGCCTGGCGCTCGAGCTCGCTTCGCTCGAGCTGGAATGCCAGGGCCTGCCGGCGGGCCGCGGTGTCGCGCTGCCGGAAGAGGGCGGCCACGGCGATCCACGGCGCCACGAGGAGGGCCGTCATCGTGATCGTGAAATATCCGCTGACCCGCGACGGGTTCTGCCACCACGGCGTGGCGTCGCCCTGCGTGATCGCCGCGTAGACCGCGAGGACCGTGAACGGGATGACGAAGGCCACCCCCGCGACCTGAAGCGCCCAGCGCGCGAGCCAGCCGGGCAGGCGCCTGGGCCAGCGCTCGAAGATCCCGAAGGCCACGAGCGTCGCGAGGCCCACGGGGATCTCGCGCGCGATCACGTTGGCCGAGGAGGTCGTGGGAAACTCGACGCTGATGATGAGGCCCACGAGCGCGCACGCGCACGAGGCGACCAGCAGGCGCCGCCAGCCCAGCATCGGGGCCGCGACCACCGGCGCGGAAGGGGGCGAGGAGCCGTTCATGCGCGGACGATACCCACGAACGGGACGCCGCGGAAGCTCGAGGCGACGGGCCGCGCCCTGCGACTCCCGGCCCACGTCCGCCGCCGACGAGCGGCGGGAGGCGAGCGGGCCGCCCGTTCTTCTTTCTAGGTCCGGGCGCACATGACCGGGCCCTCGACGGTCCAGCCCTTCTGCCCCATCGCGCGCACGGTCGAATCGCTGGTCGTGAAGCGGTGGTTCGAGTCGTTCCGCGGGAAGCCGTTGTTGTACGCGCGCTCGACCTGCAGGAAGCCCGCGGGGCACTGCCGGTTGGCGTCCACCGGGTGGAGGTAGAAGCCGGTGCCCTCGTAGAACCAGCCGGGGTCGCGCTTCACGATCGCGCACTCGTCGGCGCTCGCGGTGAAGAAGTGGGAGTTCGGGCCCGCGCCGTAGAAGCGGCATACCGGCACGGCGCCCGCCGAAGCGTCCGGCGCCGTGAGCCAGCCCTTGAACGACTGTCCCGTGAGCTCCCAGCCGGGTCCCGCGGCACCGGCCATGATGCCCTGGATCTCGTCCGGCCCGGCGGCCAGGAAGTAGTGATCGAGGGTGGTGTTGTGGAACTCCATCACGTCTGTGTCGCCGTTCGTGTTCGCGAGCGGGACGTGGACGTCCAGGATCACGTCGTCCGTGCGGCCGCCCACCACGCCGTTCATCTTGATGAAGCGCGCCATCGCGGCCGGGTCGAACGGATTCGGCACGTACGCGTCGAGGAAGGTGAGGGTCCAGGTGAAGAGGTCGCCCGCGTCCTCCGGGCGAAGCTCGTGCTTCCCGTCGATGAGCTCGACCATGTAGCGCGAGGACTGGAACTGGTCCACGGCCTCCTCGGCCATGCCCAGCGGCGCGGTGGTGTCCGCCGTGCCGGAGATCGCGAGGAAGGGACGGTTCACGCCTTTCGCCCCGCTTTGGCCCGCGCAGAAGGCGGGGAGGAAAGAGTAGCCCGCGAACGGCACGTAACCCACCATCGCCTTGATCCGGGGATCGCGCACCGGGTCGCTGCAATCGAGCCCCGTGCTGGTCGTGAGCTTCGCGCCCGCGAGGAGCATCATCGCCTCGCCGCCCAGGCTCGCGCCGAAGCCCACGATGCGATCGGGGTCGATGCCGGGGGAATAGCCGGGATCGGCGAGGATCCGGTCCAGCATCACCTTGAGCGAGAGCGGCCGCATGAGCTCCATCTCGGCCACGCGGTCGAAGTTGCTGAAGAGGAACACCACGTCGCTCAAGTCCTCGATCCGCACGCGCGAGAACCGGGGATCGCCGTGGAAGGGCGCGGCCACCATGAAGCCCTGCGCGGCGAATTGCACGAGGGCCTGGACGTAGCCGGAGCTGATGGGACTGCCGGTGAGGCCGTGGGAGAAGACGAGGAGCGGGAGCCGCGCGATCGGGTCGAATTCGTTGAAGGTGATTCCGGTGTAGTCGCCGACATCGATGATCTTCGGCGCCGCGCCCGGTTGCGCCATGTGCGGAATCACGTCGCCCGTTCCCGGAAGCACGTAATCCGGATCGGTGTTCGAGGGCGAGGTCGGATAGCAGACGATCGCGGCGAAGGTCACGTTGTCGCCCGCGTGGCCCGGATAGATCGAGCGCTGGTCCGGCACCGGGGCGTCGTAGACGACCGCCGTTTCCGGATGCGAGAGGATATCGGTCACGTAATGGTCGACGCCGTTCACGGGCCGGCCTTCCCAGTAATCCGACGGGCTCGCGCCGGGGGCGATCCTGCTGACATCCTGCTCGACGTTGGAGCAGGCGACGGGAAAGCGGCCGGGCGGCAGCGGGTTCACGACCGTATCGTGGTTGAACGCGAACGCCGGCGGGGCCGCCGCGAGCGCAATTGTCGCGATCAGGCGACGGAATGCGAGAGAGGTAGAATCCATCATTCGATTATAGGTGCCGGGACCGCCCCCATGGACGACAGCGACACGGTGCGCCGGATCCTTCGCCGCGCGAAGACGATCGCCGTCGTGGGTCTTTCCGCCCAGTGGCACCGGCCGAGCTACTTCGCCGCCAAGTACCTGCAGGAGCACGGGTACCGGGTGATTCCGGTGAATCCCGGCTATCCGGAGATCCTCGGGGAAAAGTGTTACAAGTCGTTGCGGGAGATCCCGGAGAAGGTCGACGTCGTCGATTGCTTCCGCCGGAGCGCCGAGATCCCGGCCATCGCGGACGACGCCATCGCCATCGGCGCGAAGGTGCTGTGGATGCAGCTGGGGGTGGAGAACGGGGAAGCGCGGCGGAACGCCGAGGCGGCCGGCCTGGAAGTGATCGAGAACCGCTGCATGAAGATCGAGCATGGCCGCTTCTTCGGCGGCCTGGGCTGGGCGGGCGTGAACACGAAGGTGATCTCGGCGAAGCGCCCCGCCGCCTGACGAAAGGGGGATCGCAATGGAACTGTGGCTCATGTGGGTCATCGCGGGGTTCGTCCTCGCGATCGCGGAGATGGTGACGGGCACGTTCTACCTGCTCGTCGTGGGAGTGGGCGCCTTCGCGGGCGCGCTCGTCGCGTGGCTGGGCGGGAACGAGCTCGTGCAGGCGCTCGCGGGCGGGGCGGTCGCGATCGCGGGCGTCTTCGGGGTGCACCACTGGCACGCGCGCAACCGCGGCGGCACGCCGGGCGAGGGCAACTTCCTCGACCGCGGTCAGCCGGTGGTGCTCGAGGGCTGGGCCAACGAGACCGCGCGGATCGCCCGCGTGCGCTACCGCGGCGCCTCGTGGGACGCGCGCTTCGCCACACCCGGGGAGCATCCCGCGCCCGGCACCACGCTCTATATCGCGGGGCAGGACGGTAACACGCTCCTCGTCGCGACGGCGCCGCCCGCGCCCTGAACCGACACCGACGTCCGATAACGAGGGCAATAACGAGGGAGGGAATGCCATGTTCGTGAAAACCATCATCGCCGTGATCCTCACGATCGCGGCCGCATCGCTCACCCACAGCGCCACCGCGACCATCGCCACGTTCATCGTGGCCATGCTGGTCGTGCTGGTCTTCGAGGGTGTGCGCATCGTGCCGCAGCAGAACGCCTGGGTGATCGAGCGCCTGGGCAAGTTCCACCGGGTCCTGGAGCCGGGCCTGGAGCTCATCATGCCGTTCGTCGACCGCGTGGCGTACAAGCATTCGCTGAAGGAAGTGCCGCTCGACGTGCCGGAGCAGGTCTGCATCACCAAGGACAACACGCAGCTCGCGGTGGACGGGATCATCTACTTCCAGGTGGTCGATCCCCGGCTCGCGAGCTACGGGACGTCGAACTACGTGATCGCGATCTCCCAGCTCGCGCAGACCGCGCTCCGGAGCGAGATCGGCAAGATGGAGCTGGACAAGACCTTCGAGAGCCGCGACGAGATCAACCACAAGGTGGTCTCGGTGCTGGACGAGGCGGGCCGCACCTGGGGCATCAAGGTGCTGCGCTACGAGCTGAAGAGCTTGACGCCGCCCGAGTCGATCCTGCGCGCGATGCAGGCGCAGATCACGGCGGAGCGGGAGAAGCGCGCCGTGATCGCCACCTCCGAAGGCAAGCGGCAGCAGGAGATCAACATCGCGGACGGCCAGCGCCAGGCGGCGATCCTCGAGTCGGAGGGCCAGAAGCAGGCGCAGATCAACAAGGCGGCGGGCGAGGCGGGGGCCATCGAGCTGGTGGCGAACGCCACGGCGAACGCCGTGCGCGTCGTGGCCACGGCGATCGAGGGTCCCGGCGGTTTGAGCGCCGCGAACCTGAAAGTCGCGGGGCAGTACATCGAGGCCTTCGCCAACCTCGCGAAGGTGGGCAACACGCTCATCATCCCGTCCGACCTCTCCAACGTGGCGGGGCTCGTCTCGAGTGCCATGACGGTGCTCGACCGCACGAAGCTGGGCGGCGCTACCCCTGCGAGATAGGGTCAAAAGACCGATCAACCACAGATGAACACGGATGAACACGGATAGGGCATCGCGTGCTGTTTCGGCGTGGCCGTTGTCACGTCGGTCGGGCCTTCGTCGCTCCATCTGTGTTCATCCGTGTTCATCTGTGGTTCCAATGCTTTAGCGCGCTAGCAAATGCCCGACAGGGAATTCGGTTTCGAGACGTTGTGCCTCCACGCGGGCCAGATACCCGACGCCCAGACGGGCTCGCGCGCGGCGCCGCTCTACCAGACGACCTCCTACGTCTTCGATAGCGCGGACCACGCCGCGAGCCTCTTCAACCTCCAGACGTTCGGGAACGTCTACACGCGGCTCTCGAACCCCACGACCGCCGTCTTCGAGGAGCGGATGGCCGCGATCGAGGGGGGGCGCGCGGCGGTCGCGACCGCGTCCGGCCAGGCGGCGGAGATGGTCGCGTTCCTGAACATCCTCGAGGCGGGCGACCACGTCGTCTCGTCCGCGAAGGTGTACGGGGGCACGCACACGATGCTCTCGGTCAACTTCCGGAAGCTGGGCATCGAGTCGACCCTGGTGGATCCGGACGATCCGGAGAATTTCCGGCGGGCGGTGAAGCCCAACACGAAGGCGATCTTCTCGGAGACGCTGGGAAATCCCGCCATCAACGTGGTCGACCTCGCCGCGGTGGGCGCCATCGCGCGGGAGGCGGGCGTGCCGTTCATCGTCGACAACACGGCCGCCTCGCCCTATCTCTGCCAGCCGTTCGCGCACGGCGCGGACGTGGTCGTCCATTCGGCCACCAAGTTCCTGGGCGGCCACGGCACGTCCATGGGCGGCGTGGTGATCGAGAGCGGGCGCTTCCCGTGGGACAACGGCAAGTTCCCATCGATGACGGAGCCCTCCGCCGGATACCACGGCGTGCGCTTCTTCGAGACCTTCGGCGACTTCGGGTTCACGATGAAGGCGCGGATGGAGATCCTGCGCGTCTACGGGCCCTCGATCTCGCCCTTCAACGCGTGGCTTCTCCTGCAGGGCATCGAGACGCTGCCCGTGCGCATGGACCGGCATTGCGAGAACGCGATGAAGGTCGCGCGGTTCCTGGAGGCGCACGCGCGGGTCGCCTGGGTCAACTATCCCGGCCTTCCCGGCAACCGCTACCACGCGCTCGCGCAGCGCTACATGCCGCGCGGCGCGGGCTCGCTCCTTTCGTTCGGCATCAAGGGCGGCTACGACGCGGGCGTGAAGTTCATCGAGGGGCTGCAGTTCGTGAGCCACCTCGCCAACATCGGCGACGCGAAGTCGCTCGTGATCCACCCTGCGTCCACCACGCACCGCCAGCTCTCGGAGGAGGACCAGGTGAAGGCGGGCGTCCCGCCGGACATGGTGCGCCTGTCCATCGGCCTGGAGAGCGCCGACGACATCCTGTGGGACTTGGACCGCGCGCTCAGCGGCGCCTGACCTTGGCCGTCGTCGCGGTCGCCTCCTCCGCCGCGGCCCGGAACATCGTCTCGTCGATCCAGCCGGCATACGACGAGACGCGGGTATAGAGGTCCCAGTCGCCCACGCGGGGAACGGCGGCGCCGCGCGGTCCCTGCGCGATGCCCGCCACGAAGAGGCGGCCCTTCGTCTCGAGGAACGCGGGCGCGCCTTCGTCGCCCGGCCCCGCGGCGCCTTGCATGTCCGAGGCGTCGTCCGGTGCCTTCAGCCGCAATCCCAGCACGTGGGCCTCGACGCGATCGACGGTATTGATCGCGGCGCGCGCCTTGCCGTCGCGCACGACCGCGGGCCCGCCGATCCGTCCCGCCGCGCCGTGGCTCGCGATCACGACGGCGCGGCGCTCCTCGTCGCCCTCGCGATAGACGGGCGTGGCCTCGACGCTCTCGATCGGCTCGCGCAGGAAAAGCAGCGCGATGTCGCCTTCGGGCGGCGTGAAGATTTCGCGGACCTGGCGCTCGGCGCCCGCGATCCGCAGGGCGAGCGTCCCCTTCGTTTCGCGCAGGGCCCGCGCGACGTCGCCGGAAGTGAGGATCCATCGCGGCGCGATGAGCGCCCCCTCGCCATAGGAGCCGAGCGCCACGGCCGAGACGTAGCGCGAAGCGAGCTCGAGATATTCGCCGTCGTCGCGATCGGCGCGCAGGACGAGGGCGGAGGCGGGAAACGCAACGGCGATCGCGGCGGCCGCGAGAAGGCGGGAACGGTGCATCGCGCGATTCTAGACGAATGTTCCTGCGGGCTTTTCCGGACCGGTTATCCTAGCCACGCCCCGAAAATCCGACGGATGAAAAAATTACCGATCGCGGCGTTAGCCGCCGTTACGGCCCTCGGGTCGGCACCGCCCGCCGCGGCCGAGGGCGCGGTCCGGGTCGCGGATCTCGCCGACTACTCGCTCGAGCAGCTCGCGAACCTCAGGGTGACGTCCGTCTCGCGTCGCGAGGAGCGGTTGGTGGAGGCGCCCGCGTCGATCTTCGTGATCACCGCCGAGGACATCCGCCGCTCCGGCGCCACGTCGGTCGCCGAGGCGTTGCGCCTCGCGCCCAACCTGATGGTGATCCGGGGCGACACGAGCCAATACGTGGCGAGCGCGCGCGGCGGCCTCGCGGGCACCGCGAACAAGATGCTGGTCCTGGTCGACGGCCGCACCATCTACTCGCCGCTCTTCTCCGGCGTCTTCTGGGACGCGCAGGACCTCGTGCTGGCGGACGTCGACCGGATCGAGGTGATCAGCGGGCCGGGCTCCACGCTCTGGGGCACGAACGCGGTGAACGGCGTCATCAACATCCTCACCAAGCCCGCGGCGCGCACGCAGGGCACGCTCGCCGTGGCCTACGGCGGCACCGACGAGCGGGGCGCGACGGTTCGCGTCGGCGCGCCGCTCGCCGCGGACGGCGCCTACCGGGTGTACGCGAAGTATGCGGAGCGGAATTCCCTCGCGCTCCCCAGCGGCGCCTCGACCCACGACGCCTCCGAGCGCGTCCAGACCGGCTTCCGGGCGGACTGGGCCGGCGGCGGAGGCGGCACGACGGTGCAGGGCGACGCCTACCGCGCGAACGTCGACAACCTGGGCGGCCCGCGCGACCTCTCGGGCGCCAACCTGCTGGGCCGCTGGCGCCGCGTGCTGGATTCCGGCTCCGAGGTGATGGTGCAGGGCTACTTCGACCACACGCAGCGCGTGCACCAGGGTTCGTTCGACGAGACGCTCGACACGCTCGACGTCGAGCTCGCCCAGACGCTCCGGACGCGCGGACCCCACGAGATCAACTGGGGCGCCGGGTACCGCAGCTCGCGCGACCGCACCGCGGTGACACCCGTCCTCGCGCTCATCCCGCAGGACCGCACGCTTCCCATCGCCACCGCGTTCGCGCAGGACGAGATCGCGTTGGCGCGGGCCTTCCACGTGACGGCGGGCCTGCGGGCGGAGCACAACGTCTACACCGGGCTCGAGTGGCTGCCGAACCTGCGCTTCTCGTGGGACCTCACGCCGGACCACCTCGTCTGGGGAGCGCTCACGCGCGCGACGCGCGCGCCCTCGCGCATCGATCGCGATCTCGTGGTGCCCGGCGCGCCGCCCTTCACGATCGTGCAGAACGACACGTTCCAGTCCGAGATCGCGGACGTGGCGGAGCTGGGCTACCGCGCGCGCGTGGCTCCCGGGGCTTCGGTCTCCGTCACCGCGTTCCATCACCGGCTGCGCAACTTGCGCACGCTCGAGCCCGGCGGCGGCGCGCTCGAGGTCTCGAACGGCGCGCACGGGCGCATCAGCGGCGTCGAAGGCTGGGCCGACTGGACGGTCATGCGGGGTTGGCGCCTCGTGGGCGGCTTCATCGCCATGAACGAGGAGTCCACGATCGACCAGGGCCACGTGAACCTCACCGAGCCGCCGCTCGGCAACAACCCGAAGCGCACCGCGTCGCTGCGCTCGCTCTGGAACGTGGCGCCGGACTGGGAGCTCGACCTCGCGTGGCGCTACCAGGGCCGGCTGGAGAGCCCCGCGGTGCCCTCATACACGGTCCTCGACGCTCGCCTCGGCTGGCGGATCACGCGCCGGCTGGACGCTTCCCTCCTCGTCGCAAACGCGCTCGACCGCCGGCACGTCGAGTTCTCCGGCGTGGTGGCGGAGCTCCGACGCTCCGCCCTCCTGCGCCTTACCTGGACGCCGTGAGCGCGACCCAGCTCACCGGCGACGGGGGCGGCGGATTGATGCGGCAGTTGCGCCGGCCCCAATCCTGGCTGCGCTCCCAGTATCGCGTCGAGATCGGCGTCTCGAGGCCTTCGCGCCACGCGGCGGAGTTCACGAGGCAGACGACCTTCACGCCGTCGCGCTCGCAGTCGCGGTCCGTGTGCCACTTCAGCATGTCGTCGCAGAAGGCCTTGGTGTTGCCGGGCGCGAAGTAGCAGATGTCGTGGAGGTCGCACGAGTGGCTGTAGAGCGCCTTGTAATGGCTCGAGAGGGGATCCACGCTCGGCATGCTGCAGTGGTCCCCGGCATAGATGTGCACGGGCCCGATCGTCCCCAGGTCCACGCGCTGCCACGGGGAGACCCTGCATTCGATTTCCTGCCCGTGCTGGTTCAGGAACTTGTAGGGCGGGCTCTTCGGCGGATACGGGATGTCGTAGGGGCTGCGCGGCGCCTGCGCGGCCGCGAGGCCGCAGGCGGCGATGAGCGCGGCGCTTCCGGCGATCGCCTTCTTCATCTTCTGCCTCCCTGGAGTGGTCGGGGCGCCCATCCACACTAACAGTTTGACGGAGCCCGGCGCGAGGCTTACGATGGCCGATTCAAACGAGCGTTTGAATTCATCCCGCGCCATGGCCGCTTCGCGTCCCGCACGCAGGGGCGTCGCGCTCGACGCGACCTCCGCCGACACCAAGACCCGCATCCTCGACGCCGCCGAGGCGCTCTTCACGGAGCACGGGTTCGAGGCGACGAGCCTGCGCCAGCTCACCGCCGCCGCGGGCGTGAACCTCGCCGCCGTGAACTACCATTTCGGGTCGAAGGAGGTGCTCTTCCGGGCGGTGCTCACGCGCCGGCTCGATCCCATGAACCAGGAGCGGATCGAGCTCCTCGAGGCGCTCGAGCGCGAGGGGGGTACCAAGCCGCCGTCGTGCGAGAAGGTGCTCTTCGCGATGCTGATCCCGGCCTTGAGGCTCGCGCGCGACGAGAGGCGCGGGGGAAAGAACTTCCTGCGCGTGCTCGGGCGCGCCTACGCGGATCCGGCGCCCTTCATCCGCGACTTCCTGCACGCGCAGTACGCCGGCATGATCGCGCGCTACAAGGAGGCGTTCCTGCGCGCGCTTCCGCACCTCTCGCGCCCGGAGCTCACGTGGCGCCTGCATTTCGTGATGGGCGCGCTCTCGTACACGCTCGCGGGCACGGACGCGCTCAAGCTCTTCGCGCAGGTCACCCAGGCGGACAACGACGAGCTGCTGCTCCAGCGCCTGGCGCCCTTTCTCGTCGCGGGGCTGAAGGCCCCCGCGCTCGCGGACACACGAAAGCTCGAGCTCGTCTCGGGCCATGAGGAGGCACGACGATGATCCCCACCCTGGTTGCGCTCGGCTCGATCGCGGTCGCCTGGACGCTCGCCTACCATCGCGCGAGCGCCCTCGCGTGGGCGATCGCGGTGGCCGCGCTCGCCGTGGCGCTCGAGGCCCTCGCCGCCGCGCCGCGGGCCGCCGTCGCCGCGGCGTGGGTCGCGGCGGCGATCTTCGCCGCCTTGTCGATCCGGCCGCTGCGCCGCGCCGTCGCGACGCGCCCGCTCTTCGGCGTCTACAAGCGGATCCTGCCGCAGGTCTCGCAGACCGAGCAGGAGGCGCTCGACGCCGGGAGCATATGGTGGGACGCGGACCTCTTCAGCGGAAGGCCGGACTGGAAGAAGCTCCTGGGATACGCGCCCGCCCGCCTCTCGGAGGAGGAGAAGGCCTTCCTCGACGGTCCCGTGGAGGAGCTCTGCGGCATGCTGGACGAGTGGGACATCACGCACGAGCGCATGGACATGCCGCCGGAGGTGTGGAAGTTCATCCGCGAGCGGGGCTTCCTCGGGATGATCATCCCGAAGTCCTACGGGGGCCTCGGTTTCTCGGCGTACGCGCATTCCGAGACCGTCACCAAGATCTCCACCCGCAGCGGCACCGCGGCGGTGAGCGTGATGGTGCCCAACTCGCTCGGACCCGCCGAGCTCCTCATCCACTACGGCACGGAAGAGCAGAAGAACCACTACCTGCCGCGGCTCGCGAAGGGGCTCGAGATCCCGTGCTTCGCGCTCACCAATCCGGAAGCCGGATCGGACGCGGGCTCCATTCCCGATTTCGGCATCGTCTGCAAGGGGATGCACGAGGGTCGCGAGGTGCTGGGCATCCGGCTCACGTGGGAGAAGCGCTACATCACGCTGGGCCCGGTCGCGACCCTCCTCGGGCTCGCGTTCAAGCTCTTCGACCCGGAGAAGCTCCTGGGCGGCGCGGAGGAGCTGGGGATCACGCTGGCGCTCGTGCCGACCTCGCACAAGGGCGTCAACATCGGGCGGCGCCACATTCCGTTGAACAGCGCCTTCATGAACGGGCCCACCACGGGCAAGGACGTCTTCGTGCCCATGGACTGGATCATCGGCGGCACCGCCCAGATCGGCCGCGGGTGGCGCATGCTGGTCGAGTGCCTCGCCGCGGGGCGCTCGATCTCGCTCCCGTCGATGTCGATGGCCGCGGGGAAGATCGGGAGCCGTGCGACGGGCGCCTACGCGCGCATCCGCTCGCAGTTCAAGACCCCCATCGGGAAGTTCGAGGGCGTGCAGGAGCCGCTCGCGCGGATCGGGGGGAACACCTACCTCATGGACGCGACGCGCCGCCTCACCATGGCCGCGCTCGACATGGGCGAGAAACCCTCCGTCATCTCGGCGATCTGCAAGTACCACATGACCGAGCGGATGCGCACCATCCTCATCGACGCGATGGACATCCACGGCGGGAAGGGCATCTGCCTGGGTCCCGAGAACTACCTCGGCCGCGCGTGGGAGACCGTCCCCATCGCGATCACGGTGGAGGGCGCCAACATCCTCACCCGCTCGATGATCATCTTCGGGCAGGGTGCGATCCGCTGCCATCCGTTCGTGCTGAGGGAGATCCAGGCGGCGGGGGCGGACGACCTCGTCGCCTTCGACCGGGCGCTCTGGGGCCACATGGCGTTCACGGTCTCCAATGCCGCGCGCGCGCTCTGGCTGGGGCTCACGGGCGGGAAGGGAATCGCCGTCCCGGGCGCGCGCGAGACGCGCCGCTACCTCCAGCTCATGACGCGCTTCTCGGCCGCCTTCGCGCTCCTCTCGGACGCCTCCATGTTCGTGATCGGCGGTAGCCTCAAGCGGAAGGAGATGATCTCCGCGCGGCTGGGCGACATCCTCTCGCATCTCTACATGGCCTCGGCGACGGTGAAGCGCTTCCAGGACGAGGGCTGCCAGCAGGAGGACATCCCGCTACTCACCTGGGCGATGCACGACAGCTTCTTCAAGCTGCAGGTCGCGATGGACGGCGTCCTCGCGAACTTCCCCAACCGCTTCGTCGCGGCGTGGCTTCGCCTCCTCGCGTTCCCGAAGGGGCTCACGCTCGACGCGCCGCAGGACAAGTGGGCCTCGCGGGTGGCGGAGATCCTCATCACGCCGGGTGCCGCGCGCGATCGCCTGACCGCGGGGGCGTACGTCCCGCGTCGCGAGGACGACGTGATCGGCCGGCTCGACATCGCGATGGAAGCCGTCGTCGCCGCCGAGCCCATCGAGGCGAAGATGCGCCGGGCCGGGAAGGAAGGCAAGCTCGGCCAGCGCACGTTGGCCGAGCGCCGCGCCGCCGCGGTGGCACAGGGCATCATCACCCAGGCCGAGCTCGACCACCTCATCCGCACCGACCGCCTGCGCCACGACGTGATCCGCGTGGACGACTTCGCCCACGATCTCTCGCGCGGCGCCCAACAGGAGGACGCATGGCAGCCTACGGATCCCCGCCGGAAAGTCGCCGCCGCGTCTTTGTAGTCGACGGCGCGAGGACGCCCTTCCTCAAGGCGAAGACCGGGCCCGGGCCGTTCAGCGGCTCGGACCTCGCGGTGGCCGCCGGCCGGCCGCTCCTCCTGCGCCAGCCGTTCGAGCCGGACGCGTTCGACGAGGTGATCGTGGGCGCGGCACTCCCCTCCGCGGACGAAGCCAACATCGCGCGCGTCGTGTCGCTGCGCCTGGGATGCGGCGAGAAGGTGCCCGCGTGGACCGTGATGCGCAACTGCGCCTCCGGCATGCAGGCGCTCGACTCCGCGGCGGTGAACATCCTCGCGGGCCGCTCGGAGCTCGTGCTCGCGGGCGGAACGGACGCGATGAGCCACGCCCCGCTCCTCTTCGGCCCGGCGATGGTGACCTGGCTCGCGCAGTGGTACGCCGCCAAGGGCGTGGGACGGAAGGCGGCGCTCGCGGCGCGCTTCCGGCCCTCGTACCTCGCGCCCGTGATCGCGATCCTGCGCGGCCTCACCGATCCCGTGGTGAAGATCTCGATGGGATCGACCGCGGAGATCGTCGCCCAGCGCTTCGGCATCACGCGCCGGATGATGGACGAGTACGCGGTCGAATCGCACCGGCGGCTCGCCTTCGCCCAGGACAACGGCTACATGACCGAGATCGAGCCCCTGTACGGGCCGGACGGAACGGTCTACGCCGCGGACGACGGGCTGCGTCGCGATTCGAGCGTGGAAAAGCTCGCGAAGCTGAAGCCCGTCTTCGACCGCACCTACGGCAACGTGACCGCGGGGAACAGCTCGCAGGTGACGGACGGCGCGGCGATGCTGGTGCTCGCCTCGGAGGACGCGGTCGAGAAGCACGGCCTGGAGCCGCTGGGCCGCATCGTCGACACGCACTGGGGCGCGCTCGATCCGGCGGAGATGGGCCTGGGGCCCGTGCACGCGATCACGCCGCTCCTCCTGCGCCACCAGCTCGCCTGGGACGACATCGACGCGGTCGAGGTGAACGAGGCGTTCGCGGCGCAGGTCCTGGGCTGCCTCGCCGCGTGGGAGAGCGACTCCTATTGCCGCGAGCACTTCGGGCTCGAGCGCACCTTCGGGAAGCTCGATCCGGCGAAGCTGAACGTCGACGGCGGCGCGATCGCGCTGGGCCATCCGATCGGCGCCTCCGGCGCGCGCGTGGTGCTGCACGTGCTGAAGGTGCTCGAACGTACCGGCGGACGCCGGGGCGTCGCTGCCCTTTGCATCGGCGGGGGGCAGGGCGGCGCGATGCTGGTCGAGCGCGTGTAAAGCGAAAAGGGGTCAGATACCTTTTTCGCAAAGAACAGAAAAAGGTATCTGACCCCTTTTCGCTCAAAACCACAACAATGGACCTCAAGCACTGGAAGCTCACCCTCGACGCGGACCACCTGGCGTGGCTCGCGTTCGACCGCGAGGGCGCGACGACCAACACCATCTCGAGCGAGGTGCTGCGCGAGCTGGGGCAGCTCGCCGATCACCTGGCCTCCATGCCGCCCAAGGGCCTCGCGATCCTCTCCGCGAAGGAGAACGGTTTCGCGGCGGGCGCGGACATCGACGAGTTCACGCGCCTCGCGAGCGCGGAGGAGGCGACGGCCTTCATGCGCCTCGGGAACGAGGTCTTCGACAAGGTCGCGGCACTCCCCTTTCCCACGGTCGCGCTCATCCACGGCTTTTGCATGGGCGGGGGGCTCGAGCTCGCGCTCGCGTGCCGGTATCGCGTGGCGGACGACGGGCCGAAGACGCGCATGGCGTTGCCCGAGGTGATGATCGGCATCACGCCCGGGTGGGGCGGCGCGCGGCGCATGCCCAAGCTCATCGGCCCCGCGGCGGCGCTGGACCTGATGCTCACCGGCCGCGGCGTCGACGCGCGGCGCGCGAAGAAGCTGGGATTGGTCGACGCGGTCACGCCGCGGCGGCATTTCGAGAACGCCGCGCGCGCGATCCTCGAGGATCCCCCGCCCGTCCACGCACCGGGCCTCGCGGCGGCCGCGGGAGACTGGCCCGGCATCCGCGGGCTCGTGGCGCGCATGTCCGCGAGGAAGGTGGCGGAGCGCGTGCGCCGCGACCAGTACCCCGCGCCCTACGCGATCATCGACATGTGGAAGGACTTCGGCGGCGATCCGCGCAATATTCCGCAGGACCATCCGGCCTCCACCGCGAGCCTCTTCGCGCATCCGACCACGAAGAACCTGGTGCGCATCTTCAAGCTGCAGGAGCGGCTGAAGGCTTTCGGGAAAGCTGCACCCTCTCCCCGATCCTCCCCCAAGGGCGAGGAAGAAAACAAAAACATCCGCCACCTCCACGTGATCGGCGCGGGCGCGATGGGCGGCGACATCGCGGCGTGGGCGGCGTACCGAGGCGTGAATGTGACGCTCCAGGACCTCGCACCCGAGCGCATCGCCCCGGCGGTGAAGCGCGCCGCGGAGCTCTACCGGAAGCGCTTGAAGCAGCCGCACCTCGTGCAGGCCGCGATGGACCGGCTGGTCCCGGACGTGGCAGGCAACGGCATCGCGCGCGCCGATGTCGTGATCGAGGCCATCGTCGAGAACGCGGAGGTGAAGCGCAAGCTCTTCGCCCAGGTCGAGCCGCGGATGAAGCCGGGGGCCGTGCTTGCCTCCAACACGTCGAGCATCCCGCTCCAGGAGCTGGCGGGCGCCCTCGCGCGCCCCGAGCGCCTCGTGGGCCTGCATTTCTTCAACCCCGTCGCGCAGATGATGCTGGTCGAGGTGGTCGAGGGCCCGCGCACGTCGCCCTCCACCATGGCCATCGGCCAGGCCTTCGCGCGCCAGATCGAGAAGCTCCCGCTCCCCTGCAAGTCCGCGCCGGGCTTCCTCGTAAACCGCGTGCTCTCGCCGTACCTCAACGAGGCGATGATCATGCTGGACGAAGGCATCCCCGCCGAGACGCTCGACGCCGCGGCGAAGGACTTCGGAATGCCGATGGGACCGATCGAGCTCGCGGACATGGTGGGCCTCGACATCTGCTGGGCCGTGGGCCAGGAGCTCGCCAAGCCGGGCGCGATCGTGCCGAAGCGGCTCCAGGAGAACGTCGAGGCGAAGCGCTTCGGGAAGAAGACCGGGCAGGGCTTCTACACGTGGGTGAAGGGGAAGCCGCGGAAGAAACGGGGCGGCCGCGGCACGGTGGACCTTCAGGGGCTCGCGGACCGCATGGTGGCGCCGGCATTGAACGAGGCGGTCGAGTGCGTGCGCGAGCGGATCGTCGCGGACGCGGACCTCTGCGACGCGGGCGTGATCTTCGGCACCGGCTTCGCGCCGCACCTGGGCGGGCCGATCTCGGCCATCCGCAGCCGGGGAAAGGGCAATTGGCTCGCGGTCATGGCGGAGCTCGAGCGCAAGCACGGGCCGCGCTTCCATCCGGACCCCGGCTGGGTCGGCATCTGACGACACCGTCGCCGGTTGCCTCGCGAGGCCGCCGCGGATAGGATTCATCCGCCTCATGTCGATCCACCCCACAACAGGAGACCCTCCGTGAAGACCCCGATCGCCGTTCTCGCCACGTTCCTCGCCGCCTCGGCGCTCGCCGCCGTCGCCGCGGATCCGGCCAAGAAGGAGCTGACACCCCAGCAGCAGCGCATGTCCGACTGCGCCCACGAGTCGAAGGGCATGAAGGGCGATGCGCACAAGCAGTTCATGAGCGACTGCCTCAAGGGCAAGACCGTGCCCGGGGCCGGCGCAGGCGCAGGCGGCCCGAAGGTGACGCCCCAGCAGGAGCGCATGAAGGAGTGCAACGCCGAGGCGGGCAAGACCAAGATGGCCGCGAGCGGGCGCCAGAAGTTCATGAGCGCGTGCCTCAAGGGCGAGCACCCCATGGGCGACGGCGGCATGAAGGGCCCCGCGGACAAGGCCGGCATGGCCGGCCCGGCGAAGGGCGAAGCCAAGAAGGACCCGAAGGCGCGCATGAAGGAATGCAACACGGATGCGAGCCAGAAGAAGCTGAAGGGCGACGAGCGCAAGAAGTTCATGAGCGAGTGCCTGAAGGGCTGATCCTTAGTCTCGCGGCATCGAAAGGGGCGGCGCAGCCGCCCCTTTTTCTTGCGCTAGGAGCGCCGCGCGATGGCCGCGGCGAGGACGGCGCTCGCCAACGCCGCGAGAACGTGCTTGAGCGTGTGGCCGCTCATGAACCCGAGCGCCTCGAATATGCGGTGGTCCAGGAGCTCCGCGGCCTTCGCCGCGGCGTAGAGCCCGATCGCGAACCCGAATGCGACGCGGTCGCGGCGCGGCGACCGGGCGAGCGCCTGCCACGCGGGAGCGAGCACCATCGGGGCGCCCTGCATCAGGAGGTAGGGCCGAAGGTCGCCCGCGCCGCTCACCGCGGTGAACGAGAACCAGAGCACGCTCGCCACGGCGAGCACGGCGAGCGTCGCCGTGAGCCCCGCCGCGTGGCGCGCCTCGTGCGTCTGCGCGTAGACGCCCGCGAGGAGGCCCGCGCACGCGAGCGCGATCGGGATCCGGTCCCACACGAGCCGCGCGTCGTCCGGCGCCAGGTGGTAGTACGACGAGCCCGCCGCCGTCATGACGAGTGCCGCCATGAAGAGCGCGTGGCCCGCCCACGCGCGGCCGAGGTGCGCGTGCACGGCCGGCTCGCGCAGCCGCCCGAGCCCCCACAGGCCGACGACCGCGAAGCCCGCATTGGAGAGGACATCCATCGCGTGCGGGACGCCCAGCATCGTGCGGCTGTCGGCGAACGCGTGGTAGTGAGGGAGCTGCGGGATCGGCCCGTACGCGGCCATGATCGCCGCCACCCCCGCCAGTGCCGCGAGCGGCGCCCATTGCGCGATGCGGTTCATCCTTCCTCCTTCGGTCGGGGTAGTTTGGACGGACGCATCGTCGCCGGGGCGCATCGCCAAAAGCTACTCCAACGGCGAAAGTGCCGGAAGGTGGGCGGGAAAGTAGCGGATTCGGATACCATGGCGCCATGACCGAGAGCGAGCGCCTCGTCGCGGCACTCAAGCGCCTCCTCAAGAAGGAGGGCTATACCTATCGGCGGCTCGCGCGGGAGATCGGGCTTTCCGAGCAGAGCGTGAAGCGCCTCTTCTCGCGCGAGACGTTCACGCTCGCCCGTCTGGTGCAGATCGCGTCCGTCCTCGGCATGAGCCTGGCCGAGCTCGCGGACCAGGCGGACAAGTCCTCGGCCGCCATCCGGACGCTCACGCTCGCGCAGGAACGCGAGGTCGTGGCCGAGCGCGGGCTCCTGCTGGTCGCGGTCTGCGCGCTGAACGGCTGGACGCCCGCGGAGATGGTGGAGAGGTACCGGTTCACGAAGGCCGAGTGCCTGAAGCGGCTCCTGAAGCTCGACCGCCTGGGCCTCGTCACGCTGCTGCCGGGCGACCGCATTCGCCTGAACATCGCGCGCGACTTCGACTGGCTCCCGGACGGCCCGATCCAGCGCTTCTTCCGGCGCGAGGAGAAGGAGGACTTCCTCGCGGGCCCCTTCGCGGGCGAGGGCGAGAACCTCTTCTTCCTCTTCGGCATGTTCACGCCGTCGGCGCGCGCGCGCCTGCAGGCGCAGCTGCGCCGCGTGCGCGAGGAGTTCGCCGACCTGCATCGCGAGAGCCTCGCCGTGCCGCTGGGCGAGCGGCGCTCGGCGTGCCTCCTGGTGGCGCAGCGCGAGTGGGAGCCGCGGAGCTTCGCGGCACTGCGGCGGGAGCCGAAGACTGTTCCACGGCCAATCTAAAGCGGGTCCGCGTAAGGCAAACCTGGTCGGGATTTTCGGCTGTTTGCGTGCGGAAGTGAGCCGCTTGCCGCCATTCAAGAGGTCAATCGCGAACGAGTCGCCATCAAGGCTGTTGTGCAGCCACGAACGACGCGGCATGTGTGCGGCAGCCTTGCTCCACTTGAGTCCTTCAGTTGAGTAGCAGGCGAGAGTCACGGGAAGCGTATCGATGTCAGCCAGCCGCCCGGGACAAGGCCCGCTACTATGGCAACCGATCGCAGGCGCCATCCGCTCCACCCCGTTCTGCGATCAATTCAGCGGACGATCCCGCAAGTCCCGTCGGAACGGCGTGGCGGTGGCTCCTGAACCGGCGAGGCAAATCCTGACGTACATCCCACACGGACGGTTTTCTCATCTCCAGGGCCCCTAGGCATGAATTGCCACCCGAGCTCTTCCAGGGCTAAAAATTGCGACACGCCGTGGCTTTATATACAATAAATACGACAAATTAAGCCCCGGACAGGATCCGAGAGTCAACTTTCCCGACATGGCCTTCCCAGAGTTGATCCTTAGCGCAGAGCTCTCGCCCGCTGACCAGAGAAAGGTTCAGCGCCAGGCCAAGGATGGGGAGCTCCAACGCATTCAGGCCGGCATCTATACGGCCTTGGGCCAAGAAGAGTGGCCCTCGCTGATCGCCCGCAATCGCTATCGAGTGCTGAACGCGCTCTATCCCGATGCGGTCGTCGGCTACCGGAGCGCGATGGCGGGGGGCATGCCCGTTGAAGATCGCATCTATCTCAACTATACGTACCCCCGGGTCGCTTCGCTTCCGGGTCTCCAGGTGGTGCTCGTCCGTGGCCCAGGGCGCCTTGCCGGCGATATGACTCTCGCGCCACGCCTTTTCCTTGCGAGTGAACCTCGCCAGGCTCTCGAAAACCTGGCTCCGCGACGTGGCGCGGCGGCCGGCGAAGCGGAAGTCGAACGCCGCCTTCTGGAGATCTGCGACGCGCGCGGCGACGCGGCGCTCAATGTCATTCGAGATCAGGCGCGCCAGATCGCGCCCCAACTGGACCGCGCGCGCGAGCTCACCAAACTTGATTCCATGATCGGCGCGATCCTGGGAACGCGGCCGAATCACAGGCCCGCCACCACCGTTGGACAGGCCGTTGCCCGCGGGATCGACGCCAAGAGAATCGATCTCTTCGACCAATTGGTAGCAGCTCTCAACGCACGCCCGCTGCAAGCCATCCTCGATGTTGCGCCCCAAGGCAATGCGCGCGTAAACGCCGCCTTCTATGAGTCCTACTTCTCAAACTATATAGAGGGCACCAAGTTCACTGTCGAGGAGGCGGAAGAGATCGTCCTCAAGGGAAGGGCCGTTCCCAATCGCCCGAATGACTCAAAGGATGTGCAGGGAGTATTCCGCCAAGCCAACGAATCTGCGTGGCGCGTGCAGACCCTGGCGTCCGGTGAGCCCGTCCTCCAGCAACTTCGCGCGCGGCACGAAGACATGATGAAAGATCGCCCCGAAGCGGATCCGGGTCGCTTCAAGGATAAGTCCAACCGCGCGGGCAGCACGGAGTTCGTTCACCCGAAGCTCGTCACCGGCACGCTGATTGAGGCCTCTAGCCGCCTTACTCAGGTGCCGGCCGGTGTCGCTCGAGCAATTCTCGCCCACTTCATCGTGGCGGAAATTCACCCCTTCGCCGACGGCAATGGCAGGATTTCTCGGCTTGTGATGAACGCGGAGCTCACGGCAGCGGGGCTCTCGCGGATCATCATTCCGACCCTCTCTCGCGATGACTACATGGGGACGCTCAAGCTCCTCACCCATGAGGGCAACGCCGACCCATTCATCCGGTGTCTCGCAAAGATCCAACGATGGACGGCGGAATTTGACTACTCGGACCTCGATCAGCTTCGCAAGGCGATGGAGCGCTGCAGCGCCATCGAAGAAGACACGACTCGATTTCGCCTGGGTTGGCCCAATGGCTCGGATCCGAATCCGGAGGAAGACCAGGTCGTCCAACGTCGCGCGCTACGCGCTCGCTAGCAACGCCCTCGCCGGCGCGTCTTTTGCGCTGTAGGCGACGCTATTGTCTTGTAGGCGACTGCGTTGGCGAAGAACAAAGGCGGCGCCCCGCCCGGCCTGCACTTTTCCCGGAACGGGAGTAGTATTCAAACGCCCGTTTGAATCGCTCCCGTTCCTTTCCATGGCGAACCTCCCAGAAGGCGAGCAGCCGGTCCTGCGCATCGTGCCGATGCCCGCGGACACCAACGCGCACGGCACCATCTTCGGCGGCTGGGTCATGTCGCAGGTGGACATCGCCGGCAGTGTCGCCGCGTGGGAGCGCGCGCAGGGGGCGATCGTGACCGTCGCCGTGAATTCCTTCGTCTTCCGCGAGCCGGTGTTCGTGGGCGACCTCGTGAGCTTCTACGCGCGCGTGCTCAAGGTCGGAAAGACCTCGATCACCGTCGACGTGGAAGTCTTCGCCCAGCGCCGGCGCGGCGGCGTGAGCGAGGTGGTGCGGGTGACCGAAGCGCAACTGACCTACGTGGCCGTGGACAAGGAGCGGAAGCCCCGCCCGGTTCCCGGCGGCGTCGTGGAGGCATGACATGACCGATACCCTCGAGCCCGCGGTCCGGCCCCGTCCGCAGCCCGCACCGGCTTCCGCCGCCGGCGAGCGCATCCTCGTTCGCAAGGCCGCGGTCCTGGGCGCAGGCGTCATGGGCGCGCAGATCGCGGCCCACCTCGCCAACGCGAACGTGAAGCCGATCCTCTTCGAGCTCGCGGCCGAAGGGAAGGACAAGAGCGCCAACGCGCGCAAGGCCATCGAGGGCCTCGCGAAGCAGGAGCCCGGCCCCCTCGCCGTGAAATCCCTCGCGCAGCAGATCACGCCCGCGAACTACGACGAGCACCTGGAGCTCCTCGCCGGCTGCGACCTCGTGATCGAGGCGATCAGCGAGCGCATGGACTGGAAGAAGGCGCTCCTCGCCAAGGTGGCCCCGCATCTCGCCCCCCACGCGATCTTCGCGTCGAACACCTCGGGCCTCTCGATCACGGAGCTTTCGAAGACACTGCCGCCGAAGCTTCGCGAGCGCTTCTGCGGCATCCACTTCTTCAACCCGCCGCGCTACATGCGCCTGGTCGAGCTGGTCCCGACCGCGGAGACCGATCCCGCGACGCTCGACCGCCTCGAGACCTTCCTCACGACGACACTCGGGAAGGGCGTCATCCGCGCGAAGGACACGGCGAACTTCGTCGCGAACCGCGTGGGCGTGTTCTCGATGCTGGCGACCATGCACCACACGCTCGCCTTCAAGCTGGGCTTCGACGAGGTCGACGCGCTCACCGGCCCCGCGATCGGGCGCGCGAAGAGCGCCACCTACCGCACGGCGGACGTCGTGGGCCTCGACACCATGGCGCACGTCGTGAAGACGATGGCGGATACGCTGCCAGGCGATCCGTGGCGCGCCTATTACAAGTCGCCGGAATGGCTCGCGGCGTTGGTCGCCAAGGGCGCGCTCGGGCAGAAGACCCGGGGCGGCATCTACGTGCGCAAGGGCAAGGACTTCCTCGTCCTCGATCTCGCGAAGCAGGATTATCGGCCGTCGGCCGCGGTGGTCGCGGACGAGGTGCAGGCGATCCTCAAGGGACGCAATCCCGCGCAGCAGTTGGCGAAGCTTCGCGCGAGCGGCCACCCGCAGGCGCAGTTCCTCTGGGCGATCTTCCGCGACCTCTTCCACTACTGCGCGGTGCATCTCGCCGAGATCGCGCATTGCGCCCGCGACGTCGATCTTGCGATCCGCTGGGGCTTCGGATGGCAGCGCGGCCCCTTCGAGCTCTGGCAGGCGGCGGGCTGGCGCGAGGTCGCGAAGTGGATCGAGGAGGACATCGCCGCCGGAAAGACCATGGCGAGAGCGCCGCTCCCGGCGTGGGTCACGGACGGGCGCAGCGGCGTGCATTCGCCCCAGGGCTCGTTCTCCGCGGCGGACGGCACGATGCATTCGCGCTCGACGCTCCCGGTGTACGCGCGCCAACTCTTCCCGGAGCAGGTGCTGGGCGAGAAGGCCCCGGACCGCGGCACCACCGTCTTCGAGGACGAGGGCGTGCGGATGTGGCACCAGGGCGACGGCATCGCGATCGTCTCCTTCAAGAGCAAGATGCATTCGGCGGGCGTCGAGGTG
>Ga0105240_10002938_pt1 | contig 26885 bp, 26 predicted proteins | sample KBSC54metaG_FD_80426 | JGI IMG/M metagenome (GOLD analysis project Ga0105240, IMG submission 80426) | Corn rhizosphere microbial communities from Kellogg Biological Station, Michigan, USA - KBS C5-4 metaG | ecosystem: Host-associated > Plants > Roots > Rhizosphere > Soil | place: Michigan, USA... | reverse complement strand
TGGGTTCGCCCGGGTTGCAGGGCGCAGTCTTCGCTTCCCTCGTGATCACCGCATGCGCCGTGGCGTTCGGCATCTATGCCGGCTTGCGCTTGTGGCTCATCCGGCCGAAAGCGGTGACCACCGCCAAACAGGCTCTTCTGGCGGGTCTTGCCGCGGACATCGCGACGACCACGATCGATATCGTCGCAGGGCCGACTCCCATCGCGGATGGCCAGCTGCTGTATCAGATCGAAATCGGCCTCGTCCCGAGCCTCGTCTTCTTCACGCTGTGCTTTTCATACCTGAACAGGTCGAGTCGCGTCGACGCCACCTACCGATAAAACGCCTCGACCTTCCCCTTCAACTTGATCAGCAGCGGCTTCCCCTTGCGGTCGACCGCCTTCCCCGCCGGCACTTTCACCCAGCCTTCGCTGATGCAGTACTCCTCGACATCGAACCGTTCCTTGTCGTTGAAGCGTATGCCGATCTCGTGCTCGAAGATGGCGGCGACGTGATGCGGGCTGCGCGGGTCGACGGACAGGCGATTGGGGAGCGTGGGTTTTTGTGGGGTGTCGGTCATGGGCGTCTCGGGCTGGCTGGCCGATCGTAGCAAGCCCGAGCCGGCCTCGGCCTCAGTCCAGATGGAACACCGGCGTCAGCGCACGCTGCACCGGCGACCGGTCCGCCTCCACCTGCATCAGATCCGCCATGTAGCGCCACCAGCGCTGCATCAGCTCGGTCTTCGGCAGCTCGTCCATCCGATGTGCGTCGCTGCGGCGCAGCACCGCAAAGAGGATATGGGTCTCTTCGTCCAGGAAGATGCTGTAGTCGCTGACGCCGGCAGCGCGCAGCAGCGCGGCAAGCTCGGGCCAGATCTCGTCGTGCCGGCGCTTGTACTCGGCCGCATGCCCCGGCAGCAGCTGCATCTTGAAAGCGATCTGTTCCACCGTGCTATCTCCGCGCGGTCGCGCCGCGGAACCGCAGCAGCACCGGCACCGTGATCGTCACCAGCAGCAAGGCGCCGATCACGATCGTCATGATGATGCCCGGCACGTTCGCGAGGCCGAGGCCATAGGTCACCATGCCGAGCGTGAAGACGGCGAGCAGCACGCCGCCGATCGTGCCGGCGCCGCCCGCAATGCTGACGCCGCCGAGGATCACCATCGTGATCGCCTCCAGTTCCCAGCCGAGCGCGATGTTCGGTCGGGTGCTGCCGATGCGGCCGGTCAGCAGCACCGCGGCGAGCCCGGCCATCGTGCCGGCGAGGATGAAGAGCGCGAGCCGATAACGATCGACCGGAATGCCGGAGAAGCGCGCGGCGATCGGGTTCGAACCGATCGCATAGATGCGCCGGCCGTAGGTCGTGCCGTGCAGCAGCAGCGCGAAGAGGGCGGCGAACACCAGCAGGATCACGAACTCGCGCGGGATGAAGCCGAAGACATAACCTTGCCCCCATTCGCCCAGCGCCTCGGGATAGTTCGTGAAGGCCTGGTCGCCGAGCACCACCAGCGCGATGCCGCGAAAGAGCGACATCGTGCCGATGGTCACGACGATCGACGGGATGCCGAAGCGCGTCACCAGCAGTCCGTTCACGCTGCCGCAGAGTGCGCCGACGCCGATGCCGATGACGGCGAGTCCGGCGGCGGGTACGCCCCGAGTGTTCGCATACCCCATCGCGACCGAAGATACCGCGAGAATCCCCGAGACCGAGATATCGATCTCCCGCACGATGATCAGCAAGGCCATCGCCAGCGCGATCAAGGCCTTCTCGCTGAAGTTGAAAGTGCTGTCGGCGAGGTTGTTCGGATCGAGGAATTCCTTCAGCGAGATGCTGCCGAAGACGATCACCAGCGCCAGCACGGCGACCAGCAGCGTCTCCCAGCGGCGCAGCCAGCCGCTCCAGCCGAGGCTGCCGCTGTCCGCGATGACGTGTTTGACCGATGAAGAGGTGGTCACTGGAAGACCTCCGTGCAGCGCACTCCGGTATGAGCTCTTCGGGCGGCCGGGCGAGCTCATGCCTTGGCCTCTCGAATCGAATGATGCGCACCGGCGCCGCCCCCGGTGGACGCATGCAGCGGCAATATCTGCTTGCCGGCACGTTTGCCTTCGCGCGCGTTCAGCACCACCGCGACGACGATCACCGCGCCGGTGATCGCGCTCTGCCAGAACGGCGAGATCTGCACGATCGGCAGCGCGTTGTTGATCACGCCGAGGAACATCGCGCCGAGCACCGCGCCCATCACCGAGCCGACACCGCCGGCGATGCTGATGCCGCCGATCACGCAGGCGGCGATCACGTTGAGCTCGAAGCCGTAGGCGATCTCGGTGAAGGCGACCGCGTATCGCGCCACCCAGAGGTACCCGCAGAGACCCGCGACCATGCCGGAGATCGCGTAGACGCTGAACAGCCGCCGCGGCATCGGGATGCCGACGTAGCGCGCCGAGACCGGATGATTGCCGATCGCATAAAGCTCGCGGCCGAAGCGCGTATAGCGCGTCAGGTACCAGGCGAGCAGGGCGGTCGCGAGCGCGAACCAGAACAGGTTCGTCAGCCCGAACAATCGGTTCAGCGGAAAGTTGATGAAGGCCGGTGTCATCTGGTGCGACGAGACCCAGGCGCCGCCGGAGAGCACGAAGATCGTGCCGCGGAAGACGCTCATGCTGCCCAGGGTCACGACGATCGGCGGCAGGTTCAACAGGCCGATCAGGGCGCCGTTGATCGAACCCAGCGCCAGGCCGCAGAGCATCGCGATCGGGATCAGCACCGCGACCGGCAGCCCCGGGAATTTCTGCCCCAGCAAGGCCACGACCATGCCGGACAGGGCCAGATTCGCCGCCACCGAAAGATCGATGCCGCGGGTCAGGATCACCAGCATCTGCGCCAGCACCATCATCACGAGGATCGAAGAATCAGTCAGCAGGCTGTCGATGCTCCGGCTGCTCAAGAAGACCGGTGCACGCGCTCCGATGACGGCGACCAGCACCACCAGGATCAACGCAAGCTGCAGCTCGCGACGCTTCAGCCAGCTCATGTTTGCCCCCCGATCGTCGAGTACGCCGATCGACCCCCCAAGGGTGTGCGGGCCGGCTTGGGAGCGGCCCGGCGCTCGGCCCGCGGCGCATGAGTCGATGTAACCTGTCTCATGCTGCCGCTCCCATGGCCGCCGCGGCCACCGTTTCCGTCGTCGCCTCGGCACGCACGAACTCGCGGCGGACGCGCCCCTGGTGCATCACGATGATGCGGTCGGCCAGGCCCATCACCTCGGGCAGCTCGGACGAGACCATGACCACCGCCAGCCCCTGGGTCACCAGCTCGCCGATGAACTGGTGCACCGCGGCTTTCGAGCCCACGTCGATGCCCTTGGTCGGCTCGTCGATGATGATCACCTTCGGCTGCGTCGCCAGCCATTTCGCCAGCACCACCTTCTGCTGATTGCCGCCCGAGAGTTCCGAGACGGACTGGCCGAAGTTCGCCGCCTTCAGCTCCAGCCGCTCGCTGTAGGTGCGTGTCATCGCCAGCTCCCGGCGGCGCTTGCCGAGCAGCCAGGTGCCGAACTTCGGCAGCTGCGGCAAGGTCACGTTGTCGCGGATCGCCATGCGCAGATGCGCGCCCTGGTGCTGGCGGTCCTCCGGCACGTAGGCGATGCCGGCGTCGATCGCGTCCTGCGGCGACCGGATCGCCAGGGTCTTGCCGTTCAACCTGATCTCGCCGCGGCTGGGTGTCGTCAGGCCGAAGAGCGCCTGCATCACTTCCGATCGCCCGGCGCCGATCAGCCCGTAGAAGCCGAGGATCTCGCCGCGCCGCACGGCGAAGTCGATGCCGTCGAACTCGGTCGGATGCGACAGGTCTTTCACCTCCAGCACCGCCTCGCCGATGGCGGCCGGCTGCTTCGGATAGGTCTGGGTCACCGCGCGGCCCACCATCATCGAGATCAGCTGCTGCTCGGTCGTATCCTTCACCAGGCCTTCGCCGACGAATTCGCCGTCGCGCATCACGGTGTAGCGGTCGGCCACCGCGAAGATCTCGTCGAACTTGTGGGTGATGAAGATCACCGCGGTGCCCTGCGCCTTCAGCTGGCCGATGATGCGGTACAGCTCGTGGATCTCGCGCTGCGACAGTGCGGCGCTGGGTTCGTCCATCAGCACCACGCGTGCATCTTGCGACAGCGCTCGCGCGATCTCGATGAAGTGGCGTTGCGCGATGCTCAAGTCCTTCACCCGCGCGCGCGGCGAGAGCTTGACTTCGAGGCGCTCGAAAAGCTTGTCCGCCTCGCGCTCCATCAGGCCCCAGTCGATGCGCGGCAGCCCGGAGGTCTTCGGCTGGTGGCCCATGTAGATGTTCTCGGCCACGGTCAGCTCGTCGAACATCACCGTCTCCTGGTGCACCGCGGTGATGCCGGCGCGGGCGGCGGTCAGCGGGCTGTCGAAGTCCAGCCGCCGGCCATCGAGCTTGATCTCGCCGGCATCCGGCCGGTAGATGCCGGTGAGGATCTTCACCATCGTCGACTTGCCGGCGCCGTTCTCCCCGATCAAGGCCACGACTTCGCCGGCGTAGGCCTTCAGGCGCATGTCGGTCAGCGCGCGCACGCCGCCGAAGCGCTTGCTGATGTTGTCCAAAGTCAAGATCGGGTTCATGCGGGTCGAGATCTCTAGAAAATCTTCGCGAACTTGTCGACGTTGCCCGCGTTGTAGGTGAACGGCGGCGCCATCGCGGCCTCGCCGTCCTTCTCCATCGTCACCTTGCCCATGCGGCCGGCGGCGATCTGCTCGCCTTCCTTGCCGGTGGCCTGGCCCTTCACTGCGGCATGCGCCAGGTAGACGGCGGTGTAGCCGAGATCGATCGGGTTCCAGATCGCGAAGCTCTTCACCGCGCCGCTCTTCACGTGGCCGGCCATCTCGGAGGGCAGGCCGAGGCCGGTGACGTAGACCTTGCCGACGAGCTTCTCGTCGACCACCGCCTTGGCGGCAGCAACGATGCCGACCGTCGTCGGCGCGATGATGACCTTCAGGTTCGGGTTGCTGCGCAACAGGCCGAGCGCCTCGCGGTAGCTCTTGTCGGACTGGTCGTCGCCGTACACCGTCGCGACCAGCTTCAGACTGCTGTAAGTGGGCGTGGCCAATGCCTTCTTCAATTCGGCGATCCAGATGTTCTGGTTCGTCGCCTGCGCGGTGGCCGAGAGCACCGCGACGTCGCCGCTGCCGCCGGAGGCCTCGCTCGCCATCTCGGCCAGCTTGGTGCCGATCAGCGCGCTGTTCGAGGGGTTCAGCTGCAGGATGCGGCCGGCCGGCGCGATGCCGCTGTCGAACGAGATCACCTTGATGCCGCGTGCCGCGGCGCGCTTGGCGATTGGCACCAGCGCGTCCTTGTCGTTGGCGGAGATCGCCAGCGCATCCACCTTCTGGCTCACCAGCGAGTTGATGACCTCGATCTGCGCTTCGGCCGTCGGCGCGGTCGGGCCGGTGTAGATCAGCTCGACGTCGCCCAGCTCCTTCGCCGCCTCCTTGCCGCCTTCGTGCGCGGCATCGAAGAAGCCGTTGCCGAGGCTCTTGACGACCATCGCGATCTTCAGCTTGTCGGCGGCGAGCACCGGGCCGGCCTGCAGCGCGAAGAGGCCGGCGGCGGCGAGCGCGATGAAATGTTGTCTGCTGATTTTCATGATGTTGCTCCTTGGGAATCGTTGTAGGGAAGGGCCGGGGGAAGGAAAGCCTCAGAGGCGATAGATGCGCATCGCGTTGTCCCGGAAGAGCGCCGCGTGCTCGGCCTCGCTCGCACCGGCGATGACTTGCGCGAATGCCTGCCAGACGGCGCGGTAGGTGGCGTGCAGGCGATCGACCGGGAAATTGGAGGCGAACATGCAGCGCTCGACGCCGAAGGCATCGATCGTCTCCAGCACGTAGGGCCGGATGCTCTCGACCGACCATTCGTGGTCGATCATGCCGAGGCCGCTGATCTTGGCGTTGACGTTCGGGTTCGCCGCCAGCGCGCGCAGGCCGTCGCGCCACTCGCGCCAGCCGGCGACGCTGTTGCGGTCGACGAACATGCCGGTGTGGTTCAGGATCAGCGTCGTCTCGGGATGGGCGCGCGCCAGCCTCGCCGCTTCGGTCATCTGCGACGGATAGATCTGCAGGTCGAACGAGAGGCCGTGCCGGCTCAGCAGCGCGAAGCCCTCGCGCCATGCGGCCTCGTGCATGAAGTGGCGTCCGACGTAGTCGAACGTCGGATCGGCATGCACATTGAGGATCTGGCGGATGCCTCTGACGTTGCGATGCGCCGCATGCGCTTCGAGCAAGGCCCCGACATCGGGCTTGGACAGATCGGCATAGGCGACGATGCCTTGCGGATAGCCGCCCTCGTCGGCGAGCGACTGCAGCCAGCGGGTCTCGGCGAGAGGATCGGCAGCGTCATGACCGGCATCGATGTGCACGACGGCCAGCACCTCGACCCCCTCGGCATCGGCCATGAATTCGGCCATCTCGTGTGTCTTCGCGATCAGCGTGTTGTCGCCCGAGAACGCCATCTTCGGATGCGCCAACCAAGGATAGTTCAGCCTTTCCAGATTCCACAAATGGATATGCGGATCGACAACTTTCATCTCTCGCACCTCGTCACTGCAGGTTCACGAACATGCCACCATCGACAAGAATCTCCGCGCCGGTGACATAACGCGCCATGTCGGAGGCGAGGAAGACGACGCTGCCCGCGATGTCTTCCGGCTGGCCGAGCCGGCCCAGCGGGATGCGCTGGTTGAAATAGGCCGTCTTCTCCGGCGTCAGGTCGTCCTTGTTGATGTCGGTGACGATCGTGCCCGGCAGCACCGAATTGCAGCGGATGCCGTAGCGGCCGAGCGCGATCGCGGCGGACTGCATCAGCGAATGCTGGCCCGCCTTCGTCGGCGTGTAGTGCGTCTGGAACTCCCCGCCGACGAGCTTGCTGATCGAGCTGATCGCGATGATCGCGCCGCCGCGGCCCTGTTGCTTCATGCGATTGGCGGCTGCCTGCGCGATGAAGTACGTGCCCTCGAGATTGATGCCGAGCGTCTCGCGCAGCAGCTCGGGCGGCATGTCGAGAAAGGCATGGAAGCGGCACACGCCGGCGTTCGCGACGCAGATGTCGACTCCGCCGAAGTGTTCGATCGCCGCATCGACCAGCGCCTTGGCGGTGGCCGGCTCGGCGATGTCGCCCTTCACAGCGACCGCACCGCGGCCGAACGACCTGATCTCGTCGACGACTTCCTGCGCCGGCGTCTTGTGCCCCGCGGCGGCCGCCGGGTCGCGGGCGTAGTTGATGACCACGTCGGCGCCTTGGCGGGCGCATTCCAGCGCGATCGCGCGGCCGATGCCGCGCGAGCCGCCGGTGACGATCGCCACCTTGTTGTCGAGCAGCATGGCTCGTGTCTCCTGTTGTTGTCGTGAAAGGCGCAAGCTCGCTCGCCCGCTGTCCTCAGTGCTGGTACGGCCGGTGCAGCTTCACGTCCGGATTGAGTCGAACGCCGAAGCCGGGCGCGTCGAGTGCCGAGGCCTTCATGCGCCCGTTGACCGGCACCGGCTCGTCCAGCAGCTGCGGATGGAACATCGGCACCACCTGGTCGGCCTTCGGCGCCATCATCAGGAACTCGGAGAACGGGCTGTTGTGGCGCGTGATGACGAAGTGGTAGCTGTAGACCGACGAGCCGTGCGGCACCACCAGCTTGCCGTGCGCATCCGCCAGCGCCGAGATCTTGATCAGCTCGGTGATGCCGCCGCACCAGCCCACGTCGGGCTGCAGGATGTCGCAGCATTCCATCTCGAGCAGCAGGCGGAAGCCCCAGCGCGTGGCCTCGTGTTCGCCGGTGCTCACCAAGAGGCCGCGCGGCACGTTGCGGCGCAGCTCGGCATAGCCCCAGTAGTCGTCCGGCGGCAGCGCTTCTTCGATCCACTTCAGGCCGAACTGGTGGCGCGCGGCGGTCGCGAGGCGGGTCGCGTAATCGACGTCCAGGCTCATCCAGCAGTCGAGCATCAGCCAGAAATCGGGGCCGACCTTCTCGCGCATCTCGCCGATCATCGCCAGGTTCTTCGCCATGCCTTCATGCCCTTCGGACGGGCTGTGGTGCAGCGGCATCTTGCCGCCGATGAAGCCCATGCCCTTGGCCAGGTCGGGCCGCGCGCCGGTGGCGTAGAACTGCAGCTCGTCGCGCACTGGGCCGCCGAGCAGCTGGTGCACCGGCTCGCCGCGCACCTTGGCGAGCAAGTCCCACAGCGCGAGGTCGACGCCCGAGATGGTGTTGATGACGATGCCCTTGCGCCCGTAGTAGAGCGTCGACAGGAACATCTGGTCCCAGATCTTCTCGATGTCGGTCACCTTGGCGCCTTCGATGAAGCGGGCCAGGTGCTTCTCGACGATGAAGCAGCCGAGATCGCCGCCGGTCGTCACCGAGAAGCCGACCGTGCCGTCGCTGGCTTCGATCTCGACCACCAGCGTGCCGAGCACGTTGAGCCCGAAGGAGCGGCGGCTTTGCCGGTACTCGGGGTACTTGGCCATCGGCGTCGACACATGATCGTCGATCCAGTGGCCATCGTCCTGGTCGTGATAGTCGGCGCCGCCGCCGCGAACGGTGAAGGCGCGCACGTGCTTGATGGTCGGCATTGAGGTCATGGGCACTCCGGCATGAATGAGCTTGATTCGACGATGAAGGAAGGGCAGCCGGCCGAGCGCATCCGGCATCGGGCTGACCGATGCAACGGTGATGCGAGGACGGCCTCGGCGGCCCGAAAAACTCAGTAAGTCGCGCGGCCGCCCGAGATGTCGAACACCGCGCCGGTGCTGAACGCGCAGTCCTCGGAAGCCAGCCAGCCGATCAGCGAGGCAGCCTCGTCGACTTGCAGGAAGCGACCCATCGGAATCTTCGACAGCATGAAGTCGATGTGCGTCTGCGCCATCGAATCGAAGATCGCCGTCTTCGCCGCGGCCGGCGTCACCGCGTTGACGAGGATGCCCTTGGTGGCCAGCTCCTTCGCGAGCGACTTGGTCAGCCCGATCAGGCCGGCCTTCGAGGCGCTGTAGTGCGAGGCGTTCGGGTTGCCTTCCTTGCCGGCGATCGACGCGATGTTGACGATGCGGCCGTAGCCTTGTTTGATCATCTGCGGCACGATCGCGCGGCAGGTCAGATACGGGCCGATCAGGTTGACCTCGATGACCTTGCGCCACACGGCAGGGTCCAGCTCCCAGGTCGTCCCGTTGCCGCCGGTGATGCCGGCGTTGTTGACCAGGATGTCGATGCTGCCGTGCGCTTCGAGCGTGGCCTTCGCCGCCTGTTCGACCGCGGCCTGATCGGTCAGCTCGACGATGCCGATGCTGACCTTGCCGAGCGCACCCAAGGCCTGCCTTGCGGTTTCGAGGCGCGGACCGTCGATGTCCCACAGCGCGACGCTGGCGCCCGATTTCAGCATGCGTTCCGCCACGCCGTAGCCGATGCCTTGCGCGCCGCCGGTGATCACCGCGGCGCGGCCCTTCAGATCGAGCTGGTTCATGCTGCGCTCCCGATGTCCGCGTCGACCGTGGTCTGGCGCTGTTCGCCCAGCCCGGTGATGCCGAGCTTCATGACTTGCCCCGCCTTCAGATAGACCGGGTCCGGCTTCTGCCCCATGCCGACGCCGGGGGGCGTGCCGGTGGAGATCACGTCGCCCGATTGCAGGCTCATGAACTGGCTGATGTAGGAGACCAGCGTGACCACGTCGAAGATCATCGTGCGCGTGCTGCCGTTCTGGTAGCGCTTGCCGTCGACTTCGAGCCAAAGGGCGAGCGCCTGCGGATCGGGGACTTCGTCGCGCGTCACGAGCCAGGGGCCGAGCGGGCCGAAGGTGTCGCAGCCCTTGCCCTTGTCCCACTGGCCGCCGCGCTCGAGCTGGTAGGAGCGCTCCGAGACGTCGTTGACGACGCAGTAGCCGGCCACATGCTCCAACGCCTTGTCCTTCGGGATGTAGCGCCCCGGCTTGCCGATGACGATGCCGAGTTCGACTTCCCAGTCGACCTTCAGCGCACCGGGCGGGATCTCGACGTTGTCGTTCGGGCCGACGATCGCGCTGGTGGCCTTCGTGAACAGCACCGGCTCGCTCGGCACCGCCATGTTCGACTCGGCGGCATGGTCGGAGTAGTTGAGGCCGACGCAGATCATCTTGCCGACCGCGCCGACGCAGGCGCCGATTCGCGGCGTGCCTTCGACCAGCGGCAGGCCCTTCGGGTCGATCGACGCGATGCGATCGAGACCTCGCGGCGTCAGCGCTTCACCGGCGATGTCCTCGACATGGGCCGAAAGATCCCGCAGGCGGCCGTCGGCATCGATCAGTCCGGGTTTCTCCCGGCCGGGTGCACCGTGACGCAGCAGTTTCAAGCTCATCTCCATCCGTAGTTGGTGATCAGGACTTTAGGGCAGTAAGCTATTGCGATCAAATACCGATTCGCGCGGCATCGATTCCGCTTTGGAATGCTAAGGAAAACCCCGATGGCCATCCCTTTGCTCGTTGCTCGTCTGCGCCTCAGGCATCTGGCGCTGCTCAGCGCACTCGGCGAAATGCCGACCTTGCATCAGGCCGCCGCGCGGCTGAAAGTGACGCAGCCTTCGGCCACGAAGTTCCTTGCCGACATCGAACATGCGTTCGGCTTCCCGCTGTTCGAGCGCCATGCGCGCGGCATGCGGCCGACGCCGCTGGGCCTCGAGGTGATCGCCTATGCGCGCCAGACGGAAGGCTCGCTCGAGCGCTTCATGGAAGGCCTGGAGCAGAAGCGGCGCGGCGGCCACGGCCACCTGGTGTTCGGTGCGGTGATGGGCGCCGCGCCCGACCTCGTCGCGAGTGCGGTAGCGGCGATCAAGCGCGAGCGGCCGCGGCTGAACGTGCGGCTGCTCGGCGAAACCAGCGACCAGATCGGCATCCTGCTGGAGCGCCAGGAGATCGAGCTCGCGGTCGGCCGTTACTCGGCCACGATGCAGCACAACAGCTTCGACTTCGTGCCGCTGGCCAACGAGACCTTGCAGCTGGTCGTCCGCCGCCAGCACCCCTTGCTGCGCAAGCGCGGCCTGGCGCTGGCCCACCTGATCGATTGGCCGTGGGTGCTGCAGCCGATGACGGTGCCGTCGCGCAAGCTGCTCGAGGAAGAACTGGCGCGGGCGGGGCTGGCCACGCCGGCGGACGTGGTCGAGTCGACCTCGATCTTCGCGAGCCTGCAGCTGCTGCAAAGCAGCGATGCGATCGCGATGCTGCCGGAGTCGGTGACGCGCGATTACGTCAAGACCGGTTTGCTCAAGCCGCTGCCGCTGGCCCTGGATCAGGATCTGACGGCATTCGGCGTGTTGACGCGCAAGGACGAGGCGCTGTCGGAGGCGGCCGCTTCTTTCGTGCGGCACCTGCATGAACGTGCCGCGGCCGGGATGGTCTCGGCCTCCCCGGCGGTGAAGCGCCCGCCCGCGTCACGATGAACGGGCGAGGGCAGCGGCAACGCGGGCGACGAGTTGTTGATGCAGCGTCCCGTCCCACAGGGATTCGAATGGCATGCGCGAGGCCAACGCCCCGTCGGAATCGAAGAACAGGAAGCCCGGTTCGAGCGCCGAATCCGGCAAGCCGTAGCCGGCCTGGCGCAGCAGCGGAAGGGCCGCCGGCGGCGGCGAGTCGCCCGCTTCCGCCGGGGCGACGACGAGGACCATCTTCTCGCAGGCGCGCTGCCGCACGATCTCGGACAACTCCCACAACAGCCCGTTCGACTCGCCGACCAGCACCATGATGATGTCGGAATGGCCGATCGCGATCGCGGCAAACTGGCGCCATGCCGCGCCCACGACGTCGCCCGCGTTGACGACGCTGCCGCGGCCCATGCCGAACACGTCGGCGGGCCCGCCGATGGTGGCGGCCGCGAATGAATGCGCCAGCGCCAGATTCAGTGCCGACTCGATGCTGACGCCGGCCAAGGCGTCGCGCACGCCGGGAATCGGTACCTGGTCGCGCCACGGGAAGCGGTTGTCCAGCCTGTGGCGACGTGCGGAAGCGAGCGAGCGCAGAAACACCAGCGAGGCTCGCTGCGTCGTCCGCTGCCCGAAGACGGCGGGCATCAAACGAACCACAGTGTCGAGGTCTTCCTGGCGCACGCCGTGCAGCAGCATCTGGGTCTGCACCTGCGCGTCGTTGATCTGGGACAGTCGGGCCAGCGCTTCGGTGCCGATGCGATCGCTCCGTTCGATGCGCCGCTCCCACAGCACCTGGGCCAGGTCGGCGGCCAACGAGGCGCTGCGGTAGAGCGCCGGCGTGCCGCGGCGCCCGACGTGCGTCGCGCGTGCGCTGAACGACATCAGCACGTCGACCGCCGCTTCGATGCGGCCCGGCTGGTCCAGCTGCGGCCCCGGCGGCGCGTCGAAGCGTCGTGCCAGCAAGGCCTGGCCGCTGCCGTCCGCGATCGCGCCAACCAGCGTGCCCAGCACTTCGGGCTCGAGGGCCCTCGCTGCGTCCCGGCCGCGCCAATGCCGTGCCGCCTCGTCCATCAGCCGGGCGGCACGCACGAGGGGCGTGGTGTCTTCGAACGTGCCCAGGTAGGACAGGATCTCGCCGAGCACCATCGCCGCGTCGAACAACATGCCCTGGGGAACCGCTTCGCCCTGCATGTCGTTGAGACCGACGATCGCCAGAGCCAGATGGCGCACGATGGCCGCGAAACGATCCACCTCGCCGTTTGCGAGCACGCTGCGACCCATCAGCCGCGCCAGGTTCCACCATTGGAAGGAAGCGTCGAGCGGGCTGGCGCGGGCGAGCAGCTGCGCGAGGGCCTCGCTGCTCGTGGTCATCCGCCGCTCGCGCAGCATGGTGTCGCTGAGCGCGATCAACTCGGCGGAAGCGCGCTGTGCTCGCACCGCATCGTCGTGGTAGACCGGCGGCGTGCGCTTGCCTGTCGCCGTGGCGTCTTTCAGGAAGCGGATGCGAGCCGCAGTCTCGTCGTCATCCAGCGGGTCGAGCTTGCGGATGACTTGCACGACGACGTCCTCCGACGCGGTGCGGCGATAGCGCACCCAGGATTGGTGGGCACCGAGCAGCGGATGGCCCTCGAAGCCGAGCCCGAAGAGCACGTCGGCCGGCGCGGACTCGACGAGCGAGAACGCTAGCGGGCGAGGGCGGGCGAACCCGACGTAGCGTCCACGAATGCCTTCGACCACCGATGCCAACGGCTGCGTGCCCGGCGCGAGCCGGTCGACGCGGATGCTGTCGATCGAGAGCCCCGGATCGTGCGCACACGGCATGTAGATGAACGACCAGGCGCCGGGCGCTTCCGAGACGGACAGCAGATGGAAATCGACGCCGTCGCCAAACGGGCCGGGGATGAGGGGATCGCCTGTCTGCCACACCTTGCCGGACCCTCCGTCGAACGCTGAGTCGGACTATCGCCGCCGAGCGCAGACCACGCAAGCGGCTCGTGGCTGCCGCCGCTGCGTGCCACGCCGCTCGCGCCGATGTGGAACAATCTTGCGCGACGGTCGCTCTGCGCCACAGGCAGAGTCAGGGGTTGGCCGCACAACCCGATCGGAGATCGTCATGAACATCCAGCATCGCAACCATGTTCGGCGCGTCGGCCAGGGGCCGGCGACGATGGTGTTCGCGCACGGTTTCGGGTGCGACCAGAACATGTGGCGCCTGCTCGTGCCCGAGTTCTCCGGCCGCTTCAAGCTCGTGCTCTTCGACCTGGTGGGCGCAGGCATGTCGGACCTGACGGCCTACGATCCGCACAAGTACGCTTCGCTGCAAGGGTATGCCGAGGACGTGCTGGAGATCGTCGAGCAGTTCGCCGAAGGGCCGGTGATCTTCGTCGGCCATTCGGTCAGCGCGATGATCGGCATGCTGGCCGACCTGCGCGCACCCCGGCGTTTTGCGGCGCACGTGATGATCGGCCCGTCCCCCTGCTACATCAACGATGGCGAGTACGTCGGAGGCTTCACCCGGGCGGATATCGATTCCTTGCTCGAGACGCTGGAGAGCAACTACCTCGGCTGGTCAAGCAACATGGCGCCGGCCATCATGGGCGCGCCGGCCCAGCCGGAGCTGGGTGTCGAACTCACCAACAGTTTCTGCCGCACCGATCCGGAGATCGCCCGCCAGTTCGCCGGCGTGACCTTCCTGTCCGACAACCGTGCCGACCTGCCGAGACTCGACACGCCGACCCTGATCCTGCAATGCAGCGACGACATCATCGCGCCGGTGCCCGTCGGCGAGTACATGCAGCGGGTGTTGCCGCATGGCACGCTGCGCATCATCGACAACGTCGGCCACTGCCCGCACCTGAGCGCGCCCGGTGCCAGCCAGGCGGCGATGAATGACTTCCTGGCAACGCTGGGCCTCTGAAGCATGCCCGCGCCGGAGGCACCGCTGCCGACGCCGGACCGGCTCTGGGACGATGCCGCCTGCGGGCTGTTGCTGACCAGCGCGGACGGAGGCATCCGTCTCGTCAATCGAACCTTTTGCGGCTGGATCGGACACGAACCGCAGGCGCTCGTCGGGCAGCGCCGCATCCAGGATCTGCTGACCATGGGCGGCCGCATCTTCCACCAGACGCACTGGGCGCCGCTGCTGCAGATGCAAGGCTCCATCGCGGAGGTCAAGGTCGACCTGATGCACCGCGACGGCCGCACGATACCGATGATGATGAACGCGGTGCGCCGCGATCATCCGGAGGGTTTGTTCAACGAGCTGTCGCTGTTCGTCGCGGAGGATCGCCACCAGTACGAGCAGGAGTTGCTGCGCGCGCGGCGCCGTGCGGAAGACCTGCTGCTCACGCAGCAGCAGGCCCAGCAAGCGCTGGTGCTCGCCCAAGCCCGGCTGCGGCTGGCACTCGATTCGGCCAGGCTCTTCGTCTGGGATGTCGATCCGGTCTCGGGCGGACGGCGTTATGAACCGGGCGTGAGCCGGCTGCTCGGCGCGATCGAGCCGGATGCGATCAGCGATGCGCGTTTCGCCGCATCGATCGACCCCGAGGATCGCGAGCGCGAGGCGAAGGCCTTTGCGCTGGCCCTCGAGCCGGCGAGCACCGGCTATGCCTGCATCTATCGCATTCACGGCCTCGACGGCGTGCGCCGCACGGTCAGTTCGTCAGGGCGCGGCTTCTTCGATGCCGATGGGAAACTGCTGCAATTCGTCGGCGTGCTGCAGGACATCAGCGAACAGACGCGCCAGCGCGCGGAAGCCGAGGACAGGGCCTTGTTCGCCGAGCAGATGATCGGCATCGTCAGCCACGATCTGCGCAATCCGCTGTCGGCGATCCAGGCCAGCTCGCATCTGCTGGGGCGCGGCGAGTTGACCGCCAACCAGCGCCGCGTGCTCGGCCGCATCGCCAGCGCTACCGATCGTGCTCAGCGGCTGATCAGCGATCTGCTGGATTTCACGATGGCCCGCGTCGGGCGCGGGCTGGCGGTGTCCACCCGTTCGATCGATCTGCACGGCCTGGTGGGCGACTGCGTCGAAGAACTGGCGCTGGCTTTTCCCGGCCGGGCGTTGGAGCATCGGCAATTCGGTGAAGGCGACTGTCCGGTCGATGCCGACCGGCTCGTGCAGCTGATCGGCAACCTGGTCGCCAACGCGATGAGCTATGGCGCGGCCGACCGGCCGGTGACGGTGACATCGCGCATCGAGCCTGCCAGCGCGAGCGTCGCCGTGCACAACGAAGGCACGCCGGTGCCGGACGAGATCCTCTCCAGCATGTTCGAGGCGATGATCCGCGGCAGCAGCGGCGCCAACCCGGGCCGCGGCGTCGGACTCGGCCTCTACATCGTGCGCGAGATTGCCCGGGCCCATGGCGGTGGCGTCGAAGTCTCGTCGTCAGCGGCGCAGGGGACGACGTTCACGGCCCATCTTCCGAGAGCCGGCCGGTAGGCCCGGCTGGAAAGACCGGCCCTGTCGTCACTTGCCGACAATTGTCGGCCGGCGCTTCTGTTTCGGCAGCTCGCGGATCGAGTCGGCCGGGACGCGCGGCGGCGAACGCTGCCACTGCGCATCGTTGCTCGCCTTGCGGGGAAGAGGCTTGGCACCCTGGCCAAAGGGGATGCCGGTCGAGACCGTCTCGACCGTCTTGCGAGTCCACCACCACGGATCGATCGTCATTCGGAGAATCCCAAGGCGTTTCAAATCCCACCGACCGACGGCTCAGTGGGTGAACAAGGCGATCAGGATGATGATCGGAATGGGGACGCCGAGAAAGAACAGCAGCAGTGAACGCATGACGAGTCTCCTGAAAGTGGTGGGCAAAGAGTCGAGAACCGGTCCGGCTCAGTCGAAGCCGTCGCGGCGGCGGCCGCCGAAGGTCGCCGAAAGACTCGCGACGAAGGCGCCCGCGAGCAAGGCGACGAACATCCAGAGCGCGCCGTAGGCCGCGTTCTTGCGTGCCGTCTCCGCTGCCTGTTTCGCCTTGGCCTGGGCGTCGGCGATACCCTGGGTGAGCTTGGCATAAGCGTCGGCGACGCGCTTTTCGGCGTCGGCGGCCGAGAGTCCGGTGCGCTTGGCAACCAGTCCGGCGAGGTAGCTGCGATCGGCGGAAGTCATTTCGCCGTTGCGCAGACTGCTGCCGACGATCTTCGTCGCTTCGGAACGCAGCGCGCCGTCGTTTGTTTCGCCGGCGGGAGCGGCCGAAGGGTCGCCGCGGAACAGCGCATCGACGCTGTAGCCGAGGCTGCCGCCGTCAGCCGAGCCGACTCCCGGTGCCATGGCCGCGATGCCCATCGCGCCGGCCTGCGTCATCGCACCGGCTGCGTCGGCACCGACCTGCGCACCGCCCTTGACCACCGAGCCGGCGGCCGATGACAGCAGGGCCGCCACCGTCAGCGTCGCCACTCCCCAGGCGACAAAGCCGTGAGCGGTGTCGCGGAAGTAGGACTCGTCGGTGTGCACGCCGCTCCATTTGACGCGCAGCCGGCCCGCCAGATAGCCGCCGATGCCGGAAGCGGCGATCGACGTGAGGACCAGCCAGGCGATGGCCGAGATGCCGAGCGTCGAGGCGTCGGCGCCGCGGTCGGACCATGGCGACATCGCAGAGAAGCCGAGCCCGGTGCCCAGCACCAGCAGGATGAGGGACAGCGAGGCCGCCGCCACGGCGCCCGCGAAGATCGCGCCCCAGGAGGTGCCGGCGACGGAGGGCCGGATGCGTGTGTCGGCGGTCGGCGCCGGCTCGCGCTCGAAAGTTCGGGAAGGTAGTACGGCTGTCATTGAGGTCTCCATGGAGTCGGGTTTGTTATCGGCCATCGCGGGACCCGACGTCTGCCGCGCGAATTGAGCCTGTCGATCACGCCGGACGAGGCGATACGCCCGAGTCGGTCACAGGAAACAAGAGTTCGATCCGAGTCCCTGCCCCCGGGGACGTGAGCAGCTCGACGGTGCCGCCGAGCGAGCGGGCGCGGTGGCGCATGCTGTCGAGTCGGCGCCGGCGCAGCTCGGGCCGTTGCTCGGCCGTGTCGTCCGCATCGTGGCGAACGCTCAGCCGGCATCGATCGCCGCTGCACGACATCGAGACCTCGAGCCAGGTCGAACGCCCTTGGCCGGCCGTCAGCGCGCCGCCGAGTTCGTCGTGCAGCATGTCGGCCAGCCGCTTCTTGTCGTCCTCTACCGCGCGGTGGAGGTAGGCGATCACCAGCCCGCCATCGCTTGCCGAGCTGCCGGCCGAACTCGCCGGCACCAGTGGCGCTGCCGCTGGCGAAGCCGGTCTTCCTGCACGAGCACGGTCACGCATCGATGATCACTCCAGGTCGAGAGGCCGGCGTGCATTGACGGCTTCATCGAAAACATTCTGGCGACCATCAGCGGTCCGAACCATTCCAGATGGACGAAACGCTTGTAGTCGAAACGCCTCTCGGCACATCAGAACCGCCGATGCAAGCTCTTGCAGGGGTTCTTGCGCAGGGCAAATCCGACATCGGATCGGGCGCTCCGCCGCTGGCAGCGGTGGCCGGGGCCGGCCACGATGGCTGTCAGTGTCAGTGCATGCCGATCCCGGAGGTACAGATGAAAGATGCTCATTCGAGAGCCAGCGAATCCAGGATGACCGAGGGCGGCGAGGCGTGAACAGCGGTGCCAAGCCGGCAGGCCTCGGCGGCGCGCTCCGGCTGGTCAGGGAAGCCGCGGTGGCATGGATCGACGACTACGCCCCGAGCATGGGCGCGGCGCTCTCCTACTACACGCTGTTCTCGATCGTGCCGGTGCTGCTGATCGTCATTTCGCTCGCCGGGCTGGTGTTCGGCGAAGAGGCGGCGCGTGGCGGCATCTTCAACCAGTTGCGCAGCTTGATGGGTGCGGATGGCGCGGCTGCGATCGAAGGCCTGTTGCTGAGCTTCAGCAGTCCGGCGAAAGGGATGGCCGGCACGCTCATCGGCATCGGCGTGCTGGTGATCGGCGCGACCACGGTCTTCGGCGAGCTGCAGAACGCGCTCGACCGCATCTGGCGCGCGCCGGCGCGCGATCCGTCCAGCGGCCTGTGGTCGCTGGTCCGCACACGACTGCTGTCGTTCGGCATGGTGCTCGCGATCGGCTTCCTGCTGATGGTGTCGCTGGTCTTGAATGCCGCCCTGGCCGCCTGGGGCAAGTGGTGGGCGCCCGCCTTCGGCAGCTTCGAAGCGCTGGCGCACGCAGCCGATTTCATCCTCAGCTTCGTCTTCACGACCACCGCCTTCGCGTTGATCTACCGTTTCATGCCGCGCGTGAAGATCCGCTGGCACGACGTGTGGATCGGTGCCGCGCTGACGGCCCTGTTGTTCACGCTCGGCAAGCTGCTGATCGGCCTCTACATCGGCAAGAGCGGGGTCGCCTCCGGCTTCGGCGGCGCGAGCTCGGTCGTCATCCTGCTGGTCTGGGTCTACTACTCCGCGCAGATCTTTCTGATGGGCGCGGAAGTGACCTGGGTCTATGCCCATCTGTACGGCTCGCGCCAGGGCGGGCCCCGGCCGGCGGCGGCACGGGATGTCGTGCCGCAGCAGCGCGCCGCCGCCGCCGGCGACGGCGATCCGGCAACGGCTTCGCTGCGGCCCACCGGGCAGCGGCGGTGATCGACATCCGCGGCGCTCGCAAGAACGAGATGGCCTGAGGGTGCAAGGAGCCGACCCGTCATGAGCAAGCGACGCAAAGTCTGGATCGGGGTCGCGGTGATGCTGGTGGCGCTGGTCCTGCTGTTCGACTGGGACTGGTTGCGGCATCCGCTCGAACGAGTCGTGAGCCGCAAGACGCAACGCGAGTTCAGGATCTCCCACCTGGGCGTCAAACTCGGACTCACGCCGACGATCCGCATGAAGGACGTGCATTTCGCGAATGCCGCCTGGGCCGGCGGCGAACCGATGGCCAAGGTCGGCCGGCTCGAATTTTCGCTCTCGCTGCGCGATGCTTTCGAAGGCCGCATCCTGATCCCGCGGGTTGCGCTGACGGATGCCGATCTGCGCTTCGAGCGGCTGGCCGACGGTCGCAAGAACTGGATTCTTTCCGACCCGTCGGACACGGCGCCCAGCAAGCTGCGCATCAGCAGCCTCTCGGTCACCCGCGGCAAGCTGAGCTATGTCGACCGCGGCCTGCCATTCACGCTCGACGTGGCGGTCGAGACCTTCGATCCCAAGGTCGCGGCCGAGGTTTCCAGCGCCACGGCGGCGCCGGTCAACACTGCCTACACGACGCGCTATGTCTTCGAGGGTAACTATCGAGAAGCGACATTCTCCGGCGACGCGCTGACCGGCGACGTGCTGAGTTTCCAGGAATCGGGCGTGAACTTTCCGCTGCAGGGGCGTTTGAAGGCCAGCACGACGCGATTGGAAGTCGAGGGCACGATCGCCGATGCCGCGAAGATCAGCGCGATCGATGTGCGCCTGAAGATCGCCGGGCAGACGCTGGCGAATCTCTACCCGTTCCTGCTGCTGCCGTTGCCGGCCTCGCCGCCGTACGAGTTGCAAGGGCATCTGACGCAATCCGGCGCGCGCTATGGACTCGACGAACTGCGCGGCAAGATCGGCTCGACCGACGTCAGCGGCAGCGGTGCCTATCTGCAGCGTTCGCCGCGGCCGCTGCTGCAGGCCACGCTGCACAGCAAGCTGCTGAAGGTCGCCGACCTCGGGCCGCTGATCGGCATCGAGACCAAGAACTCGGCCGGCAAGCCGCCGCCGACGCAGTCCGAGACCCGCACCCGCCCCGCAGCGAAGGCCAAGGAGCAGGCGATGAACCGCGAGCGCGTGCTGCCGGCCGGCAGCTTCGAAGGCAGCCGCTTGAAAGCCATCGATGCCGATGCGCGGCTGGAAGCGGACCGGGTCGAAGCGCCCGACTCGATCACGGTCGAACAAGTGCGGGTCGGATTGAAGCTCGACGATGGCTTGCTGCATCTCGACCCGTTCGACGTGCGCATCGCCGGCGGGCAGATGGCATCGAAGATCACGCTCGATGCGCGGCAGCCGCTGCTGAACGTGAGCACCGAGATCGATGCCCGGCGCCTGCAACTCGGGCAATTGCTGCCGCAGTCGCCGACGATCGCGAAGTCGCAGGGTCTGGTCGGCGGCAGTCTGCAGCTTCGCGGCAGCGGCAACTCGATTGCGGACATGGCCGCCAAGTCCGATGGACGCATCGCACTGGTGATGTCGAAAGCGTACATCTCGAACCTGGTCGATGCCGCGGCCGGACTCAACGGCGGCAAGGTGCTGAAGCTGTTGGTCGGCGGCGACAAGGACATCCCGCTGCGCTGCGGCGCAGCCGCGTTCGATGTGACATCAGGGCAGGGCCGCTCGACCGTCTTCGTGATCGATACCGAGCAGACGCGCATCGACGGCAATGGGCGATTCGACCTGGCCGACGAGCGCTTCGACATGACGATCTCGCCGCAGCCGAAGGAAGTCGGCATCCTGTCGCTGCGCACGCCGGTGCGCCTGTTCGGCAGTTTCCGGCATGCGGACTTCGAGTTGCAGAAGAAGGATCTCGCGCTGCGCGCCGGCGGCGCGATCGCGCTTGGATTGATCGCGCCGATCGCCGCCCTGTTGCCGCTGATCGAGACCGGTCCGGGATCGGATGCCGACTGCGGCAAGCTGCTCGCTTCGGCTCGGAAGCCGAAGGCGGGTGATGCCGCCACCAAGGCGAAGCCGTAGCGCGCCGACTGCGCGATATCCGCTTGAAGAAACGCCTCGAGGCTTCGGCCGGCGACTGCGCAGTGCGACGCGCCGGCTATCGACCCATCATCCGGCGCACCTTGCTCGCCAGCGACGTGATATCGAACGGCTTGGTCAGGACTTCCATGCCGTCTTCCATGCGCCCATTGCCCACCGCGACGCCTTCCGCATAGCCGGTGATGAAGAGCACCTTCAGGCTCGGTCGAGTGACGCGCGCGGCATCGGCGACCTGTCGTCCGTTCATGCCGCCGGGCAGGCCGACGTCGGTGATCAGCAGGTCGATCGATTCGCCCGACTCGAGGATGTCGAGTCCGCCAGCGCCGTCGTCCGCGCTGACGATCCGGTAGCCGGCGTCGCGCAGCGACTCGGCGATCAGTTCACGAAGGGTGCTCTCGTCCTCGATCACGAGGACAGTCTCGCCATGGCCGTATTCGACTGCGCCGCTCGGCACCGAGTCCGGATCCTGTGCCGCGTCGCCATCGTGCCGCGGCAGGTAAAGGCGCATCTCGGTGCCGCGCCCGGGTTCGGATTCGATGCGCACCTGGCCGCCGGACTGCCGCACGAAACCATAGACCATCGACAGCCCGAGCCCGGTGCCCTGGCCCAGCGGCTTGGTCGTGAAGAAAGGATCGAACGCCCGCTTGATCACGTCGGGCGGCATGCCGATGCCTGTGTCCTTGACCGACAGCGAGACGTATTCGCCCGGCGGCAGCTCCCGCTCGACAGCGCTGCGTTCGTCCAGGACATGGTTGGCGGTGGCTATCGTCAGCCGGCCGCCGGCCGGGAGCATCGCGTCGCGCGCGTTGATGCACAGGTTCAACAGCGAGTTCTCCAGCTGCGATGCATCGATCCGCGTGAGCCACAAGCCCTCGGCGCGGCGCACCTCGAGCTCGACGCTCGGCCCGACGGTGCGGCGGATCAGATCCTCCATGCCCGACATCAGCTGGTTCGCATCGGTCGGCTTCGGGTCGAGCGTCTGGCGCCGCGCGAACGCGAGCAGCCGCTGGGTCAGCGCGGCGGCGCGGCGCACCGAATCCTGGGCCATCGTCAGGTAACGCTCCAGCCCTTCCAGCCGGCCTTGCCGCAGTCGCATCTGCAGCACCTGGAGGCTGGCGCTCATCGCCCCGAGCAGGTTGTTGAAGTCGTGCGCGATGCCGCCGGTGAGCTGGCCCACTGCTTCCATCTTCTGGGCCTGGCGCAGTGCCTGCTCCGCCTCCAGCAGCTCGCGCGTTCGCGCCTGCACGGTGGCCTCGAGGTTCTCGTTCGCTTCGCGCAGCCGGCGCTCGCTTTCGAGCAGCGCTACGGCATTGCGCGTGCGTTCGGTGACGGCGCGGGCGCGCTCGGCCACATCCTGGATGAAGACCAGATCGCCTACGGTCCATTCACGCACCGTCTCGTGATTGACGTAGATCACCGCGACCAGAATCCCGTGCTCGACCACCGGCACGTTGACGAAGGAGCGCGCGCTGCGCTGTTCGAGCGCTTTCGCGGCAGCGGCGGTGCGCGAGTCGATGCGCACGTCGGCGATGGCGATCAGCTGATTGCGCTTCAGGCTATCGATGAACGAGCCGTAGTCCCGCAGGCGCAGCGTGCCGGCCAGGCTCTCGATGCCGGGTGCGGTCCAGTCGCGCGTTACGTGAAGCGTCTCGGCACGATGGTCGATCGTGCCGTAGCCCACGCGGCTGACATGCAGCACCTCGCCGAGGATCGCGGCCGCTTCGTAGCCGATGTCGGTCGAAGCATTCGCGTCGCGGAACTTGTCGCTGAGCTTGACCAGGGCCTCGCGCCGAATGTCGGCGCGGCGCCGTTCGGTCACGTCGCGCACGACCGCGAGCGAGCCGACCGTGCGTTCCGCCGCATCGCTCAGCAGCGACATGCTCGACTCGACGAAGATCTCGGTGCCGTCTCGCAGACGGTGCGTCGCCTCGATGCGCGATACCGGCTCCGCTCGCCCGAACGCGCCGAAACCGGAAGGCGACACGTCCGACTGCTCCGACTCGGCGTAGACCTCCGACCGATGGCAGCCAAGCACGTTGGCCGACGAGACCCGATAGCGCCGCTCGGCCGCGGAGTTCAGGTAGATGATGTTGCCGTCGTTGTCGAAGGCGAAGACGGCGTCTTCCATTTGATCCAGCACGTCCTGGCGCAGCCGGTTCGTCGCGGCATGCGCGCTTTCGAGCGTGTAGATGTCGTCGTTGACGATCAGCGCATCGACGTCGCCCGAGTGGATCGAGTCCAGCGTGTCCTGCAGTTCCTGCAGGCGGATTCTCAGTTCCGCGTTTTCCTCGGCCAGCTGGCGCTCGGCCTCGGACCGGGTCTCGGCGGTGGGAGTCGGTGAATCGCGCATTCGGCCTCAGGACCCGAGAATCGGCTCGAAGCCCAGCGAGATGCGCAGGCGCTCGGTATCCGACATGTCGCCGATGAAACGCCGCGGCGGCAGCGGCAGCAATCGGATCAGCGTCGGGGAGGCGATCACCTGATCGCTGCGCGCCGCGGCGACATGGCGCGCGATGTCCAGCACGACGAGGCGGTGGCGGCCCGGCAGATAGCGCTGCAGCAGGTGGCGCGCATTGACGACCGCCCGCGACGAGACCGGCGACGCGGAGCTCACATAGAGGCGAAACAGCTGCTCCTCGACGCCCTCGGCGGAGGGCGCTTGCCGGCGGGCGTCGGAGGGCGACTGCTTCATCGATTCAGGTCAGCGGTTTGACATCGAGCCCGACGAGCACACGTTCCTCGTTGGAGAGATCGCCGATGATCTTCCGCAAGGGTTCCGGGAACTTCCGCACGAGTGTCGGGACAGCGAGAATCTGGTCGCCGGCAGCCAGTTTCGGATTGACCAGCAGATCGATGACCTCGATGCTGTAGCGCCCGGCCAGGTGCGTCTCGCAAAGACGTTTCAGGTTGTCGAGTGCTGCCGTCGACCGGGCCGTCTTGCCCGCGACATAGAGCTTGAGTTGCCACTCGGGCTTGCCGGGGGTGGCGGCGGGGTCGCGCTGGCTCGGACCGGTTTTCATCTCGGCCCCTCCTTCTTCGAACTCGGCGTCTTCTTCGGCAGCGCGTTCGCGGCGCGCGCGGCGGCAATCGTGCGCGCCCGGTTGGCCACGCTCTGGGCTTCGAACTTCTCGCGGGCGATCGCGAATTCGACCTCGCCGGCGCGCGCCTCCGCTTCCGCATTCAATGCGGCGATCTGCGCATCGAGCGCCTTGCGCCGATTCGCCAGGTCGCGCAGGCGCCGGGCGTGATCGCGGCCGAGCAGATCTTGCGCCTCCAGCATCTGCGCTTCATGAGCGATGCGGGCGGTGCCGGTGAGCACCTGGTCGCCGCGCAGATAGACATCGACCAGGTCGACACCCTTGTCCGAGAAAATGAACTCCCGCACCTGGTTCGAATGCGCCATGCCGCGCGATTTGAGGACTTGCAAGGTGCGTGTGCGCTCGCCGTTGTAGGCCATGTTCGACAGCAGCAGCCAGCTGTCCATCAGCGACGACACGCCGACCTCCGAAGAAGCGGTCGCCAGCGCGCCGGTATCCGCCGTCAGGCTGGTGAACACCGCGGTCACGCGCTGGGTCTTCAGGAAGTCGATCAGCCGCATCAAGGTCTGCTTCAGCCCGGCATCGTTACCTTGCGCGGTGAGGTTGCTGATCGGGTCGACCGCCACCACGTCGGGCGCGAAGTCGCGCACCAGGTCGTACATGTGCACGAGGTGCTGCTCCAGTCCGTGCAGGGTAGGGCGGGTGGCCTCGACGCGCAGCAGGCCCTTCTTCACCCATCGCTCCAGATCGAGGCCGATCGACTGCATGTTGCGCAGCAGTTGACTCTGGGACTCTTCGTAGGCGAACAGCAGCGCCCTTTCACCGCGTTCGCAGGAAGCGTCGATGAAGCTCGCGGCCAGGCTGCTCTTGCCGGTACCGGGCGAGCCGGACACCAGCACGCTGCTGCCGCGGTAGAAGCCGCGGCGGCCCAGCATCCGGTCCAGCCCCGGGATGCCGGTGGAGACGCGTTCGTGCGATGCGACATGGTTCAGCGCGAGCGAGGTGATCGGCAGCACCGAGATGCCGTGAGTGCCGATCAGGAACGGATACTCGTTGGTGCCATGCGAAGTCCCGCGATATTTGACGACGCGCAGCCGGCGCGTGGATATCTGGTCGACGATGCGATGATCGAGCAGGATCACGCAATCGGCGACGTACTCCTCCAGCCCGAAGCGGGTCATCGAGTTGTCGCCGCGCTCGCCGGTGACGACCGCGGTGACGCCTTTTTCCTTCAGCCAGCGGAAGAGCCGCCGCAGCTCGGAGCGGACGATCGAGTGATTGGGCACCCCGGCAAACAAGGCCTCGATCGTGTCCAGCACGACACGCTTGGCCTTGATCGAATCGATCGCGTAGCCGAGCCGAATGAACAGGCCGTCGAGGTCGTACTCGCCGGTCTCCTCGATCTCGCTGCGCTCGACACGCACGAAGTCGAGCGCGATCTTCTTCTGGCGTTGCAGCTGGTCCAGGTCGAACCCCAGCGAGCGCAGGTTTTGGGTGAGTTCCTCCTCGGTCTCTTCGAACATCATGAAGACACCGGGCGCGTCGAAATCGACTGCACCATGCACCAGGAATTCGGCGGCCAGCATGGTCTTGCCGCAACCCGCTGCGCCGCACACCAATGTCGGACGCCCGGTGGGCAGGCCGCCGCCGGTCAGGTCATCGAGACCCGAGATGCCCGTGGGCGACTTCGCAAGACCGTGAATCGACGAAGCGGGCTCTGGAGGTCTTCTTCTGGTCGCCATGGTGCTGCAGTGTCGGTCCGTCGAGCCGGCACGCTCGGACGAACACCGAGATGCCGGGCAAAGTGTCTCTGCCAGCATCGTAGACCATTGCGAACGGCACGGCGCCGCGCTCGAGCGATGGGTTCGCCAGCTGCGGCTGCGGCTTGTCTTTGTGCGCTGTGCGCGCCATCGACGCCCGGTTTCAGCGTGCGCGACGGGCCTTCGCGTCAGTGGCGTCGATGACGTTGCCGACCGCCTCCTGGCCATGTTGCACAAGCGCCTGCTGGCCCTGCGCCATGGCCTGCATGCTGCTTTGGCCGACCGACATCATGAATTCGGTGTAATTCTTCAACATGCCCTGCATCAACGATGCGAAGGCATTCGACTGCGCCAGCTTCAGCGTCGACTCCTGGGCTTGCTGCATCAGGGTCTGCACACTCGCCATCGATTGGGAGGCGACTTCGGGAGAGGCCATGAACTGCTGTACCAATTCGACATTGGACTGGGCGAGCTTGACGAAGGGTTGCATCGCGGATTGGGTCAGGTCTTGCATGGTGTGCTTTCGGTTGTGAGAAAGGAAATCGGATCAGACATCTCAGGCCGCGACGTCGCGCAGCCGGTCCACATTGGCCTCGACACGATCGCTGAGCGGCTGCACCATCTGATTCGCGGTGCGCAGCATCGCGCCGGCCGGGGCAAACCAATCGCCGACCCAGGGGGTCGAGACGATGCCGCGGCACAGAGCGCCGAAGGCTTCCAGCGCCGCCTCGATCTTTTCGATCATCATCGATTGCATCTCGTTCGCGCCGGCGGGCGACCAGCCGGCCGGAGACGTCATCAAGGCCACGCGACGCGCGACGACCTCCGGGCTGCCAAGGCTGATCGCCAGGCTTCTGGACCACAGCGTATTCATCGCACTCATCATCATCGGACACTCCAGTTGAATGCCTCGATACTTGCATGCGCGCGATTCGCTCTTCCGGCAAACCATTGGCCGATCAACGGCAAAGACTTGACATTCCAGGGCCGAGCCCGAG
>Ga0105240_10002936_pt1 | contig 26887 bp, 23 predicted proteins | sample KBSC54metaG_FD_80426 | JGI IMG/M metagenome (GOLD analysis project Ga0105240, IMG submission 80426) | Corn rhizosphere microbial communities from Kellogg Biological Station, Michigan, USA - KBS C5-4 metaG | ecosystem: Host-associated > Plants > Roots > Rhizosphere > Soil | place: Michigan, USA... | reverse complement strand
AACCAGTAGCTCCAACTAAACCTGCCGTGCCTGTGGGCCCAGTAACCCCTGTTGATCCAGTGTTACCCGTTGCACCTGTATTGCCAGTTACGCCTATTGATCCGGTATTGCCAGTTGCTCCAGTAGCTCCGATTATGCCGGTAGCACCTGTAGAACCAGTCGCTCCAACTAAACCTGCCGTTCCCGCAGGCCCAGTTGAGCCAGTTATTCCAATAGCTCCGGTAGATCCAGTCCCACCTGTATTACCAGTAGCGCCAGTAGAACCCGTTGCGCCAGTAACACCTGTGATACCGGTTGAGCTACCTGCAGGACCAGTTGCACCGGTTACACCTGTTGGACCAGTCGCGCCTGTGGATCCTTTTTTTCCTCGTTTCCCTTGCTTTCCCCTTTTCCAAGAAATTGGTTTGCATGGAGAACTACATGGAGAGTTGCATGACGCCATAGATCCCATTACGCCACATTTCAACTCATCTTCACGTGACATTTTTTCTGTACAACTTTTTACAAGTTCAAGAAAATGTTCATATGTTCTCACCTTTTTAATCACTTCATACAATTGCTTTAATGCTTCAACATAATCTTGATCACCATCCGTTAATTGAAGTAGCTCAATACTTGATGATCCCACTTTTTCTGACAAAAATGGAACATTCCCTGTCCATTCAAAATCAGATGTTTGTGAATTACAACATGCATGCGTCATTAGCAAACACACACTTAATAACAATCGCAATCTAACCTTTATGGATTCCATCATTAATCCCTTGAGCAAACAAAAAAGGATGGTTATATATATCAAATGTATGACATATCAACCATCCTCTTTGTTTATCTATTTTTTAACAATATATTAATTATAATAAACGCAGTATCTGTACAGAGGCATTAGCATTAAATTGCGTCCCACCAGCAAGCGTTTGAAGCGTTACCGCTGCTGCTGAACTATGATTACGCAATGTTAGCACATCGCCTGCACCTAAAACTAACGTACCAAAGCCTACATTTTGCTGAGTACCCGCACCTGAACCATATATGGTAATAGGACTGCTGGCAACACCATTCACAAAAATTGCAAATTGGTTTGGCTCAACACCAGACACAGAAAAAATAACATAGTACGTACCGGCATTTACAACATTGATACTTGCTGTTCCTGGAGTATGGGTGAATCCAGCTGTAATAGGACCATTGGTATCAAAAAGAACGTCTGCCTCTATAGCAATTGTCGCTTCAGCCGTTACATTATAAATATATGCAAAATCTAATATACCGCCTCCTGATCCTGTTGCACCGGTTGCACCAGTATTTCCAGTTGCACCACCTGTTGGGCCAGTTGCTCCTGTCGCTCCTGTAGGACCAGTTACTCCGCCAGATGCCCCGGTTGCACCAGTTGCGCCTGTTGGTCCCACACAACAAGGTCCTGTTGCTCCAGTACTACCCGTTGCACCAGCAAAACCTCTTCTACCCCTATCTCCTTTTTTTCCTCGTTTACCACGTTTACAGGAAATTGACTGGAATGATGTATCGCATGATGTATCACATGAACTCATTCCACATTTAGAACGAGCTACATTTGCTTGATAGTTCTTTACAAATTCAAGAAGTTCTTGATGCGCTTTTAAAACTTCTTGAGCTTCATATAATTTGTCAGAAGCAACGCAACGAACAATCAATGCTTCTTGTTGTGCAATTACTTTGTATAATTTGTTTAAAATATCAGTGTTATCCTGATCCGATTGTTGGCAATAGGAATAATTATTTGTCATAAACAAACTCAATAACAACACCCCCGCCTTCATCATAAACTTCATCAATTCTCCTTTGGTTAAAAATAGATAGACAAAAACACACTAGTACATTGATATTTTTTACACAAGAGATATATATAAAAAAACTTCTATAAAATGCAAGAGCATAGTACTCTTTTTTATATAAAAGAAGAGAACCTAATTATCTTATCAAGGAGATATCGTTATGAAAGCATTATTACTACTTATGGCAATGATCAGCTTTACCACATTACACTGCGTATGCACCACCAAAAACCTTAAGATAGGTGACAAGGCCCCTGATTTTGAACTTATGGACCAAAACGGGCAAATGGTAAAACTTTCAGACTTTAAAGGCAAAAAGGTTGCTCTCTATTTTTATCCTAAAGACAGTACTCCTGGATGCACACAACAGGCTTGTAGTCTCCGAGATGGCTTTGAATCGTTACAAGATGACGGCATTGTGCTGCTTGGGTTGAGCAAGGGATCAGTGAAAAGCAAACAAACTTTCATCAAACAACAGCACCTTAACTTCCCGTTGCTTATTGCCACAGAAAATGTCCTTGCAGCTTATGGGGTAAATACCGGATTATTGCGACTTTACCTGCCTAAACGACAGACTTTTCTAATTGATGAAAAAGGTATTATTGTTGGTATTATTGAAAAAGTTGATACAAAAAATCATGCACAGCAAATACTTACTGCATTTTCCAGTCTTCGTTAAAACTCCAGCGGACAAGCAATGCTACGTGATAAAATAATAGCTCTATTATTATTAACTATTTTCCACATAAGCTTTGGGCACACAAACCCAAAGCTTATGACATTTATTGCGACCAATACAAGTAACGATACACAAGAGATAACGATTACTTTTGTTCTCCCAGAAAACGATTTTATCTACAAAGATTTTATTACCTGCTCCGTACATGATCCACATGTTATGTTATCGCCATGGAAAGCTAACAAACAAAGCATTAGCCACTACGATTCATCGTTTAAAGAAACAAAACAGGTTTTTAATGAGACATTTTCTATTACAATGTCTGCAACAACAAAACAATATGGTAAACCTGTATATCTTTACTGTAGCTACTATCGTCGATCTGAGAAAAAAATAAACCATGCCCTTTTTCAGCTTTTTTTTACTCAACCAATAGAAACATGTATAGGTATAGATGATGCGACGGTAGAGCCAGCTGTCAACATTATTCAAAAAAAAGCTGCCCCCCATGCATCACTCATTGAGAATTATTTTTTTACACTCACCTCTCTCGCACATCATGCTACAACAGCATTACCTACTAACCACAAAACATATGTTTTCTTACTTTTATTACTCATGGCTCTGCTTTATTTTTTTCCCTATTATTTTAGAGAGAAATTACAAGGACAACAGACACTGAATGAATTAATTGAGGTATTGTTTTCGCTGGTGATTGCATTGAGCACTGGATATATATTGGTTTATTTATATTCAGTAGCCACTCCATTTATTACGATGGTTATCGGCTGCAGTTGTACTTTTTTTGCAGGTATTTTTTATATAAAAAAAAGTACAAAGCTCCAGTCTGGATTTCTTCGTACTCTTTGTACTTTTATGGGTATGATATGCCTTGTGATAACACCGTTACTACTCTTGAAAATCTTACAATACGGCGATGAGTTATTTCAGTTCTTCCCATAACACAGAACCTATTGCATCTTTTAAACAATAAAGAACTGCTATGACTGAGACTATGGTTGATATTGCAGTTAAACAATAACCTATTTTTTTGTTTCTATTATATGCTGGTAAAGCTTTTTGATCTTCACTTGTATCTATCACTAGTTCCTGCGGATCTTGTATGTTTTTCAGCTTCATCCTTATTCCCACACACTCAAGATGAAAACGTGGTATCCAGTAATTCCACCAAAGATATGATGCGTTTGTGTATCGAAGAATTTTATACTTTTCACCACCCTTCTTAAACTGGACAATAAATGGGGCTTGGTCTTCCTCGCATAATTTTCGTATTTGTTCTACACGCTCTGGATTGTATATTGATATTTTTTCGCAATGATCCTTCTTCACAAAACATACTCTATCACTGTGTAATTGTATGCGATATTCTTTTAAATTAAGCATACTTTCGGTTTCATTCAAAAGAACTATATCTGTAAGCAGAACAGTCTTTTCTTTTACATCCATGTTCGGACGAAAAGCATATTCTGATAAACTAAGATTCAAATCGCTATAAAAAACATGATCACTATCCTCTAGTGGTCTCATACGACTATGAGCTGTTGCGTCAATTCCTTTTAGAAGGCCATCAACATTGTTAACTATGGATAAAGTTTCAATTGGATTATATTGTATGTGATTATATACTTTTAGCCTACAGTTTCGCCAATAACCATCAGGTCTTTTTTTATAGAAAACTTCCAATGTCCCATGTTCTATTTCACGTTTTCTGCTGAGCTCTTGATTACGCTCAACACTATTTACACACCACAAACCATCTGGTTGCGCTCCCATGCAAACAGCACTGACAAGCATTAGCGCACACAAAACTATGTGCCATCGAATTACATTTTTCATAAATACCCTTTTAAAAATATTGATACAATAAAGACCATCAAGTTGACCCTATCTAGTCGTCATATTTTTTCGTGCTCACCCTGAACACGTTCAGGATGAGCGCTGGATAAGACAATCGGACATATGGCATGAGACACTTGCTATTCAATAAAAAAGAACCATTGACGGTTCTTTTTTATTGAATTATACGATAATAGTACTTTCTATCAACGTTGCTTTTTAACATCTTCGTGACGGCCACGCATTTTTTAGCCCCAGGCCCGCTCATCCTGATCCGACATCGCCAAGGCTATGTCGGACTCCTGCCTGCCCGCTGAAGCTTTAGCGAAAGAGGGTCGAAGGACACCGGATACCCCATTCAAGATGAACAACATTGAAATCCAAGTTAACGTTGTTTTTTTACTTCATCATGGCGACCGCGTGTTTTTTCTAGATCATGATTTTTACGTTTTGCTTCATGCAATTCACGATACATCACATCAATCACACGATCGAGCGTTGCATAAAAATCCATTCCTTCGTGCTCATATGAGGAATTTAAGTTGTACTCAGCACTTTTTACATGCAATTCAACGCGATGATGTTTATGAACTTTGCTTGGCTCAAGATATAAATCAATATGGACAGGTCCACGATCATTCTCGAGAAATTCAATAATTTTCTCAAGTTGATCATTTGCATACTGTTCCATTACATCAGAATGTTCCATATTGCGAAATACGATACGCTTATTCATGTCGCGCTCCCTTTTTTTATTTTCCGATCGTTCAAATACAATTCCTCCATGCTTGAGCAAAGGAGGAACTGTTTTATCTTCAAAAATGTATCGAAGGATCATGGAAATAAGCAAGAATAAACAATAGTTTTTTATCGCGAACGTACAATAAATTTAACTGGCACACCACGTAAATCATATTTTTGTCGTAAAGTCTTTTCGTAATAGGCAAGTTGCGATTGCCCAAACCACAGCGGAACGTTTACGTGCAATACAATAGTAATTGGCGCAGTACCAACCTGATGAGCAGAATGGAACATAAGTAAATTTTTATTATGATACAAAGGTCGTCTAACGGAAGCTTCTTTAAAGAGCTGCGTTAACTCATTTTGATTAAACTGACTTGAATGACGATCCCATAATTCTTTGACCGCAGGCAAAATTTTACCGATATTTTTACCTGTTTTACAAGAAATAGAAAGAGTCACTACCTTTTTTAAAAAGAAATCATACTCTGACAACATATGATCAAAACGAACTTTCGTTGTTTCGTCAATAAGGTCAGCTTTATTAAACAGAATCATCAGTGCTTTGTACTGACTATCAAAGGCATAAAATGCTAATTTTAATTCTTGATCAACAACATTTTCCGCACTACCATCAATCAACAACAATACAATATCAGAAGCTTTAAGTGCCTGCATTGTCGATTGCACCATCATGCCTTCAAGAGGGTCTGTGACAGAACGCATCCTGCGAACACCAGGAGTATCAGAAAGTTGTATATCTTCTTGATAAAACTTAACACGCTCACTAAGCGCCTCGCGCGTTGTGCCAGCTTCGGCAGAAACTATTGCTCTCTCTTTTTGCAACAATAAATTCATCAGAGAAGATTTACCAACATTAGGTTTGCCAAGCATCATCACTTTGTATGCAGGGTCTTCAACATCAACCATCACAGGCTGAGGCAAATGAGCAACCACTAATTCCAACAAATCAATAATATTCTTACCATGAGCAGCAGAAATAAAACAACTTTTAGGAAAACCAAGCCCCTCAAAACCGTACATGTTATCAGCAGCATCTTTAACATCTACTTTGTTAATAACCAAAAAGACAGTTTTGCCGTGCTTGTGTAACAACTGCGCAATTTCGCGATCTTCGGTAACCAACCCACATTTACCATCAACAACAAACAGTATAATATCTGCAGATTCAATCATTGATAAGGCAATAACTCGAGATTGACTCAAAATAGGATCTTGTGTTTTTCTCAAACTGATACCACCCGTATCAACCAATTCAAAGCTCCGTCCTTGCCATGCTATGGTATCACTCAAAAAATCACGAGTTACACCTTCTTGGTCAAGCGCTATAGCCTTAACATTTTCAGATAGACGGTTAAATAATGTGGATTTGCCAACGTTGGTACGACCAACTATGACAACTTGAGGAAGTTTTATTTTTTTCATTGATTTTCACGTATTTCGGTAATAACCCCTGGAAAATGGCGCAATAACATTGAAGCATTTTTCCATGCATTCTCATCAGAAACGTCTATACGACGCTCGTTTTTATTCATCGGTACAATAGTTGTTTTTTGATTGCTATTGTAACGAGAAGTAGGACGAAATGATTCCTGAGATCGAGGCGCTGACAGTGGTTTTTCTTTATGTTGTGGTGTTATAGGTAATGGTTGAACTGCGACAACAGTATCATCACCCTTGTGTCTTTTACCAATTTCAACTTTTTGTATTCCAGTAAATTGGACATCAAGCACTGTCCTTGAAGAGAAAAATTCTCGTAATAACGGTTGCCATAATGCTTGACTACTTGCAAGTCGATCTTTAAAAAGGATAAAATCTTTTGATAACTCAACTGATACCTGTCCTATTTCTGCCGCATACGCAATAAAGCTTGCTTGCTTAAACACAGAACTTACTAAAGGATCATTGAGCGTTTCGCTCTTTACAACAAATCGCTGCCATTGCTGATCATAACTGACTACTTCATCTTCGTCACCATCATCAGCATCTTCTAGCTCATCATTCGCATCACGGCCATCATTTTCATGGGAAATAATCCCCAATGCGCACGGAGCAGATCCATTACCATCATCACTTTTTTTCTTATTTTTTTGTTGGCACAGGTCAAGCAAAATCATTTCTAAAAAAATGTTTTGCATAGCTGTTTTAAGAAATAGCTCTTCGTGAGTGTATAATGCCTCAACCATATGATGCAAATCAGCCAGAGAATACGATCGGGCACAATCCTCTAGTACCTTCACCCCAATGACAAGCTCATGCGGCCTAACACCATATTTGATCCATAGTAATGATCGCAACAAAACAACCATTCGCTGCCATACAAATTCTGCTTTATGATGGTCAATATTGAGTGAATGTAGTAATTGAACAAGCTCTGCTGACGAACCCAGGAGCGTTAATTGTATAAGATTCATGACTTGCTGATCGTCAATATGACCAAGCAAAGAGAGCACTGCTTCTTTATTTACCACTGAGCTAGAAAACCTCACTTGCTCCAGTAAATTCAAAGCATCGCGCGCCGAACCTTCAGTATGCCGAACAATAAGGTCCAACGCTTCATCGGTGCACATAATTTTTTCATTTTTACAAATAACTTGCAGGTGGTTTTTAAGAGGAGCAGATGGTATTGCGGTAAAAAATAGTTGGAAGCAACGAGATCGTACTGTATCAATAATTTTATGTGGATTAGTTGTTGCCAGAATAAATAATGCCGTCGCTGGCGGTTCTTCTAAAATTTTTAATGCGGCATTAAAAGCTGCCTTGCTCAACATATGGGCTTCATCAATAAGATACACGCGCTTAGCGCCAATTAAAGGAAGCAATGATGACGATTCAATGATGCTACGAATGTTATCAACACCTGTATGCGATGCAGCATCAATTTCAATAAAATCTGGATGATTACCATCGCGCATTGCAATGCAAGAATCACACACCAAACAAGGAATAGAAGATTTTTTTGGATCTTTTTGAAACATTGATAACGCACGGCAGTTAACTGCTGAAGCAAAAATGCGAGCTGTTGATGTTTTTCCACACCCACGCTGCCCTGCAAACAAATAGACAGGAAAATAATGCCCCAAATAAAGACTGTTCTTGAGAATACGAACGGCAAGATCTTGTCCAACTATTTGGTCAAAATCCTGGGATCGCCATTTTCTACTTAAATTCAACGTAACAGTACTCATTCAGCATTCATCCTAAAACAGCAAGTATTCTACGCGGGGGCCCCATGTGCAACAAAGTGAAGCACGAGGTATTAAAAATGGGAAAGTATCTACAAGAAAATTGTTACATCCTGCTGCTTCTTTTCAGACCTGACAGATTATGCACTTTATTCTTTATCTACTTTCCCATTACTATTTGCCTACAATCGCATTGCGATTGCGAGCTCATTTTTAAAAACTTCTAATACAAGAATATTTCAAAAAAACTCGATTTTTATTTTTGTCGCCCAGCCTTCGTTAAAACTTCGGCGGGCAGCTTTCGCTTTTGCAAGCAAGCATTTTTTATTTTCTATATCAAGCCTTTGAAAAACCTGGCGTGCCAGCTGAAGCCTTGGCGAAAGCTGGTGGAGAGAGAGGGATTCGAACCCTCGATGCCTTTTTCAAAACATACATGATTTCCAATCATGCTCCTTCGGCCACTCAGACACCTCTCCAATACCCCACGCTGCATTTCATTTCGCATGGGGACCCCACTTAAGAGAGGAGACACCATGCCAACTCATGCAGACTGGACTACAATTTTATTCTTGTGCGTCAAGTTGCTGTAATGCTATTTCAACATCACTTGGAGCGTCTTCAACAACAACTGTTGCCTGCTGAGTCGCGCCAGTTTTTTTTGCTATAGCAGCATCACTTGCATCTTTTGTCTTTTTGGCAGCAACTTCTCTACCACGAACAACAGAATCTGCTAACTTATTCAAAATCAAGCTAATAGCTTGAGGAGAATCATCGTTTCCTGGAATAACATAATCAATATTTGACGGATCAGAATTGGTATCAACAATAGCAATTACAGGAACGCCCATAAGAACTGCTTCTTTAACTGCTGACTGCTCTTTGCTTACGTCAACAATAACAATTGCACTCACCGGCAATGCTAACTTTCTAATACCACCAACTGTCTTTTCTAGCTTCTCAGCTGTCTTTTTATATAGATTAAGTTCTTTTTTAGTATAGAAAGGATTGGATTCTGACTTTACCAAAATATCTTCGTAATGAAGTAATCTTGTTAAAGACTTTTTAACCTGGCTCCAGTTAAGCAATGTTCCGCCTAACCATCTATGGTTTACAAATGGTTGGTTCAATCGAGCACCAACATCTGCTATGCTTTTTGATGCGGCTTTTTTAGTCCCCACCCATAAAACAGTTCCACCATCCGCCGCTATCGCCTCTAAGAATTTCTCTGATTTTTCTAATTGGGAAGCAGTCAGGGCAACGTTTATCAAATGAACTTTGTTCTTATAACCCCAAATGTACGGTTCCATCTTAGGACACCAACGAGATTTCTGATGGCCAAAATGAACCCCTGCTTTTACCAATTCCCCAAATAATTCTTTAAGATCTCTCATCCAAACATCCTTTATGATTTTATTTCATTCATTGAAAGTGTAACAAAACAAGAAAAAAATGCAATTTATACCGCACTATTTCCCGTATTTTCTTCTTCAGCCCCAATAACTTCATTATTAACGACCGCTTGCTCAAAGCGACGCCCTAGCAAAAACGCTACCCCAAACCACATGCATACTACGCCTGCAAAAAAGAAGGAATAGACCGGCAACATAAATGCTGCCCCCATTTTTGCTGCAAAAACATTAAACATAGACCCTGCTGTTTTAGCAAACTTGCTACCAAACGCATCAATCCATGATTTTGACTTAAATTTGATCTCTTTAACCGTTGGCAAGTACAAGCTTTCACGCACGGGAGCAAGAAACGCGTAATTCAATGCGGTAAAGACAACAAACGCATTTCTTAACGATTGTGGCGAAGTTTCAAAAATAAGATAGAAAAGTATGCCACCCATAGAGAAAGGAATCAGCATTAAGCAAATTCGGGTACCAAGACGAGACAATAATGCCTGTGTACCTATGAGCGAAATAAGGAATCCAACAAAATGTGCTTTAAACGCTATTTCAAACAACACCTTGGATACATCAGAAATCGATTCTGCGCCAGCTTCTGCCGCACCAAGACGTAAGTACCCAAGCACAGTCGAAACCGTCTCGTAAAAAAAGACCATACCAAAAATGCCCAAAACATACGGATACTTTAGAAACATCTCCAGCCCAGCAAACATGCTCGGCTTCGAAGGTACAACTGATTCGCTTTTATGCTTTTCCAATTGATACGCCGCTTCATACCCATGCAATAAACGCCCTGGCACCATTTTAATAAAGAGTATAGCCGCAATAGGAACTAGTGCCAAAAAGAGAGTTGATATAACCAAAATAATTTGATGTGCAACAACATGAGTCAAATAAGGATGCGCCAACTGAGAGCTCAATCCAAAAATATACCACGCGAGCGCGGCAGCAACCATACCCCCAAATTTTGACCCCGCCACCATATACCCATAATTTCTTTTTGCTTCAGCAGGACTGTTTACCGAATTGGCAAGCGCCCAAAAGACACTTACTACAAACGGAGAATAGCCTTCAACAAAAAAGTAGAAAAACCAACCAAATAGACGACTCGGATGTGCATCAGTATTAAGAATCCCAATTTGCGGATGACCAATATAATAGGCAAAAATTAAATTTGCTATCCCAAAGAGGACACTATAAAAAATAAGTAACTGATAACGACGAATCCTATCAACAAGACGCGAATAGAAAAAGATTGCAGGAACAAGCATAAGCATAGAGATAACTTTTACCCACGGTATATACTCTTTTCCAACCGTTACCAAAAAAATAGAACTTTTAAGATCACGTGTTATGGTATACGCTCCAACAACAAGAAAATAAAGAAGCGATAAAAAGAAGAGCTTCATTCGTTCTTGTGGCTCAATATCAAACAGTCCAAGCACCATCTGTTTAATTTTAGATCCCATTCTAACCAAAACCTTTCTATTTTAACCCCATTCCCATGAGGTCCCCCATAAAGAACACTTTTTTTGCCTAAAAATAGCCTTCTAAAAGATCAATTAGAAGGCTATTTTTATTATTTACTCGCTAATATACACATATATTAACAGACGATGCGTTTTTCTTTGATCGCTTTGTCGTAAGTTTTAGCAACATAAATTGCAACTAAAAGCCATACTCCAACTAATCCAAAAGAAATAAGAGAACTGAACATCAAGAAACGCGCAACACCATCAATTGGTCCATTGTGTGCCACAAGTGGTGCACGGAAAGTATTGATGTATGATCCGCTTCCTTTTGAAAGACGTCCACCAAACATTTCAATCCACGCTTGTGCTTTATACTTAGTATCTTTCGATGTTGGAATATAAAGTTGTTTTAATGTTGGCTGATTCAATGCATAGTTAACTGCTTTTGAGAACACCATAATCCAGAAACCAATCACTAATGATTGCGGGTTAAGTTTAATCAAGAGAACAGCTGTCGCTGTTAATATTGGAAGCATCAACAACGATGCTCTCATTCCCAAAATACGTTGTATGCTGTTGATACCAAACAATACACATAAAGTTGAAACAAGACCGGTCATTGTAGCATAAGACGCTAAGTACGCACCAACTTCTGCTTCATTAGTAAACGCTGTAGAAACGCTCATTTTGAAATGGAAATCAAGTACTGTTACAATCACTTCGTAAATAGTGATGATTAAGAATAATCCAAGTAAGTAGCCACGAGTTACGAGAAGTTTAAGACCTTCAAAGAACCCTGGTTCACTTTCAACTTCTTCTTCACCTTCTGCACGGTATCCTTTTAATTGATTCGCTGGAGTAACATGCATAAACACCCAGAACATAAAACCAATAACAAAAAGAAGACACCCAAGAATACCAACAACTGGGGCACTATTTGAAAAACCTAACTTTTTTGCATTAAGAAGGAATGGCCCAACCATGTTTCCAACTTGTCCAAAAAGAGCTACAAGAGGAAAACCACGTTTTGCTGATTCAGGAGAAGTGATATCAGTAACAATAGCCCAGAAAAGCGCTACCATTAAAGAACCAAAACTTTCAACCCAAATATACCACAACCACCCAAGCATACGATAAGGACTTTTAACTGTGTTTGCAAGCCCCATTGAAGGGTCTGAAAAACAGAAAAACATAACAAGCGCAATTGCGCCATAAAGACCTGTTAAAAAGTAGAAAACTTTGTGACGAGGAAAGGTGTCCACAAGTTTACTGTAGAGAATTACGATAGGAAAAATAATGAACAGTGAAAGTATCTTTGCCATTGGTTGCCATTCCATACCAATCATTGCATTAAAGATACTGTCTTTCATTGGACGTAAAGCCCAATAAATTGCAATAATCCCACAAAAGATAAGAGCAAGAATACCGAATTTCTTGAGCTCTTCTTTGCTCTCGAAATTTCCCCAAAGCATCGTCGCAAGACGTTTTAACATCGAGCACCCTTCCGAATAAAAATAATATTATTACTGTGAAAACCTACTTTACCACATAAATTTAGCAGAGGATTAATGATTTGTAAAAATTATATTTACATCACCATCAAAAAAATCCTCACATTTTGGATATTTTTTATTTATTTGATAAAAAACGGAACATTATTCCATCCAAGTTGCTTTATTTTTAAAGCTTCTTCTTCCGCTGCTTGTTTCTTGAGTAAAGCCTCTTCTTTTTCCCGTTTCGCTTGATCCGCGATTATCTTATCTAACTTATCGCTCACCATACGATGAAAGACATATTGCATTACTTTTTTGTTACCAGAACACTGATCATCAAAAAATTTTCCCATGGGCCTCCGGCTAGGCGATCCTCCCTTATCCTTGATAGCATTTGTATAAGCAGAATCCCCCCATTTAGGGGCCCTGCCAGGTCTTATCTTAATATTATTCCGTTTTTCTAAATCAGCTCCTCGCTTAAGCAATGCTTCAATCTGCTCTATAGTAGCATCCTCACGTGCAATAAGGTAATGTAGTGGTGTATTGCCAGAATCATCTCCCGCGTTTACTGCATAGTATCGTGAATTATCCGTTACCAATAATTCGTTACTAATGGTGTCAGCTGTTACAAGAATATGAAAAGATTGTGGATGGTAAAAGGGCCTATTCAGGCGTAACTCTCTTGCTTTTCGCTCCGATTGCTCAAGCCTTATTGTGCTCATTTTTCCTAAAAAATCAGCAAAACGCTCTTTCATGGCCAGGTCTTCATAAGATGGATCTTCGAAAATATCAAAAGGTCTTTTGCCTGCTCTATTTTTAATTTCAGTATTGGCACCACGTTTGAGCAATTGAGTAGTTTGTCTACAATCTTTCTGCTCAATGGAGCGGTGTAGTGGCGTATTGCCCTCCTCGTCCTGCTCATTCACACTACAAAAACAAGTACCCTCTTCTTTCAGAGAAAACAGCTTTGGATGCCAACAAAAAGAAGATTCTTTTGGGTAATAACTAAATCCTCTAGCGGTATCTGGATGCACCATGTCGATCGCCCTTTTGCCTTTTGTACCCGTAAACAGACAAATCATCTGTGAAACAACTGGCTTATCAGAAAGCTGCTGATCCATAGAAAAGATATTTCCAACGACCAAACACATTACCAACGCTTCTATTCCATTGCACCCTGTTTTCATGCGCTACCCTTAGCATAATTCCATACAACAACCTTACCTGAGAAATTGTACCGCAAATACAATCTGATGCAATAAGACGATCCACAAGCTACCACTTGCAATATTTCAATTAGAAAAACTCTTTTTGATTGACAAAAAACAGCAATAATTTACTCTTAAAAGAAGAAAAGACTGCCTTACAATAAAGAAATTTTAATATTTTGATAATCTAACCACTACCATTATCATCTATAGGGGAAGCGCGATGAAAAAAGAAAAAAATAAAGCCCTAAAAAAAACACCCAAGAAGCTTGATGAAACAAGTTTTCTGCCTCTTTTACCACTTAAAAACGTAGCAATGCTGCCTAAAAGCATTATTCCAGTAATTGTCGGCCGTGATATTTCAATCAAAGCTGTTGAACACGCCTTAAAAACAGACCGTATGTTATTCGTTTCTGCTCAAAAGCTTGCATCCACAGAAACTCCAACTCAAGCCGATGTATTCACCTATGGTACTCGCTCTACTATTCTACAAGTTATGCGCATGCCAAACGGACCTCTAAAAATACTCGCTGAAGGTCTTTGCAGAGCAAAAGCTACTCATTTTGAGGACCACGAAGACGGCTTTATTAATGTACAGTACGAAGATCTTCCAACCCCGAACCTTGAGCTTTCTATTGAACTTGAAGCTACATGGAGAGAAACGGTCCAGTTATACACCACGTATTCAACGCTGAACGATAAAGCTCCATCAGACTTGATTGCGAATGTAAAAACAATCCAGGATATGGATTACATGGCAGACACTATTGCCGTCCATATTGACAATTTATCGCTCGAACATAGACAAGAAATTCTAGAATTACCCGATCTTAAGCTTCGTATGCTTAAATTATGTTATTTCTTAGAAAAAGAAATTGATATTCTGCAAACAGAACAGCGTATTCGCGGTCAAATACAAACTCAAGTTGATAAAAATCAACGTGAATACTATTTACACGAACAGATGAAAGCTATTCAAAAAGAACTTGGACGAGAAGATCAGTCAGAAGAAATAAGCACTATACGTCAAAAGATTAAAAATGCAGGGCTTTCTAAAGAGGCAAAACAAAAGGTCGATACCGAATTAAAACGACTCGAACAAATGCCTCCTCTTTCATCTGAAGCTGTTGTCAGTAGAAATTATATTGATTGGATTCTTGCTCTGCCTTGGCAAAAAGTGAGTAAGGATACTATTAATATTGCGCAAGCTGAAAAAATTTTAGACAAAAACCATGCTGGTCTCAAAAAAGCAAAAGAACGCATTGTTGAGTTTATTGCTGCAAAAAAATTCTCCAAGAATTTACACCGCGCACCAGTTATTTGTCTTGTGGGGCCTCCTGGCGTGGGTAAAACATCATTGGCTCGTTCTATTGCAGAAAGCATGGGACGCGAATTTATCCGTATATCCTTGGGTGGTGTACGTGATGAAGCGGAAATCCGTGGTCACAGGCGTACCTATATTGGTGCGTTACCAGGAAAAATAATCCAAGCAATGAAAAAAGCGAACGTACTCAACCCAGTAATCTTGCTTGATGAAATTGATAAAATGTCACGCGATATGCACGGCGATCCTGCTGCAGCATTGCTTGAAGTGCTCGATCCAGAACAAAACAAAAACTTTATCGATCATTTCCTCGATACAGGATATGATTTATCACAAGTCATGTTCATTGCGACAGCAAACATGATGGATCAAATTCCATATCCTCTCTATGATCGTCTTGAGATTGTAAATCTTTCTGGGTATTCAGAATATGAGAAACTTGCAATTACTAACCAGTTTCTGATCCCAAAAAACTTAAAAGAATACAATCTTACTAAAAAGCAATTCAGCATTTCTGATGAAGTTATTTTATCAATCATTGATGAATACACCAAAGAAGCTGGCGTGCGTCAACTTGAGCGCGTTATTGCAAAATTGATGCGTAAAACCATTCAATTATTGCTCAAAGATGAAAAAATTAAATCTCACACCATCACTAAACAAGTTGTTTTAGAATGGCTTGGAACTTCTGCTAATAGAAAAACCAGTATGAGTCAGAAGAAAGAACGAATTGGTCTTGCAACAGGTCTTGCATGGACTGAAGTTGGTGGTGATGTGCTGGAAATTGAAACATCGGTGCTTACCGGCAAAGGTGGGCTTACGCTTACTGGTCAGCTTGGTGAAGTGATGCAAGAATCAGCACAAGCTGCAATGAGCTATATCAGATCACGCGCAAAAGATTTGGGATTAAAACCAAGTTTTTACTCTGCAAATGATATACATTTACATATTCCTGAAGGCGCAACACCAAAGGATGGCCCTTCTGCTGGTATCACTATTTGTACCGCTTTGGTTTCTGCATTGACTAACAATCCAACAAAACAAAAGCTTGCAATGACTGGTGAAATCACCCTACAAGGAAGAATTCTTTCTATCGGTGGTCTTAAAGAGAAAATTCTTGCGGCAAAACAACACGGATGTCCTACTATTATTATGCCACAAGAAAATTATGATGAGCTTCGAGACATTAAGAAAGAAATGTCGCTTGATGGTTTAAACATACAGTTTGCAAGTAACATGGACGAAGTGCTTAAAATTGCATTCGATAAGAATCCGTTTGATACAAAAATAAGACCAATGAAAAAACGTCCTACTAAATCAGCTAAAAAAGTAAAAACACTCTAAACACTTACAACACAACGGAGTTCACTATGAACAACAAATTCCTTTCTTCATTGCTTTGCATCACAGTACTTGCACTTGCTCCGGCATGCAAAAAAAATCAGCCTAAAGCTACGCAAAAAGAAGATATAAAAACAATGATCGAGTTGGACAACACTGTATTTGAAACAGAAGAAAACAACGATGATCAACAAGTTGTTAAGTTTTAATCCATAAATAGAAACTTAACAAGAAGAGCCGCCCGTAAAAAGGCGGCTCTTTTTATGTGCAAAATATTGCAATCGACAACTTATTAATCATTCAATTTTACCAAACACTTCTCACCCTGACTAATATAAATGCACCCATAGCCCTGACTAATCGTAACCGGTTCTTTTTTGTTTTCTACACAAAGATTACCTAAAGACTTCTCTTTTCTGCCAATAATCGGACCGTCCTGATGTCTTCTATAACAGACAACCAGATAACTAAGTTGCCCATTAAATTGAGCTTTTTCACCACAGTCTACTACCTTAGTACTGCAACGCATAGAGCCAGAACGGATTTGGTTTTTATGCACATACCCTACCTCAATGAGATGAGAAAGATCATTAACAACCACGACTTTTTCATTATCCATCGAAAAAATATTTGTAGTGATGAGTAAACTACTCAACAGTATAACGTACTTCATCTATCTCCTTTGTTGCGCTTGCCTTACAACGCCAAGCGTTCTTTCTCCTTGCATTATTACTATGCAATTGTCTCCCGATCGAATCATCACCGGAGCCTTGTACTCATCAACGTATACCTTTTGCTTTCCATATCCAGTAACGTCTACTTGCAACGCATTAGTTGCTGGTAAAGGAATTTTTACAGTACTGCTTTTTGGTATTATCTCTTTCTTTGGTTGCACATGCCCTGGCAACACTTTTTTATAGCTAACAATCACCTGCTTGTTGATTGTGTTGTTTATAATAAGCTCGCGATTACTCATGCAATCATCCATAGAAAAAATAGATGTTGATAGCAACAAACTTGTAATAAAAATAATATGCTTCATAGTGTTCCTTTCCTCCTTCACTAAAGCTTACGCCGTTGCTAAAGCTTCCTCTTTCGCTAAAGCTTCAGCGGACACGTCGGCGGACGGGTTATTGCAGACGGCAGTCTTCATCTGACTCTTCTTTTGTTATTGGCTTTACGTGCGTTGGTTGAACTTGTGGAGTTGGAAGTGTGTTTATCAATGCTTTGAGAACTGCACGTGTTTGCGCGTCTTGTGTAATAGTAATCTCATTATGGCGTGGCGGATGAATCTCCAGAGGGATATGTGTTGTAACAATAGGTAAGTTTTCCAAAGGATCAAATCCTTCGATGGCAACTGAAATTAACGGCGTTAACAAAGGTGGTAACACAAGAAATTTGCCCGCATCTACTAATTTAGTAACAGGCTCAGAAGACATACCCTCTCGCACTTTAGTTTTTTTAGGCTCATAATTTATTGTAGCAATCTTGGTTGTACCATTTATTATCATAAGACCTTTTTTATCATCCATAGCAAAAACATAAACAGGCAACACTATGCTCAGTAAAACAATAATACGTTTCATTACTTTCTCCATAAACTTACGTATGACCTTGTAAACAAACATAGCTATTCTATATAATAACTTCAAGCATACTATTGTACCTCATAGAGAGCCTCACTTTAGCTCTATTTACTTGATTTAAAGGGTACTTTACCAATCACTTTATCACCTTGTAAAATAGACATCTTTCCCGGCTCAAGCTCTCTAAAGACGAGCCATTTATCATCAGGAGAAATCTTAATTTTTCCATTACAATAAGTTCCATTAATTTTTAATTCAAACTCTTTGGGATTTGTGCGCGTGTGAGGCATCATTCTTGTTTTGTTAGGTGAAATTCCAAACTCATCCGGCATTTCTGAACTTGGAGATTTTTTATGGAAGTATATCATATGAATAGATCGTTGCGATAAGTTACAAGCCGCAAGTTTTTCCCCAGCAAAAACATTACCAACGCTCGATACAATAATCAAAAACAGAATATTTTTCATTTCTATCCTTTTTTGTGGAAATGGGTTCATAATTCTCACTATTTTTATTCCTCACTCTAGTGCATATCATTTTTAAAAGAATTTTACAAAAAATAAGGCGCTTGGTTACTTTCTCCATAAACTTACGTATGACCTTGTAAACAAACAGAGCGATTCTATATAATAACTTCAAGCACACTATTGTACCGGAAAAAAAAGGGGATAAATTATGGATAAGAACATCATATTATTACTTTGTGTTCTCTTACTAGCAATAGCCCCGGCATGCAGAAAAAAAACACGTCAGCAAAAAAAAGTTGATAAAGCAACCAAAGAACGGATTATCAGCAATTTTTGATATACCCAATAAATTCCAGTACCCCTTAGTTGATTGCTAAACGTCGAGCCATTATTTCAGCCAAATTTTCTTTTTCTGTTTCCGGCTTTAAATAATACTCCATTGGATTATTTGCATAGCTTATTGCAACTGCTTGATCTATTTTATGTCGTTTTTCCACAACACGGATATGAGGTACAAAAGCATGCACCGGTAACTGAGCACAAAAATGTTGTTTTTCTGTTTTTGCTGTATTATATGCCGCTTTTAATAACTCATCGCATAATGCGGTATCACATGCACCATGCTTAAAACACATTGCTATGAAGCGATTGTAATTTTTTATCTTTTTTTCAACATTCTCTATCTCATGATTATTACGACGACAGTATTCCGGTCCTTGTTCATAGACCCAATAACCAGCAATATGCTTCAGCGTAAATTGCGTCGCAATTGTAAGCTCTTTGGCTATGAATGCTTTTTTCTCATTGTGACCCAGTTTACGAAAAAAGGTCAATTCATCAGGCCGAGTTAAAATTTCAGACATGAATGCATTGAACAATGGTGTACGTTGTTCAGTATCCTGTTCTGGATAAGACCCTCCATAACTAATGAAAAAATTCAGAAGCCCTAGGTTGCAATGAGAAGCTTTTAATGCAAGCGAAGAGAATTGAGGTGATTCTTGTCGAAAATCCCCATATTTAACTAATAATTTTTGCACTGCATAGTCGTATGGATCCCAACCAGTTACCACATCATGCAGATATTCATATATCGATGCCCCATCCTTTTTTTCTGTAACAATAGAATCGCTCAAACATTCCCATATCACGTCTTTGGTTTCTTGTGACAAATTTCCATTTTCATGTTTACGTTGCCACTCAAGCCACGCAGCGATCAATTGTAAAGAATGCTTTCCGTCTTTCTCATTTGCTCGTCTGCAAGCACTTGCAAATGGTGAAGCTATTATTCGTCCTTTTTGACTCTTATATCCTACACGTATATCAGCACCATTATCCAAAAACCATAATACACAAGGAATATTTTCTTTTTTTACCGCACGCTCCAATAGACTATGTTGATAACCATCACTCCAGTACAAATTATGCACATTTGCTTTTGGCAATAGATTCAGTATTGAGCAATTTGGGATGGCAAAAACCATCGCAAATTTACCATTAACGGTATCCTTTTCAGGATTAATAAACTGATGCTTACACAACATTTTAATGATCTCAACAATACTTTCGTCTTGTATCTCTGACCCTCTTTCACAAGCAACATGTAACGGGTTTTTTGTGTATTCTACGCCAAGCTTCATACAGTTATTACTATTGAGCTTAAGCAACTCTTCAACCATATAAGCGTTACCTACCTCACAAGCTGCACAGATAGCTTCACTATTATTTAAAAACTTCCTGGTATTTTTATGTTTAATCAGCAAATCAAACATGTCTTTATCATTTTGTTTACACGCTAATGCTAAAACACCTGTTGGATCAATCTGATCATGTGCTAAAAGTAAAACAACAATACCTCTGTGACCAGCAGAATATGCTATTTCGATTGCGCTTGCTCCTGCCTCTTCTCTATCATTGCGATTGTTTTTTTTGTTAACATCTAATCCACCACAAGAAAGTAATGCTTCAACATTTTTTTCATTACCCATTTTACACGCAACATGTAATGCTGTATTACCCGCAAGGTAACTGATATTCGGATCTATTCCCTCATACGAACAAAGAAAACTAACAATCGCCGTGTTTCCATTTTCACACGCAAGAATCAGAGGCGTTTTGTATCGTTTTTCCCAATCATAGCCCTTCTGGTTATAATCAGTATAACATTGCTGATTAATATTTAATGGTGATGCCGACGCCTTAACCCCTTCAAAATCATCATCTTCGCATGCTCTATGCAACCGAGTAAAACCATTCAGCTCTTCTTGGATACTTACTTCACGCTTGTGATTTCTCCGCAGCAAAATCTTGCGTTTAAGCTCCTTCCACCACACACTCTTAACTATGTTACCATACGTACTAAAAAGAAGTTCTCCTATCTTTACACCAGCTAAAGATGCAACTACAACAACTGCCAGTTGAACAAAAACAGACTGATAACTCGATGGCTCTTCCATCGCACAAGCAATGTTACATGAAAATAAGATTGATAAAGTTAGGACGTGCAATAATTTTTTCATCTTTTCCACTTAATTGTTATCAAAAGATCACACATGGCAATTGATAGTTTTGCGTATTCTGACCAAAGCCTTGCTGCCCTAAATGTTTTCTTATTGCTTGCTTTTCGCTTTCTTTCATCAAACAATAATCCAAAGGATTTTTTTCATAAGCAATTGCAATTGCTTTATCAATTTTTTGCTCTGGCGTTTCAGCTGGCATATGCCGCAATAGTGCATGCACAATTACATCTTTAAGCTTATGCCGACTAATTGTATCATGGTGATAACGCTCATCCGTATCAACAGCGTACTCACCAGGCTTAATTTGGGCAGCTTGTTGATATGCACGTGCAAGCAAATGATTATACGTTGTTGCCTTAGAATCAATATTGCCATATCGAAAACACATTGTTGCAAAATCATTAACCCTTTTCATGCGAGCTTCAACTTCTAATCTATACATCTTGTCATGCCACCCAAGGATGAGTGTTGAAGCACAATGTGCAATGACACCTAACTCCTTAATGGCAATCTCTCTCTTTTTGTTACCATCGATTTTTTTTAAACAATGAACTTCATTGAAATCTTTTATTGTTTCTTGCCAAAAAGCTTCTAATAACACAGTGCGCCCAGCAAAATTTTGTGGAGAACAATCACCACCTTTTTGCATCAGCAAATTGAGACAAGGTAAACTGTTTTCTGCTGCTGCAAACATTATCGAAGGAGGTGAGTATTTATAGGGAGGTTTGATTTGCGCATTTAGATCAGCACCACAACGTAACAAAAATTCTACTATCTTAGTATTTCGCGGGGCCCTATAACCACTAAAAGTATTTATAGCTTTATATAAGCACCCTGAAAAATAAATAGGGCTTGACCCTTCTTCAGGTGGTAGCAAAGCTTCAACAATTTTTAAGTAAACATCTTCTGTATTCTTACATGCTTGCCAACAAGCATATTCAAAAGCATCATATCCATCAGAATCTCTTTCGAATATCTTAGCTCCATGTTCAAGAAACAACTTAACAGAGATTAAACTTCCTTGATTAATAGCGCTATATAATGGCTTAGCAACGCCACTCCAATATTGCTGAGACTCTTTACGAGGACAAGACTTGTCTTTGGTCAATAACAATTGGACTATTTCAGGAAGAGAAACAGCAAGAGTAAATGCCGTATTTTTATACTTTGCTTTAACATGAACGCAGGAATCATCAGCCTCTTGAAAAATATTAATAGCTTGGTCTGCAAGCAACATTGTAACAATCTCGATGTATTTTTTATCCCCAGTTTCTGATCCTTTTTTACACGCTATATGCAGCGGATTATATAAACTCCTTAACTTATTAATATCCATGCAATTATCGATATTTAATGTAAGCAACACTCTAACCATGGCGACATTTCCAGCAGCGCATGCTTCATAAAGAGCAAAATTATTTTTTAAATAGCGTACACAATTTTTATGTTTAAGCATTTTGTCAAACGTACTTCGATCATTATATCTACATGCCAATGCCAACATTCCTGTCGGATCAATATTTTCCTGCGCTAAAAGCAATGCAACAATGTTTTCATGTTGAGAAAAGCGCGCAAAATAACCTTGAGTACAACTATAGGCAACATCAACTGCCGCAAGTCCATCGGAATTTTTTATATTGATATCTACTGATGAATAGCGAAGTAACTCTTGAACAACTTCTATGTGCCCATGTTGACACGTATCATGCAATGGAGTCATGTCTCCGCTCGCCTGTGCATTGCTCTTTATACCTTGCTGTGAACACAAAAGAGAAACAATGCTTACGTTTCCTTTTCTACACGCAAGATGCAATGGGGTACCTCCCCTAGTATTGCTCCAATTTGTACCACGGCGATGACTGTTGAGTTCTACATCTTGCTTTTGCACTAGTTGCCGAACTGCTTCTTCGTCACCCAGCTCACATGCTGCATGTAGTTCAGTTACATCATAACTTCGATCGTACTCTGCTTGCCATTTTCTTTCATTTACCACAGCGCTTAAAATTTCTTGTTGCGTCCATAACAAGTTTTTAATTCGATGCCAAAGGGCAGATTTTCCATTATACAGTTTTAGCTTTGTAAGACCGGTTGGAATCGTGTGTGCAACCAAAACAGCAGACACCAATAAGAATATATTTTTTACTGAAAGCTCAGGTAACCATTCTTTCGTTGCATAAGAAATGTTGCATGAAAATAAAATCGAGAAAGTTAGGATATGTAATAATTTTTTCATATGACATCACGATTGTTTTATATATTCCAACATCTTTGCTATCGTCTGCTCAATGCTCATATCGGATGTATCCACAACAATAGCCCCTCGCGGAACAATGAGCGGTGCAATGGTACGCGTTTTATCCCGTTCATCGCGATCAGTAATAATAGCAACAGCCTCGTCAGCAGAAAAATGATTGCCATACTTTTCTTGATCTTTACGCCATCGAGCAGCTCGGACCTCAGCAGATGCCGTGACGAAAAATTTATACTCCGCGTGAGGAAACACTACAGAGCCCACATCGCGCCCATCAGTTACGATGTTGTGTTCCGATGCAATATCACGCTGAATCTGTGTAACAGCTGTACGCACTTGTTCATTCACACTCACAACTGAAGCAACTTTATCCATAAAGCGCTCTTTCAGTTGCGCAGTAATATCAAGACCTTCAAATACAATACGCTCTTGCGTATCTTGTGCATACTGATACAAGAACTTATGTGGATCAAAACAGTGCATAATATCTTCATGTTTTGGACTACCAACTGTTTCAAGCGTGTAACCGTACTTATTAATAAGAAGATACCCAAGTGCGCGATACAACAAGCCAGAACACAAATAATAATAGTTTAATTTTTGAGCGAGCATCCTGCTTACCGTAGATTTGCCACTTGCTACTGGTCCATCAATGGTGATAATCACAATTTCTCCTCTCTTGAACTGGGGTCCCCATTCGCAACAGCGTGTAGAATGGGGATAGCTACATCGACACCAATCAATTCAATATTCACGCGATCATTCCAGTGATTTTCTGATACTCGCGCAGCCAAGGTAAATGCAGTTTCATACTGTTCATTAAAAAATTCAAAAAGTTCTGGGCGATTAAAAAACATGACTGGCTTAATAACACCATCAGCAAACATAAAACATTTAACATGCAGATCTTTTAATAATTGGGCCTTTTGCACTTGCACCACATTATGGACATAAAAAATAGGTTGCTCATTACTATTACCAAATGGTTCAAGATGTTCTAAATCATCAATAAATTTTTTAGTTAAATCTGATAAGGTAACTTCCGCATCAACACGAATTTTTGGTTGCAAATCAAATGGTGTTAATTGCGATGCAACCAACGCTTCTAAACGGCTTTTGAGCTCTGGTAAATTTTCAACCTTAAGCGATAAGCCTGCTGCTACTGAATGGCCACCAAACTGAATTAATAAATCTGATGATGCTGTCAACGCATCAAACATGTTAAATTCTGCAATCGATCTGCATGAACCTTTTGCAAGGCCATCTTTTGTTAAATGAAACAACAATGTTGGTTTGCCATAAGAAGAAACAAAACGCGATGCAACAAGACCAATCACACCTGCTGGCCAACTTGAACTTGCAGCGATAATTACGTTTTCACGCTCAACATCAATCCGCTTTAATCTAATTTGTTCTTCAATTTCTTCAACAATTGAACGCTCTATTGCTTTACGCGCTTCATTCATTTCGAGCAGTACTTTTGCAACAGTTTCTGCGTTATCAACATCGGTACCAATTAAAAATTTTACTGCTTGACGAGGATCTTCTAATCTGCCCAACGCATTAATTTGTGGAGTAATAGAAAAACCAATATCTGTTGAAGAAAGTTTTGGTTTTGTTACTTTTCCATTTGCTTTTAAGAGCTTGAAGGATAAGCTTTCAATTTTATTAATATAATTAAGGCCATGACGAACCCAAAATCTATTCTCACCAATGAGAGGCACCACATCGGCAACAGTACCCAACAATAATAACTCGTATGCTTTTGGTGGTAACTGTAATCCCTTTTTTTCATACAATAACGAAAGAATTTTAAACGTTACACCAACACCCGCTAATGTTTTATAGGGATACCCACAATCAACTTGATTGGGATTAACAATGGCAAATGCATCAGGAACATGCGCATGAGGCCTATGATGATCAGTAATAATAAGATCAATACCCAACTCTTTTGCACGCTTTGCTTGTTCAATTGCAGTGATACCATTATCAACCGTAATAATAACCGCGTACTTATTTTGCGCTGCGCGTTCAACTATTTTTGTTGATAACCCATACCCATCTTTAACACGATTCGGTAAAAAATAGTTAATTTTGGCACCAAGTGGTAATAGACAAATCATCATTAAAGACGATGAGGTAATGCCATCAACATCATAATCGCCAAACACAAGCATTTGTTCCTGACGATCCATAGCAAGAAGAATTCTATCAACTGCTTTTTCTGCATCTTTTAACAACCGTGCATCAGCAACATTATTTTCAAAACTACTGAACAAAAAAGATTCGATCATATTTTCATCAGTAAAACCACGAGTGTACAAAACATGTGCAACGGCAAAAGAAAGGTTATAGCGGGATGCAATTGCTGCCACTTTCTGCTGATCAACGGGAGCAATTTTCCACAAATATTTTTTGCCAGCGATTATATTGTTGTTCATGATTACTTTACTAAAAAAATCTAGGGGTTATTCACAATTATATATTTAGATTAATACACATTTTGAATAAGACCAAGAGGAAATATTACTCTTGACATCAATCATAAACAAGAATAATTTGCATAACATTCAAAATTATCAAAAATACACAAAAAGGACACTTCATGAAAATAAAACACTCTCTATTACTTACCGTATTTTTTCTTAGTTGTAGTCAACAAGGATTTGCAATGCAACGCTTATCAAATAGGTTGAATAATTTTGTAAATGAGATCAAAGAACGAGATATGCAACAACAAGCTGCCTACAGAGAATCATATCTACGACACACGCAAATTGTGCACAAAGCTCCAGTAAAAAAATTTGATCCAATTGCTGAAAAACGTACTATAGAAGTAATGGATATAAGTTTTGAACTCAATCATAAGCAATAAAAATACAATAAAAATAAACACCTCCCTAACAAATAGGGAAGTGTTTATTTTTAACAATTGTTACTTACGACGATCAATTGCCCAATTAATAGCTTCTATAATCTTATCTTTGTTGATGATCATGTTGAACTCAAGTTGATCCAATACCTGTTGCGATTGCTGTTGAGTATATTGGAAGTTGCTTGTTGTACAAAAGCCTTCTTTTGCGCATTGTTCCATATCAAAACCTTCAATGCCAGTATATTTGCTAAATTCTGATTTCGATTTGTTCTCCTGCCATGCCTGAGCATCACTCACGCGTGGCAAATAAATTACCACAGGAACTGATGGGTCATTTTCATCTCTAAAAACAGATATTGTTTTTTTATCTATCTGCGAGTAATCCATTGGTGGATATTTCAGTCCACGTTTACGTGCATATTCTTCGCACCTTTTAATTGCCGCAGGAATGCTATCTTTTGATGAATCGAGGTAAATTAAAATATCCGCTTTTCGTTCTGGACGCTCACCACTGACCGGCGGATATGGTAAGTTAAAATCTATCCCTGCATCAACAAACTTTAATGTTTCACGTGTTGCTAATTCTTGATTCTGCACACCATACATAAAGTTAAATACTTCCGCCCAGAATGATTCTGTTCGTTT
>Ga0105240_10002932_pt1 | contig 26921 bp, 23 predicted proteins | sample KBSC54metaG_FD_80426 | JGI IMG/M metagenome (GOLD analysis project Ga0105240, IMG submission 80426) | Corn rhizosphere microbial communities from Kellogg Biological Station, Michigan, USA - KBS C5-4 metaG | ecosystem: Host-associated > Plants > Roots > Rhizosphere > Soil | place: Michigan, USA... | reverse complement strand
CGGCCGGGTTGGCATCAACTCCCGCTGCTCCTCGGGATCGAGCATCACCGTTTGACAGGCGATGTTAGTGTAATCGGACCAGATGAGCGCTGTTCGAATCGCGCTGGCCAACCTCGAATATCCGTCGAGTCCTGACGAGTCGATCGCGCTGGTCGAGGGGGCGATCGCGCGAGCGGGCGATGAGCGCACCGACATCATCTGCTTCCCGGAATGCTTCGTTCCCGGTTATCGCGCCTCAGGCAAGCGCGTGCCGCCGCCGGACGCAGCGTTCCTCGAGCGAGCGTGGGCAACAGCGGCCGCGGCCGCTCGCCGTTCGAACGTCGCCGTCGTCCTGGGCACCGAGCGCCTGATCGAGCAATCAGCGAACGAGGCGCTGCTGATCTCGGCGCTCGTGATCGATCGCGACGGCAGAATCGCCGGCGTCCAGGACAAGGTGCAACTCGATCCGTCTGAAGAGGGGCGTTACACCGCCGGCTGCGGCCGCCATCTCTTCACGTGCGGACCGCTGACGTTCGGCATCGCAATCTGCCACGAGGGTTGGCGCTATCCCGAGACGGTGCGCTGGGCGGCGCGCCAGGGTGCGCAGATCGTGTTTCATCCGCATTTCCACGAGGCGGAACCTGGCGGATACCGGCCGACGCAGTTCGCCGACCCGGCCAATACGTTTCACGAGAAGGCGGCGTTGTGTCGCGCGGCGGAGAACACCTGCTTTTTCGCGACGGTGAATTACGCCAGCGGCGGCTCGCCGACCACGTCGGCGGTGGTGCGCCCCGACGGTACTCTCGTCTGTTATCAGCCGTACGGGCACCCCGGCCTTCTCATCGCGGACATCGAGATCAACGAAGCGACCGGTCTTCTCGCATCGCGCTGCAAACCTGTCTAACGGAGGGCGACGTCATGTGTTTGATCATGTTGCTCCTGTCGTTCGTCGCAACAGACGCAATGGGCCAGCAGCCTCCGCCGGTGCTGCGATACACACCGCCGGCGAATACGCTCCGGGCGCTTTTCGGGGCTACGGAGGACTACACCTTTTCGGATTTCAACGCGTCAGTCCAGGTGTACCCGTTCCGCGCGTTCAACGGCGACATCAGGCAGCTCTTTCAGACGACGCTGCTGCGCGATTGGATCGATCCGATGCACAAAGAGGAAAACGTCGCCGCACCGCCGACGTTTCAGACGCTGAACATCCCCGGCGCGCAGCTCGTGCTCACGGCGAGCTTCGTCGAGAACATCGTCGGCCTGCCGAAGCCGCACATGCGGATGGTGATCGTGGCCGGCGGCCAGGCGGCGGTCGTCGACGCGTCCGCCGCCACCGCGCAAGGCTGGCAGATGGCGATTCCCCGTTTGAATGCGATGGCGGCGACGCTTCACGTGGAGCCGGGGCGCGCACTGCCGCCGCTCAACCCCGCGGAAGGGCGATCGATTGCCGGGCTGTACATGGGCATGAAGCAGAAGTACATGGCGACGATGATCAACGTGATCGGATCCGGCTATTACACGAACGCGCTCCACTTCTATCTGTTCTCCGCCGACGGCCGCGTCTACCGCGCGTACGACAAGCTCGAGGCGCCCGGCGGCGACATCGACCGCTTCGATTTCGACACTGCGGCGCGAACCGACCCAGGCAACTCGGGTCGCTACACCATCGATGCCGGAAGCATCCACGTGCAGATGCAAGGGAACCAGCCTGAAACGATCGTCGCCGCGCTGCCGCTGAACGGCGTGCTGACGATCAACGGGGTTGCTTATAAGCGCCAGTAGACATCAGCTCTTTGGGATACGGATCGAGATACAGCTGCCCCGCCAGGTACTCGACCTGGTGAACGCGGACGTGATGCCGCAATAACGTCACGGGTGCGATGAGCGGCACCAACCCGCGACGATACTCGTCGATCGCGTCGAGGAGCTCCGCCTTCGAGGCTCGATCCAACTGCTTCTTGAAGTAGCCGAGCGCGTGCTGCAGGACGTTGGTATGGCGCCGCCGCGTCGCGAGCACTGACAGCGCGCTCATGAAGCGCGTCGTGTACAGCTGCGCGACGTCTTTACGCGGCAGTGCGCTCGCGCCGGCCGTCAGCCGTCCGAGCCGTCGGTACGCGTCGGGCGAATGCGCCATCAGCATCAGCTTGTGCGCCGTGTGGAAGCGCACGAGCGCATCGAGAGTCCAGTCGCCGGCGAACAAGCTCCGCACCCGCGAATACGCAAACACCCGCTCGATGAAGTTCTCGCGCAGCCCCGGGTTCGAAAGGCGGCCTTCCTCTTCCACGGGCAGATCGGGAAATCGCTCGATGAGTGCGGCGGCAAAGACGCCGCGGGCCGACCGCTCCGCGACCCCGTTGCGATCGTAGAGTTTGACCCGCTCGAGCCCGCAGCTCGGCGAGTCCTTCTTCAGCACGTATCCGCTCAGTCGCTCGGCCGCGAGCGCCGACGTTCGCTGCTCAGCGAACGTCTCCATGCGTTCGGTGAGGTCCGTGTTCGTCTTCACGGTGCGCAGCGCGACCCCGCGCCCCTCGCGCACGAGCCTCATCGGCTCTCGCGGCGCGCCGAGCCCGCATTCCATCTCGGGGCACACCGGCACCCACTCCACGAATTTCCCGAAGATGTCCGTCAGAAAGGCGTCACGTTTATGGCCGGCGTCGAACCGGACCGGCTCGCCGAGGAGACACGAGGAGATGCCTACGCGGACGCTAGATCTTGCGGCTGTCATACGCCCAATGAAGAACGGCTTGCCGCTGCCTCCGCCGGCACTCGAGATCGCCCTGTTCGCAGTGCCGCCGGATCGCCGCGACGTGCCGGGCGATCGCACGCCATCGTCTGATTTGTCGCGCGTCGTCGCTCGATCGGCGGCCCGAGTAGTAGCGGCAGTACCACTGGAACCACCCGCGCGGATCCTGGGAACGAATCCATCCGTTCCGCCGCCATACCGCGAGCGACTGCGACGCATTCACGCCGAAGAAATTGAGCCTCGGATCGTGCCGCCGTTCGCACAGCTTCGCGCCGACGAACCAGTTCTTCGGAAACTCCGCACGGCAGTCGTTCATGTATTTGCCGCCGAAGACGCCGAGCCGAAGCATCTGCCTCGGCGTCAACTCGGGGTGGAATTCCGGGGCGAAATGGCGGCCGGGCGGTTCCGTCCGAAAGTAGGTGTAGCCCTGCTGCATCCGATCGTTGACGATGACTTTCGTTTTCACCGTCGATCCAATCCCGGTTGGCCGGACGTTCGATCGAGCGCGAGCTGCCGCAGGCTTTCGCGCACGATCCGGTGCCGCTGCGCGAACGAGATCGAGAGCAAGCGGCCGAGCAGCGGCGCAGCGACAAGGTTTGCAAGCCATCCGCCAGGGACGGCGTATTCAACGGAGTCCGCGTACACGCTTCGGTCGGCGCCGATCGATTCGATGCGGTGCGTATGCCGCCACATCGCGAACGGCCCGCGGACCTGTTCATCGCAGAATTGCGTGTTCGGAATGTAGCCGAAGTGCCGCGCCTCCCATCGGACGCGCAGCGGACCCACGCCGATCGAAAAGATCACCCGCCCGCCGTCGCGCAACCCGCCCACCTGCTCTTCTATTCGCACCCATCGACGTCCCGGGATGAGATCGAGCAGCGCCTCGGGCCTCTCGTGCCACTGGAACAGGTCGACGGCTGACGCCGGCACCGTCGATCGATAAACGAAGAGCGGCATGCCGCAATCAATGTACACCGCGACGGTCGAATGTCCGGCGGCGCGATTCGTGAATGAGCCACGCGCGGCAGGCCGTTCCCCTGCAGTACGGAAGGCAACAGACGTTCTTAGTTGCGGCCGCGATGTCGGCCGCGGGAGAGGTCACATGGCAATTTCACCAATGCAGCGGCGTGAACACACGGAAGGAGCCGTCGCGCAGACGATCGAACAGCAGACCGCGAAGCTGCCGTCCGACACGTTCCTATGGGCAGCGATTGGATCGATGGCGGTATCCGCCACGCTACACATCATGGGCAAGAAGGCGAACAGCGTCTTCGTCGGCCAGTGGGCGCCGACGTTTCTGATCCTCGGGCTCTACAACAAGCTCGTCAAACAGCTCGGCTCGGATTTCCGGGATCGAGCGCACGCGTAATATCGTGCGGCTCGGGGAGCGGGAGACCAGCGTCTCCCGCTCCTGATTTCTTCACTGCGCCTTTCCTTCCGCCGACGCGCTGAACCCGCATCGTCCGCGCATCCCATCGCGGAACCGTTCGCGCTCCTCCGGGCTCATGCGTTCCCACCGCTCGGCGATACGCCGACGAACATTCGATCGGCCGAAGCCGCGGCCGCCGACCCGCCCGAAAAGGATGCGGCAGAGCGCAAGCAGCCCCACGGCTTGCCAGAACGTGATCTGTCGCCAGCCGAATATCGAGGGCGCGAGCCAGTTCCACAACTGCTGCACGACGGCTCCGCCGATCGCGATGAACAGCAGCAGCGCTCCGATTGCCAGCGGCGCGAGGAAAATCCATTTCTTTCTCATCGTCGTTCCTCAACCTCTCGTCAGTTCGTCGTGGATGGTTCGCAATCGCTCGCGCAGGTGCAGGATTGCGTACCGTTTGCGGGAGAGCAGCGTGTTCAGGCTCACGCCGCTCTCCGCCGCCATTTCTTTGAAGGTTCGCCCTTCCAACTCGTGCGCGACAAACACGTCGCGCTGTTCGTCCGGCAGCTCGTCGATCGCGAGTTCGAGTGCATCGAGCAGCACGCCCCGCGCGTAAATCGCCTCCGGGCCGGCATCGGCGGACGGAAGAAGATCCTCGAGCCGCAACAGCTCGTCGTTCTCGTCCACCACCGCGGCGTCGGTGAAGCTCTCCGGGGTCCTCTTCCGAAACAGGTCCGTGATGCGATTCCTCGCGACCCTGAACAGCCAGCCGGTGACGTGTTCGATCGGCATCAGCAGGCGGTTGGCTTCGACGAGCTCGTAGAACACGTCCTGCAGGATGTCCTCGGCGTCGCGCGGGTCCGGCACGCGCCGGCGGATGAAATTCCGCAGGCGCGACTGCTCGCGCGTGACGACTTCGGAAATCCGCTGGTCCTGCTCGAGTGCCATCGGCTCCGCGCTGGCCGCGTTCTTCACCTGTTGTTGTAGACGATTCGAGGGGTGCCGATATTGTAGGGTCCCAACCGGGCGGTAAACCAAAGGTTGCCTCGCTCCGTCTAACTTCTACAATGTAGAATCTGTGCCGGTTCTCCGCCGCTATGGACCTCGACGACTCTGAACGACGCGGCAAGTCCCGCCGGCTCGGCTTGCCGGCCGCGTTGTTTCGCGCGCTGCTGCCCTTCGCGGAGCGGTTGGAAGTGCTCGAGGACCTCGAGGCGGAGCACGACGCGCGTGTCGCACGTCACGGTCGGCTGCGGGCCCGCCTCTGGCTGTGGCGGCAGTTGTTCGGTTCGATGCCGTCGCTCATGGCGCGCAGCTGGTGGCGCGGATCGACGGGCTTCGAACCGCCGTCGAGTCATTGGCAACCTGGAGGTCTCGTGCTCGAAAGCTGGATCATGGATGTGCGGTATTCGGCGCGGCGGCTCGCCAGCCGGCCGACGTACGCATTCCTCGCTGTTCTCACGCTCGCGCTCGGCGCCGGCGGCACCGCCGCCATCTTCAGCATCGTCCGCGCGCTGCTCCTCAATCCGCTCCCGGTCGCGCACGAAGAGCAGCTTGGCGTGCTCTGGTTCGACGGCTCGTGGACCGAGCAGGAATTTCTGCATTTCCGGCCGGACTTCCCAGGCTTCAGCCGCATGGCCGCGTACATGGCTGGCGATCAAACGCTCGACATCCCCGGTCAGCCGCTGCAGCTCGTACACGGGATCGATACGTCGGCGGAACTCTTCGACGTCCTCGGCGCCGGCCCGCTGATCGGTCGCGTCTTCCAGCACGGCGACGATGACGTGAACGCGGCGCCGGTGGCGGTGATCAGTTATCAACTATGGCGGGAACTCGGCGGCGATCCGGCGATCGTCGGTCGTCAGCTGCAGCTCGGCGGCAGGGCCCGCACGGTCGTCGGCGTGATGCCTCGCGGGTTCTGGTTTCCATCCCCCGCCACGAAGCTGGACCGCAGTGCCGTTCCGTCCCGACAATGACGATGGAAACTGGACGCTCGTCGGGCGGGTTGCGCCAGGCGCTCGCCTGGACAACATGAGCGGACCGCTGCATGCGATCGCATCGGAGCTCGGAAAGACATACAAGTATCCGCCTCAGTGGGACAAGACGCGCGCGCCGGCAATCACGCCCCTGCGAGAGTTCATCGTCGGCGACGTGCGCCCCGGGCTCCTCGCAACGCTTGCGGCGATGGCGCTGATCCTTCTGATGGCGTGCGTCAACGTGTCGGCGCTCATGCTCGGACAAGTCAGCGGCCGGGCGACCGAGCTCGCGGTCCGCACGGCGCTCGGTGCCGGGCGTCAACGGCTGATTCAGCAGCTCACGCTCGAAGCGCTCCTCCTAGGCATTCTCTCGGGCATCGTCGGCGCCGCGGTGGCGAGCGTCGCCTTCAAACTGCTCCTCGAACTCCTTCCACTCGGCACGCTCGCCGAATCGGCAGCGCTCGACTGGACCGTCTTCGCCGCGGCGACGATCTTCGCGCTGCTGGCGGCGGTTCTCGTCGCAGTCGTCCCGAGCCTCGCGCTCTGGCGCGGAAGTCTCCAGGGAACGATGGGCACGGGACGCACGGGCGGCATCTCGGGCCGCGGCGGCCGGATCGAAGGTGCGCTCGTGGTCGCACAGATTGCCGTGGCCGTCTTGCTCGCCGCCGGCGCCGGGCTGCTGCTGCGGAGCGTCGCGAAGCTGCGGAGCATCGACCCCGGCGTGCGCGTCGACAACGTGGCAGTCGTCGACGTCACGATTCCCAGTCAGTTGACGACCGAGCAGCGCCAGCGCGCCGTGCTCGACCTAGTCCCGGCGCTTGAGGCGATACCGAACGTGCGCGCGGCCGCGGCCGCCGAGAAAATTCCTCTGCGTGGGTCTGGCGACAATTGGGGGATGCGGATCCGCGGCAAGCCCGAGCTGCGCGGCGTCGTAACGGCGTTCCGCATCATCACCGACGATTACTTCAAAGCGATGACGATCCACGTGCGGCGTGGCCGCGGATTCGAGCCGTCAGACCGGCAATCGAAGGAACGGCTCGTCGTCATCAACGAAGCCCTTGCGCAGAAGTACTTTCCCAATGAAGACCCGATCGGACGGTACCTCCAGACGTTCGACGACAACGGCGAACGCATCATCGGCGTCGTGGCAAACGTCACGGAGGCGCGCCTCACAGACCCGCCAGCGCCGGCGCGCTACATGCTGTACCAGCACGTCCCCGCCATGCTCCCGGCCACGACCTACGTGCTGGCTGGCGCATCGGCCGCGGACGTGCCGCGGCTGCTGCAGGCCGCGCGGGGCGTCATCCAACGCGAAGGCCGATCGATGGCAATCGAGCGCACAGCGACGATGGCATCGATCTTCGACGATGCGGTGGGCGCCCCCGGGCGGCTGGCGACGCTCGTGTCGTTGCTCGCCGGCCTCGCGCTCCTGCTCGGCGCCGTCGGGGTTTATGGCATGATCTCGCACTACGTCACGCGACGATTGCGCGAGTACGGCATCAAGCTGGCGCTTGGGATGGCGCCGCAGCGCGTGGTCACGCAAGTGCTCGGGCGCGGCCTGTGGCTCGTCGCTGCCGGGAGCGCCGTCGGCATCGTCGCGGCATTCGCGCTCACGCGTCTGCTCACGGCGCTCCTGTACGGCGTCGGCGCGACCGATCCGCTGACGCTCGTCGGCGCGGTCACGACGCTCGTCGTCGCCGGATCGCTGGCGGCATTCGTGCCGGCGCGGCGGGCGAGCCGCACGAATCCTGCGGTCGTCCTTCGGCAGCAATGAACGCGCGAGAGCTCGCGATGAGATGAAGAGCCACAAGGAGACTGAGATCGCGCCGCTCGGCAGCCTCGAGGAGCACGTGATGCTCGCGGTGCTGCGTACCGCGCCGGAAGCCTTCGGCATGAACGTGCGGCGCGAACTCGAGCGCGTGACGAACCGCAGCGTGACGATCGGCTCCGTGTACATCACCCTCGACCGGCTCGAAGCGAAGGGACTCGTGAGCTCGGCGCGGTCCACCGTGCCGGGCATCGCGGCGCCGCGGCGGGTTTTCGACGTGACCAAGGCCGGTGCACGTGCGCTTGCGGAAACTCGACGGATGCGCGAATCGCTCTGGGCGGGAATCGCGCTTCCAGCGAGAACGTGAGCGTCGGCTACGGCAGCGCCGTCCGCCAGAGCTCTTTGTGCCAGGGAATCCATGACGCGGCGACGAGGTGCCCGTCGGGCGAGACGCTCGGGTGCATCATGTTCACGTCGCCGTGCGTGAGCTGGCGAGGAGCGCCGCCGCTGCGTGCAATCGCGAAAATCTGCATGCGATCGTCCGCGAGCGCGCTGTAGAGCAGCTGCTGTCCGTCGGGCGTCCACGCGACGCCGCCGATCGTGTAGCTCGAGAAATCGACGATCTTGTGGGCATCGCGGCCGTCGGGGCGCGACAGCCAGAGCGCGCGGCGCACGTCGTCGATCCGCTCGATGAACGCGATCTCCTCGGCGCGCGGCGACCACGCTTCGCCCGCAATACCGGCGACGCCAGGCGGCAACGGCATCCGCTTCGCTCCCGTTGAATGGCCTGTCGCTGGATCGATCGTGACAATCCAGGGCTTCGCGAACCGCGGCACGCCGTCCTTCTCCCAGGAGTCGAAGAGGATGCGACGGCCATCGGGCGCCCAGTCCGGAGGTCCGACTTCGAATCCGAAGTCGGTCAGTCGAATCTCGGGTCCACCCGCCGCCGGCATCAACCATTCATCGTCGGTTCGTCCTGGTGATTCATAGAGCGGCACCGCGGTCGCTGAACGGTGGGAGTGATAGGCCACCCATCGACCATCGGGTGACCACACCGGTCCCATGTCTTCGCCGAAACCGGCAATCCACGATTTTGCCGGCGACGTCATGCGTCCAGCGCCGTCGACGCCGACGACCCAGCCGTCCATGTCGAGACCGTAATCGGAGAGCCGATAGTAGGCGCGCGTGAACGCGATCTGCCGGCCGTCGGGGCTCCATCGCGGCAGGAAGCCGTGGTCCGCGACCGCGTGTGATTCGCCGCCGCCGATCGGAAATACGACGACTCGAGGCTCCGGATCGTTGTGCGTCCAGTAGAGTGAACCCGCCGCGACATACGGACAGCAATCGTCGCCAGGTTTGGTGACGATTGCGCGAAGCCGATGGGTTTCAAGGTCGAGCGCGTAGATATCGAGATCGCGATGCGGCGCGTCCGGATCGTGCCGCACCTTCGGATCCGGCGCCGTGTCGCTCGCGAGCGCGATGAAGACCGTGTGGCCGTCGGGCGCAAACGCGAGCGCGTTGATGAACGGCGACGCGTCGAGCTGCGGGCGAATCATCGTGACGACGCCATCGAGGGAGATCTTGACCAGCGACGAAAGTCCGGTCGGGTGCAGCACAATCGCATACAGCGCGTCGCCTCCCGGCGCCCACTCGAGACCGTTCACCGCGCCGGCGAGATGGACGATCGCCGGTGCGTTCGCGGTTCGCATGGCGATCGTTGTCTCGCCGGGCGTGAAATACGCGAGCCGCGATCCGTCCGGCGACCAGCGCGGGAGCGCGGCAGGAGGAATCGAGAGCTGCGTCAAACGGCCCCCGCTCTCGGCGTACCATCCGGTGACGCCGCCGACGGCTCCCAGACGCGACAGCAGGCCGGACGGCTGAAAGGCGCCGCCGCTCACCTGATCCATCGACGCGTGCCAGGCGGCTGATTGTTCGGTGCCGGCCGCCACGTCGTAAAGACGCGACCGCGGACCGGTTCCGTAGATCGCGGATCGGCCGTCGGGAGCGATTTGATAGTACCGACCCGTCTCCTCGTACCACATCGGGCTGATGTAGGTGATCACCTTGGCGGGCGGCGCGGGCGAGGAAACGGCGCGACAGCCTCCAACGAGCAACGCCAGAACGCCGGCGAGAAACCGGACGATACGGATCGGTTGCGTCATGGTGCCCAATGCTTGCGATCCAGGCGCTACTGCGCGCCCGGGCGCCGTATTGGCGGAAGGGCGATGCCGGGCAGCGCCGTTCCTTTCATCCTTTCGTTGAACGTCGTCACGTCTTTGCCGAGCACGTCGTTGATCTGGCCCTGCAGAGTTTTGAGCTTGCCCTCGAGATCTTTCTGCACCGCCAGTTGCTGATTCGTCGGCTTGAAGTCTCCACCCTGCACGCTATTCGCCAGATACGCGATCTTCTGAACCAGCTTCGATCCGAACCGGACGCCGTCCTGGCCATGCCCGGTCGTTCGCAGCTCCAGCAGCTCACTCTCCATGGCGGTGACTTTCTCGTCCAGGTCGTCGATCGGTTTCCTGAGCTCGCGATCCTGCGTCAGGTTCCGGAGATTGCGGAGCTGACCGCGCACGAGCTCCGCGTTGTTGACGGCCTCGACGGCCGCGTCCAGATCGCGGCGCACGCTCGTCAGCATCTGTTGCTGTGCCAGGATGTCGGCTTCCGTTCCGGCGGAATGCGGATCTTTCAGAACACGGAGCGGCCTCGTGTAGTCGCGGCCTCCGACGGTCAGCTTCACTGTGTACGCGCCCGGCGGCTGAAGCACGCTGAGCCCGCCGCCGCCAGTGCCGAATCCTCCTTCGCTCTCGCGGATGCCGTTCGGTCCGATGCGGACGTCCGGCGCGTAAAGCGGACTCGTGCGCAGCGTCACGCGCGTGGACGGCGTGTCGCGCAGGTCCCAGTACACGCGGTGGACGCCGGCCGCTCCCGGCCCGTCGAGCGTCCGGATCGTCTGGCCCTTCGCATCCTGAATCGCGATCTTGACTTGCCCAGCGGCTGGAGACTTCAGGTAGTAGTTGATGTCGGCGCCGTAGGGTGGATTCTCGCCGACCGTCGGGTCGTCGTAAGGCGTCGCCGGCGCGGTGATCGCGCGGAACCGGTAGGCGGGCCGCGTCGTGAACAGATGAGCGTCGGCGTTCATCGCCTCTTGCGTCAGTTCACGAAGCGGCGTCACATCGTCGAGAATCCATACGCCGCGGCCGTAGGTCGCGATGACGAGGTCGTTGAACTGCTCCTGCACGGTGATCCAGTACACCGGCGCGTGCGGCAGATTCATCTGCAGCGGCTGCCAGACGGCGCCGTCATCGAACGAGACGTAGATGCCGTTCTCGGTGCCGAGATAGAGCAAGCCGCGCGTGACCGGATCCTCTCGGACGCAGTGCGCGTAGCTCAGCATCGAATGTGGAATGCCGTTGGTGATCGACTTCCAGGTGGCGCCGAAATCCGACGTCTTGTAGACGAACGGATCGCGGTTGTTCTCCTGATGAAGTTCAATCGCGACGTACGCGGTGCCTGCATCGAAGCGGGACGCGTCGATATTGCCGACCGTTCCCCACGGCGGCAAATTCGGGATGTTCTTCGTCACGTTCGTCCACGCCTTGCCGCCGTCGCGCGTGATCTGCACCTGCCCGTCGTTCGTCCCCACCCAGATGACGCCCGCCTGCTTCGGCGATTCGGTGATCGCGTGAATCGTGTCCGCGTACTCGACGCCGATGTTGTCGGGCGTGAGCCCGCCGGAGCTCTGTTGCCGCGTCTTGTCGTTGAGCGTGAGGTCGGGGCTGATCTCCTGCCAGCTCTGGCCGCCGTCGGTCGACTGCAGCAGGTACTGGCTGCCGATGTAGATTTTGTTGTGGTCGTTCGGGGAGATGTGGAACGGCGCGTCCCAGATGAAGCGGTACTTCAAATCAGCCGCCGGTCCATTCTCATCGTCGGGCCACACCTCGACGTCGCGCATCTGGCGGCGGCTCTCGTCGTAGCGCACGACGATCCCGCCGACGCTGCCCGAACCGGACGCCGTGGACCAGATGATGTTGGGGTCGACCGGATCGGGAATCGCAAAGCCGCTCTCGCCGCCGCCGATTGAATGCCACATCGCCCGCGGAATCTCCGCGCCGCGTCCGCCGCCGCGCCCGCCGCCTTCGCTGAGACGGCTGTTGCTCGGGCCGCGGTACGAAGGACCATCCTGCTTGTTCGCGTAGACGTAGTACGGCACCTGGTTGTCGGCGGTCACGTGATAGAGCTGCGCGTTGGGCAGCCGCTGCTTGAGCCACGTACGGCCGCGCGTCTGCGAGATCGAGACGCCTTGATCGTGGCCGACGATCATCCGGTTCCCGTCGTTGGGATCGATCCACATGTCGTGGTGATCGCCGCCCGGCGCCTCGAGTCCGTTCTGCGCAACCAGCGTGGCGCCGCCGTCGATCGACTTGCTGAACGACGCGTTCATGTAATACGTCTCGTTCTCGTTGTCGGTCGAGACGGCCATCCGCCCGTAGTACGCGGTGCGTCCCATCGCATTGCGATCGGTATTCACCATCTGCCAGTTGTCGCCGCCGTCGTCGGATCGCCAGATCTGGCCGCGATCCGTTTCCTGGCCTTTCAGCGGGATCCCGTCGCCGGTCTCGATCGTCGCGTAGACGCGCTTCGGATTCGAATGCGCGATTGCCGGCATCACCTTTCCGACGGGGTGCACAGGCAAGCCGTGCCCGGTGAGTTTCGTCCAGGTGACGCCGCCATCGGTCGATCTGAACAGGCCGCCGCCAGGTCCGCCGCTTTCGCGTCCCCACGTGTGGATCTCGAACTGCCACATCCCGGCGAACAGGATCCGCGGATTGCCCGGATCCATCGCGACGTCTGAGCAGCCGACCTTGTCGTCGACGAACAACGTGCGCTGCCACGTGGCGCCGCCGTCACTCGTGCGGAACACGCCGCGCTCCGGCTGCGGGCCGTATGCGGTGCCGAGCGCGCAGGCGATGACGACGTCGGGGTTGGTGGGGTGGACGATCACGCGGCCGATGCGGCCGGTCTTCTCGAGCCCCATGCGGGTCCACGTCTTGCCCGCGTCGGTCGACTTATAAATCCCGTCGCCGATCGAGATGTGGCTTCGGATCCACGCTTCGCCCGTGCCGGCCCAGACGATGTTCGGGTCTGATGGTGCGACGGCGAGGGCGCCGATCGATTGCGCGGTCTGTTCGTCGAACACGGGACGCCAATGGACGCCGCCGTCCTCCGTCTTCCACACGCCGCCCGAGGCGCTGCCCGCGTAGTACACGAGCGAATCCCGCGGGACGCCGGCGACCGCCGACACGCGGTTGCCTTCCGGCCCGACGAAACGCCACCGCATCTCGCGGTACACGTCGGGGCTCACGCGTGTTGACTGCTGCGCCGAGCCGGGCGTCCACCCGGCGACGATGCACAGCAGGATTGTGGCGAACGCAGGCGCGATAACCGATCTCCTCGGCGTGAACATGTTTTTCCTCCGGTCGGCGAACCGACGAGGAATCTACGCCGATTCGTTCGGCCGGGCAAGCAGAACGGAATGTTAGAGTGAGGCGAGCGACCGCCAATCGTGAGGGGCAGATCGATGGCTGAAACAAAAATCGCGTTTGATGATGCCGACGCGTACGACCGTTACATGGGCCGCTGGAGTCGCGCGATCGGCGAGAAGTTCCTCGCGTGGGTCGATGCGCCGAAGAACCTGTCGTGGCTCGAAGTGGGATGCGGCACCGGCGCGTTCACCAAGGTGATTCTCGAGCACGCGGCGCCGAACAAAATCGTCGGCATCGACGCGTCAGCGCAGCAGGTCGACCACGCGAGAAACGCGGTTTCGTCGCCGAAAGCGGATTTTCGCATCGCCACCGCGATCGACCTGCCGTTCGCGGACGACGAATTCGACGTGGTGGTCTCCGCCCTGGTGATCCACTTCGTCCCGGATCGGCCGAAGGCCTTTCAGGAGATGCTTCGCGTCGCCAGACGCCGCGGCATTGTCGCCGGCTATACGTGGCGGAAGAGCCCGACGATCATCGACGCGCCGTACGGCCCTCTCGCGCGCGAAGTCATCAACATTGCGGGCGACGTGATGTCGTCGGCGACAGTACCCGAGGCGATGCCGCACGGCATGCGCGCCGCGTTGACCGCGAACGGGTATGGTGACATCGAGATCGCCACGATCGAGGCGACGCAGACGTTCCGCGATTTCGAGGACTACTGGCACTCGCAGACCGGGACGTTCCCGCATCCCGTCGCCAAGTCGGTAGCGGCGTTGAGCGATGGCGATCGCCAGCGCGTGCGCGACAATCTCCGCGCGGCATTGCCGCCGGCGAGCGATGGGACCGTTACCTATGCGTCACGCGCCACCGCTTTCAAGGCGCGCAAGCCTGATTCCTAGGCCGCCCGCGCAATCTCCCGAATCGCGTTCACGAGCGTGTCCAGCTCCGACGGCATGATGAAGATGTTCGGGGTGACGCGCACGCCGTGAATGCCCGCCGCGTCGTTGTCCACGGCGTTGGTGAAGATCCGATATTTGTCGAGCAGCCGCTGCGCGAGATCGGTCGCCTTGACGCCTTTCACACCGACGTTGGCGATCGCGCACGCGCGGGCCGCATCCGACGGCGTGTTCATGATCGCGCCGGGGATTTGGCGCACCTGGCTGGTCCAGTAGGTCTGCAGGTGCCTGAGCCGCGCTTCCTTGCGCTGGATCCCAATCGTCTCGTGAAACGCGATCGCGTGCTCGATGGCCAGATCCGTGTGCACCGGATGCGTCCCGGTGTGATTCAGCTTCATGATGTCGGTGTCATCGGTCATCCGCCAGTCCGCGTAGACGGGCCAGAGCTTCGCGATCTTGTCGCGGCGGACGTAGAGAATGCCGGTGCCGAGCGGACACCCGAGCCACTTGTGCAGCGAGGCGGCAAAGTAGTCGCCGCCGAGGTCTGGAATTTTGAAGTCGATGTGCGCGAACGAATGCGCGCCGTCGATGAGGACGTCCACACCCCGCGCGTGCGCCATGTCCGCGATCTTGCGCACCGGCAGGATCTGTCCGGTGACGTTCACCATGTGCGACACCATCAGCAGCCGGGTGCGCGGCGTGATCGCGGCCGCATACAGCCGCACGATCTCGTCGTCGCTCTTGGGATCGAGGGGAAGGGCGACGATTTTGTTGACGGTGCCCCGGCGGCGTGCGATGAGCTTGAACTGCGCGATCATGTGCGGATAATCGGACTCGGCAAGCACCGTCTCGTCGCCCGCTTTCCACTCGTATCCGTTGATCACGGTATCGATCGATTCGGTCGTGTTGCGCGTGATGCACAGCTCGCGCGGCGCGCAGCCGGCGAGCACGGCCACCTTGTCGCGCGCCGCCGCTTTGTCCGGCACCTGCGTCGTCCGCAGGTAATAGGAGCCCTGATAATTGATCTCGCGCACCTTTGCGATGAAGGCCTCGAGGACCGGTGTGGCCTGGATGGTGTAGTAGCCGCTCTCCAGGTTGATGTAGTCGGGCTTCAGCCGGTACTTCTCCCGGACCGCTCCCCAGAAGTCGTCCTCACGAGCCAGCTGGGAAGGCGGCAGATCGGCGAATCGCGCCCAGACCGTGTCGCCGAGGAGCACGCCGAGCGTGGCGCCCGCGGAGGTGCGAAGGAACTCGCGCTTGTTCATAGCGCGAGGATGATATCCCGAGAAACTCAGGCGGCGCCGCCGCCGACGGTTTCCTTCCGGATGAGCCCCATCTCGACGTAGATCGGCCGCATCACCTCGCGAAGGCCCGGCAGTTGAACACTGAACCACAACGCGCCGGCCAGGCACACCGTGCCGGTGAGAACGACAGTCGCACCAACGCCGATGCGATCGGCGAGGATCCCCGCAAGAAGGCTCCCGATCGGCGCCGCGCCAAAGAAGGTCATCGTGTAGTAGCTCATGACCCGCGCGCGCTTGTCTTCGGAGACGAGTGTCTGAATCACCGTATTGCTCGCAGACGAGATCTGAATGAGACCGAACCCGGCGAACACCATCGACGCGAGCGACAGCCACAGCGTGTGCGACAAGCCGAACACGATCAGCGCGGCGCCGAGCACCGCCGCCGATGCGCGGAGCAGACGCGTAAGGCCGACGACCGTCTTGCGCCAGGCCAGCGAGAGCGCCGACGCGAGCGCGCCGACACCGGAGGCGCCCGTCAGCCAGCCGAGCGTGTGCGCGCCGCCGTGCAGCGTCTGGGCCGCGAACACCGGGAGCAGCACCGTGTACGGATATCCCATCAGCGTCGTCAGCGCGAACAGCAGCAAGATTGTCCGCACCGGTCGGAAGGTCCTGACGTAATCCCACCCCTCGCGCATCTGCTCGATCATGCGGGCCGCGCGCCGCCGATCGTCGAGCGCCGTGATGCGCATGATGAGGAGCGACGCAATCACGGCGAAGTAGCTGATGCCGTCGATGAAGAAGCACCAGCCTTCGCCGACCGCCGCGATCACCAGCCCCGCGATCGCGGGACCGAGCAGACGCGCGCCGTTGTTCATGGACGAGTTGATGGCGATCGCGTTGCCGAGATCGCTGCGGTCGTCGACCATCTGCACGAGAAACGACTGCCGGGCCGGCATGTCGAACGCGTTGATCAGCCCCTGCAGCGCGCTCAGCGCGATGATTTCCCACAGCGTGATCAGATGCGTGAGCGTCAAGGCAGCCAGCGCGAGCGACTGGATCGCCCCGCCCGCCTGCGTCCACACGAGCAGCTTTCGGCGATCGAGCCGCTCCACCCAGACGCCCGCGACGGGCCCGAGCGCGAACGCCACGATCTGCGACGAGAAGCTGACGACGCCGAGGAGAAGCGCGGAGTGGGTCAGCCGGTAGACCAGCCAGCTGGTGGCCAGCCTCGTCATCCACGTGCCGATGACGGAAATCGTCTGCCCGGCGAAGAACAGCTGGAAGTTGCGGTGGCGCAGGGCACGCCACGCATGGGAAACGTCAGGCACGATCCGAATCGACGGTCTCCTCGCAACCCTTTTGCATCATCCAGTCCAACGCCGTGCGGCGTACACAGCAGCCGGGCACCTCGCGGCCGAGGCTCCCGGATTTGCGGAGCGGTCCGCTCGAATCATTCTGCCACGATGGCCGCTTGACGCAGGTCGACGAACACCATCACCGGTGAAATCGACGCCGAGAATGGTGGTTAGGCGGGCAGCGGCGGGCCGGGTGTTTCAGCGGCAGCGTCCGCGCACATTTCACTCCGAGCGCAGCGCGATCACGGGGTCGACCTTCGTCGCGCGCCGTGCGGGGAACCACGAGGCGCCTTCGGCGACGAGCAGCAACGTAATTGATAGCGCCACGTAGACGAGCGGGTCGGCCGCATCCACCTCGAAGAGCGACTGCTGCATCAGCCGCGACACGGCGAGCGCACCGGCGATCCCGATGCCGATGCCGAGCAGCGTGAGCCGGAGGCTATGCGCGAGGACCATGCGCATCACGGCCGCGGGTGCCGCGCCGAGCGCCATGCGAAGGCCAATCTCGCTCGTGCGGAAGGCGACGAGGTGCGCCATCACGCTATACACGCCGAGACTCGCAAGAACGAGCGCGAGCGCCGCGAATCCGGCCAGGAGCGCCAGCGCGAGCTTTCGGTTGGCGAGCCCCTGCGCGATGCGCGTCGTGAGCGCCTGAGGCTGCAGGAGCGGCAGCTCCGGGTCGACCGCGCGCAGCGCCTCGCGCACGACCGGCGCGATCGCCATGGGGCTGACGTTGGTCCGTACGAGGATGTTGGTGAACGCCTCCGGCCGCTGGAGCGCGGGGAGAAAGTAGTCGGCCTCGGGCGGCGTGTTCAGACTGGTGCTGCGCACGTCCGCAACGACGCCGACGACCTGCGACGGCAGCTGCGCCATCCCCGTGATCAACGTGCGGCCGATGGGATCCTCGCCGGGAAAGTACCGGCGCGCGAACGTCTCGTTGACGATGACCACGTGCGGCACGCGAGCGTTGTCGCGCTCGTCGAAATCGCGGCCGGCGCGGATCGGAATCTTCAGCGTGCTGAAGTACTTCGGCGAGACGAGATGGCGATTCGCCGACGGGCGCTCGCTGAGCGGCGGAAGCGAGCGACCGGCGACCGCGACCGGCGCCGGCGTTTGTCCGCCGGTGAGCGGCACGCGGTCGGTCAACGCCGCTGACGTCGCGCCGGGCAGCGTCGCCAGCCTTTGGTACAACTGCTCGTAGAACGCGACGAGCTTTTCGCGCGTGTACCGCTGCGGCGGCAGCGCCAGCTGCGCGGTGAACAGCCCCGCGGGCTCGAAGCCGGGCTCCACTCGCTGCAGACGCGCAAAGCTGGTCAACAGCAGGCCAGCCGCGATGAGCACCACGAGCGACAGCGACACTTCGGCGACCAGCAGGCTCGCGCGAAGACGACTGCCCGAACCGACCGACCCGCGGCCCGCTTCCTTGAGCGCTTCGAGCACGTTCACCTTCGACGCCTGCCATGCGGGCAGCAGGCCGATCGCGAGGCCGGTAACCAACGTCACGACGAGCGAGAACCCGAGGGCGACCGGGTCGATCCTGATCTCGAGCACTCGCGGAATCAGATCCGCCCCGAAAACGACCAGCGCTCGGAGTGCCCATTGCGCCATCAGCACGCCGACGACGCCGCCGGCGACGGCGACGAGCATGCTTTCGGTGACGAGCTGCCGTACAACGTCGCCGCGCCCGGCGCCGAGCGCAAAGCGGGCGGCGATTTCACGCCGGCGCCCGGCAAAGCGCGCCAGGAGCAGATTGGCGATGTTCGCGCAGGCGATGAGCAGCACGCAGCCGACCGCGCCGAAGAGCAGCAGATAGCTCTGACGCTCACCACCGACGGCATCGTCAAGGAGCCGCACGACCTCGATCTGCGATGGCGCGTCCACGTTCGCCGGATTCGCTCTGCGATAGCCGCTCGCGATCACGTTCATCGCGTCGCGCGCCTGCTCCAGCGACACGCCGGGCCGCAGCCGTGCGATGACCTGAAAGAAGAAGCCGCCGTTATTGAGTTGGGACGGGACGAGAAAAGGCACCTCCGTCGGCCGGGGTACCCAGACGTGAAGCTGATTCAAGGGGAACGCCGACGCTGCCTCGGGCAATACGCCGATGATCGTGTACGGCGCATCGTCGAGCGTCAGTGTCTGCCCGAGGACGGACGGGTCGCCGTTGAATCGCTGCTGCCACATCGTGTGGCTGATCAGCGCGACGTGGCCGCCGCCGGGCCGATCCTCGTCAGCCGAGAAATTCCGTCCGATGATCGGCTCGAGTCCGAGCGTAGGCAAGAGCGAGGCGGACGCCTGCAGTCCAATCAGCTGCTCCGGATCCCCGCGGCCGGTCCAGGTGAATGCGTTGCCGATGGCCAGCGACAGGTCGCTGAACACCTGCTGCCGCTGCTCCACTTCCAAATAACGGGAGTAGGAGAAACCGACGCGAGTGAGGTTGCTCCCCGCGATGGTCGAGCTCAAGCGAACCAGCCGATCCGGCGCGCGATATGGGAGCGGACGCAGGAAGATCGAGTTCACGACGCTGAACAGCGCGACGTTTGCGCCGATGCCGAGCGCGAGGCCGACGATCGCGACGAGCGTGAACCCTGGGGACTTGAACAGCTGGCGGATGGCGTAACGGAGCGCGAATGACATCACTAACTCCCCTCTTCGTCGCCGTGTCGATCAGCGCCGACGCGGCATTTCACTTGCAGAACGCAGCGCGCCAGGAGGTGAACGTCATGGCTCGTTGCGTTATCGGCTTCGCCGCCGCAGCTCTCCTCATTGGTGCGACGACCGCGTGCGAGACTCAACCCTCGGGGAGAATTGCCTTCGCCCCGACCGCGGTGACGTCGCCCGTACCGGTCCAACTCATCCCTCAGTCACTTCCGCTCGTTCCCGTGCCGGGTTTCATCTGCCCGTTGTCGTCGCCGTTTACGACAAGCTTCAACCTCGTCATTGGATCAGTTTCTGCCAATCTCGTCTTTCAGCAGCTCACGCTCCAGCCGGTCGATCGCCATGGTGTAACCGGCGTGTCGACCGTCCTGACGACGACGGATCTCGCTGGCTCCGGTTCCGCGCTCATCAGCGCCGGCGCCACTCGAACATTCTCTCTGCAGCCGCAATTCGGATGCGGCTTATCGGTCCCGCAGTTCTTCGTCGCCGACATCGCGCTGTTGGATTCGTTCGGTTCGCTGCATCACACGACGGTGAAGGCGCCATTTCGCTAGTTCGCATCAGCGCGCCATCGCGGCCGCTTTCGCGGACCGCTGACGCGCCGCGAGCAGAATCGCGATCCCGACCAGATTCATCGCGACGATCGTCATCGTGATCTTGACCGCAAACGTGAACACGCTCTCGACCTTGATGATTGGGAACACGGACAGCACGATGTAGAGCACCGTCATCATCAGGCCCGAGAACGATGCGAGCCGCAGCCACATCGGCGGCCGCGGCACGATCGCGCGGAGCCCGAACAACGGGATCGCGAACATCACCACATACGTGAGCGCGTAGAAGATGCCGCTGGCGTTGAACACCAGCTGAAACGCCTCCGCCTGCCCCACGCCGATCAGGCTCAACGACGCGATGCCGAACGACGCCGCGCCCACGAGCACGATCGAATTCACCGGCGTCCGGTAGACCGCGTGCAGCCGGCTGAACCACGCCGGCAGCATGTCATCCCAGCCGGCCACCATCGGCAGCCGTGTCACGGCCGTGAATGCGACGCTCGCCTGCCCGACGCGCATCGCCAGGGTCATCAGAATCGCCACCGTGACGATGGGCGCCGCGATGCCGAACGGCGCGTAGCCGACGCGCAGCACCTGGGCGACCGGTCCGATCAGATCGATCGCGTCGTTCGGCACGTACGCCACGACCGTGCTCGTGCCGAGCACGAACATCAGCGCGATCACCGGCGCCGCGATGAACACCGACCGCGTCACGGATCGCGCCGGTGCTCTGGTCTCGCCCGCGAGGATCGCCATGTACTCAAAGCCGCCGAGCGCGCCGAACCCCATCTTCCCCAGGATATTCAGGTTGTACAGCGACAAGTCGGGCACGTGCGTGCGAAACGGATGATATTCGGGCAGCGTGCCCGTGAGCAGCCCGATCACGGGCAGCAGGACCACGGCACTGAAGATCGTGATCATGAAGATGCCGCCCGTGTTGTGGACCCACTTTCCGACGGAAAGGCCGATCGTGGATGTGATCACCATCAACGACAGGAGCACCGCCGACGACAACGCGACGAACCAGTTGCTGCTCGTCATCCACGCGGCGCGCGGCCCGATGGCGTAGGCGAGATACGTCGCGCACTGGAGGCCGATCTCCGACGTGAACACGATGACGTAGAGCCACAGGTTCCACGCGAGAAGGAATCCGACGGTTTGGTTGAACCCGAGCTTCGCCCATTGGTACAAGCCGCCTTCGAGCGGCATCAATCGATTGAGATAGATGACCACTGCGGCAGACGGCAGGTAGAACAGGACGAGGGCCAGCAGCCAGAAGACGACGTGCGACGGTCCGAGCTTGCCGGCGACGCCAATCCACGTCAGGCCGACGATGAAGAGGATCTGCGTGAGGGCGAGATCGCGCACGCCGAGCTCTTTCTTCAGCGATGCGCTGTGCATCTCGACGTTCGCCTCGCCGCGCGCGAGGTCGACGGAACCGCCAGCGGCCGCTTCGGGCCTCGAGTCGTGGTGCTCTGAAGTCATGCGCTCACCTTGCTGGCGGCGTCCCAGTGCGGCACGAAAACGACCCGCATGATACCCCGACAGCTGGCGCAGACCGCGACACTTACTCCGAGTGAGGAAGCGGACGAAAACGACGGCTCCGTCCGGCGCAGCGCCCCGATCAGCTCGCGGCGTGCAACTTCGCGAGGCTGCCGGCCACGTAATCCCCTGGCACGGTGCGCGCCGTGATGTTGAACCGGTTCCAGCCGTTGATCGCCACGATCGCGAGGGTCAGGTGGAGCACCTCGTGCTCCGAGAACTGTTCGCGCACACGCTCGTACACGTCGTCGCTCACGCCGCTGCCGGCAACGAGCGTCAGCGCTTCGGTCAGCTCCAGCGCGGCGCGTTCGCGCGGCGAATAGTACGGCGTCTCGCGCCACGCCGGGAGGCCGTAGAGCCGCTGTTCCGTTTCGCCGTTCGCGCGTGCATCCTTGCTGTGCATGTCCAGACAATAGGCGCAGCCGTTGATTTGAGAGGCGCGCATGCGGACGAGGTCGAGCAGCTTCTCATCGAAACCTGCTTGACGAACCTGACGTTCGAGGCCGAGCATGGCTTGGATGATCCCTGGCGTGACGTGCATGAGATCGATTCGAGCTTTCATAATGTTTTTCCCTCCACAGACTAAGACGAAGCAGAAACAATCCTGTGACACTGAGGGCCAAGAGGTGCGCCGTGTCACAAACCGCTTCCCTCGTTCGTCTATACGGCCGGAGGCGTATAAAGCGAACTGAACCATGGCACCGACCACCTGGAGCGACTCAGCATTCGAAGCGCATCGACCGCTGTTGTTCTCGATCGCGTACCGGATGCTCGGGAGCGCCAGCGAAGCCGAGGATGTCGTCCAGGACGCCTGGCTCCGGGCGCGTCAGGACCAGCGCGCCGACATCCGCTCCTCGCGCGCGTATCTCACGACCATCGTCACGCGCCTCTGCATCGACCATCTGCGCAGCGCCGAGCGGACCCGCATGGAATATCCCGGCCCGTGGCTGCCCGAGCCGCTGGCAGAACCGAACCAGGAGTCCGCCGAGCTGGCGTCGTCGCTGACGACGGCCTTTCTCGTGCTGCTGGAGCAGCTGGCGCCGACCGAGCGCGCGGTGTTCCTGCTGCGCGAAGTGTTCGAGTTCGACTTCGACGAGATCGCGAGGAGCGTCGGCAAGAGCGAGGCGAACACGCGGCAGATCCTCACGCGCGCCCGCGCCCGGCTGCGCGATGCGCGTCCGCGCTTCACGGTGTCGCGTCGTGAATCCGAGGAGATCGTGCGCCGATTCCGCGACGCTTGCGTAACCGGCAACGTCGACGAGCTGATGGCGGTGCTCGACGCCGACGCGACGCTCGTCTCCGACGGCGGCGGCAAGGCGGCCGCGGCAACGCGTCCCGTGCTCGGCGCGGAGCACATCTCGAAGTTCGTGCTTGGCTATACGAAGAAGCTGCACTGGTCGGCGTCGGACTTTCAGCTCGTCACAATCAACGGCTCGCCAGGCCTGCTCCTTCGCCATCCGATTGCCGGAGACGGCACCTTCTCTTTTGATATCGCCGGCGATCGCATCCGCGCGATCTACGTCGTGCGCAACCCCGATAAGCTGCGCGGGTTCCTCGAACGCACGCACTGAGCGTCAGGCGTGTGCGTCCGCTGCTCAGCCCGATTGCAGCGAGTTCGTAAGCGCGCCAGGTTGACGCTCGCGCTTCTTCCGCGCCACGATTAGGTTTTACTAAGGACGATACGTATGAGCCAGCAGGACGAATCCACCCAGAACGTCACAGCAAGCGCAAGCGAGAGCGAAAATCCGGCGATTCCCTCCCCGCGTCCCAAAAAGGTTCGGCCCAGGACCAACAAGGACTGGTGGCCGGATCAGGTTGATCTGTCGCCCCTCCAGCAGCACTCCTCGCGGAGCAATCCGATGGGCGAACGCTTCAACTATGCAGAAGCGTTCAAGTCGCTGGACGTGGAGGCCTTGAAGCGCGACCTGATTCAGGTGATGAGGACGTCGCAGGAATGGTGGCCCGCGGATTATGGCCACTATGGACCGCTCTTCATCCGCATGTCGTGGCATGCCGCCGGCACGTACCGGATCGCCGACGGCCGCGGCGGCGCTGGCCAGGGCGCGCAGCGCTTCGCTCCGCTCAATAGCTGGCCAGACAACGCGAATCTAGACAAGGCGCGGCGACTGCTCTGGCCGATCAAGCAGAAGTACGGCCGCAGCATTTCGTGGGCCGATCTGCTCGTCTACGCCGGCAACGTCGCAATGGAAGACATGGGGTTCAAGACGTTCGGCTTCGGTTTCGGCCGGCCGGATATCTGGGAGCCTGAGGAAATCTTCTGGGGACCCGAGGACACGTGGCTCGGCGACGAGCGGCACGGCGGCGAACCGGTCGGAGAGCTCAAGGGACCGTTCGCTGCGGATCACATGGGTCTGATTTACGTCAATCCTGAAGGGCCGGGCGGCAAACCGGATCCCGCCGCCGCGGCGAGAATGATCCGGCAGACGTTCGCTCGCATGGCGATGAACGACGAGGAAACCGTCGCTCTCATCGCGGGTGGACACACGTTCGGTAAAACTCACGGCGCTGCGCCTGCTCCCGAGAACGTCGGGCCGGAGCCGGAAGGCGCGCCAGTTGAAGCGCAAGGGCTCGGCTGGCAGAACCGATACGGCAGCGGCAAAGGCCCGCACGCGATCACCAGCGGGCTGGAAGGTGCGTGGACGACCAACCCGGTCAAGTGGGATAACAATTTCCTCGAGAACCTGCACGGCCACGACTGGGAGCTGACAACGAGCCCCGCGGGCGCCAAACAGTGGTCGCCCAAGACGAACGGATCGCCCGTGCCCACGGCGCCGGATGCTCACGATCCGTCGAAGAAGCACGCGGTCATGATGCTCACGACGGACCTCGCGCTGCGAACGGATCCGACGTACGCCGCGATTACCAAACGGTTCCTCGAACATCCGGACGAGTTCCAGAGCGCGTTCGCGAAAGCTTGGTACAAGCTCCTGCACCGCGACATGGGACCGCTCTCGCGCTACCTCGGTCCATGGATTCCAGAGCCGCAGCTCTGGCAGGACCCGGTACCCCGCGTCGATCATCCGCTGATCGACGAGAAGGAGATCGCGGCGCTCAAGAGCACGATCCTCGGCTCGGGACTCTCTGTGTCGCAGCTGGTGCACACGGCCTGGTCTTCGGCGGCCACGTTCCGCGGGACGGACAAACGCGGCGGGGCCAACGGAGCGCGGATCCGGCTCGCGCCTCAGAAGAACTGGGGAGCGAACGATCCGCAGAAGCTCGCGAAAGCGTTGCAGACGCTGGAGCGGGTCCAGACGACGTTCAACGGATCGCAGAAGGGCGGCAAGAAGGTGTCGCTCGCTGACGTCATCGTCCTCGGCGGCTGCGCGGCGGTGGAACAGGCGGCCAAAGCCGCCGGGTACACCGTGCAGGTGCCCTTCACGCCCGGCCGCACCGACGCGTCGCAGGACCAGACCGACGTGGAGTCGTTCGCCGTGCTCGAGCCGACCTTCGACGGCTTCCGAAACTATTACGAACGCGGAGAGATGTTGTCGCCTGAAACGCTGCTCGTCGAGCGGGCGTACATGCTCACGCTGACGCCGCCGGAGATGACGGTCCTCGTCGGCGCCATGCGCGCCCTGAACGCGAACTCCGGCGAATCGAAACATGGCGTCTTTACCGATCGACCCGGGACGTTGACGAACGACTTCTTCGTCAACCTGCTCGACATGAATACGGAGTGGAAGCGATCGTCGTCGGACGACAACGTCTACGAGGGTCGAGCGCGCGCGACCGGCAAGATCAAATGGACCGCCACTCGCGTCGATCTGCTCTTCGGGTCGAACTCCCAGCTCCGCGCCGTCGCCGAGGTTTACGCGTGCGAGGATGCGAAGGAGAAGTTCGTGCGCGACTTCGCGGCCGCATGGAACAAGGTGATGATGCTCGATCGATTCGACGTGGCGTGATCGATCAATCGGAGTAGCCGGGGAGCACAATGGGGTCGCTGAACCCTCGGCCGGCGACGAGGCTCGCGACCCACCCGATCGAAAGAAGACGAAACACCTGGTTCCGCAGAAACAGCGACCAGCGGGACCGGGGAGCGAACGAACCGGCAAATCGCCGCGCCGCCCGCTGTTTCATCGAAACGAACGGACCCATGAGCTGCTCGTATCGTGCGAAGGCCTTCTCGTGCTGGCCTTCGGCGCGCCGGAGCTCGCCGGCGAGAATGTAAGCGGCGGCCATCGCGAGCGCGGAGCCCTGACCGCCCAGCAGCGAGACGCACGACGCAGCATCGCCGACGAGCGCGACGCGCCCGTTCGTCCAGCCGCCCCCGCCGGTGTTCATCACGATCTGGCTGACCCGATCGAAATACAGGTCGGTGGCCGCGTCCAGCCGCTCGAGCACCTGCGCGGATTCCCAGCCGCTCTGGCCAAACCGCTGCGTCAAGACAGCCTTCTGACCAGCGAGGTCGGACGGCATGCCCGGATCCGGATCGGCAAAGGTGAACAGGAACATCGTGCGATCGTTTCGCATCGAGAACCGGGACATCTGCTGGCCGATTTCTGACGACATCATGTACACGAGCTCGTCTCTCGGGCGATAACCTGCGGCTTCGAACGCCGCCACTTTGAGACCGAGATAGCGTTCGAACCGGCTCTCGGCTCCGAACACCAATTCCCGAACGCGTGAATGCAGCCCGTCCGCGCCCACGACCAGGTCGTAGGTGGCGGCGCCGCGCCGTGCGAACGTGACGCGCACGCTGCTCGCGGTCTGATCGATGCGCTCGATCGCGTCGCCAAAGATCGTCTCCACCTCGTCGGGAAGAGCGTGAAAGATCGCCGAGGCAAGGTCCCCGCGCGGAAGGCTGATGAACCCGCTGCGGACGGCGCGGCCGAAGACAGCCGCCGGGAAGCCGGCGACACGCCGTCCATGGGCGTCGACGATTCTGACCTCGCGAACGACGTAGCCGTCGCGCTGCAGCTGCGGAAGCAGCCCCATGCGCGTCGCGACCTCGAAGCCCGCGCCCCAGAAGTCGATCACGTACCCGCCGGTACGGAGCGTCGGCGCTTTCTCGACGAGCGTCGGCGCGATTCCGTAACGCGCCAGCCAGTACGCGAGCGTTGGACCGGCGATTCCTGCGCCGGAGATGAGCACTCGCATGACGGGTCGCGCCGCTACGGCCGCGTTCCGAGCCTTGCTTCGGGCAATATGGGCTGGAACAGCTCTATGGGATTACCCGACGGATCGTCGACGATGATCTGTTTGCCGCCGACGCCGGTCACGAGGTCGTTTCGAAAGTGCACGCCTGCAGCACGCAGCTCGCTGACGACTTTCTCGAGATCGGCGACCTCGATCGCAAACCGATTCCACCCGCCTGGAGCTTGGCGGGT
>Ga0105240_10002931_pt1 | contig 26924 bp, 24 predicted proteins | sample KBSC54metaG_FD_80426 | JGI IMG/M metagenome (GOLD analysis project Ga0105240, IMG submission 80426) | Corn rhizosphere microbial communities from Kellogg Biological Station, Michigan, USA - KBS C5-4 metaG | ecosystem: Host-associated > Plants > Roots > Rhizosphere > Soil | place: Michigan, USA... | reverse complement strand
TGAAATCATAAATGTTGATGAGGAAAACACAGTGGATAAGATCAAGGGCGAAATGACACGCCGGCCTTTTCAGCATATTGCTGATGATTTCAACTTGAATGAAGATGTCAGAGATAAAATGGTTGATATGCTCCGCAACATAGCTTACACACAACCGATGAAACCTTATGATGATTATCAGCATGTGCGTACTATCCCGTTAGACAAATTCCTGGTAACGACTGGCTTTTCAAAGCTGCAATGGAGCAAGGTGAAAATGCTGGGAATCGAGGATGATTTCAAACAAATTCATATCGTCGATCCGGACATAAATCAGCTGACTAAGAAAGATATTTTTGCTAACATCATGCAAGCTCATAATTACGAAGCTGTTGATCTGCTTGTAATCGGCGATGATCCTGAATCAGAGATAAAAGCCGCAAAGAATTTGGATATAGACACTTTCTTGTACGATCCGGCAAATAAGCACCCGCATGTTCAGGTTACCTTTCGATCGGGTAACCTTGGCGATATATCAAAACTTATCAATTGAGCTCAATTTTTTAATATCCTGGTAGTTACCAATAATTGCCCGGTATGGCGCATCATGTGCTCAGCAGCGTGAAATAATAAGCCCTGTACCGTTGATGGAATTTGCGCCCTTCCCACTCCCCTAACTTCAGTCAATGTAGCTTCGTCTGTATTGCTTAGTTGCTCCATTGCATTATCAACCTGTCTATTTAATACATCAAGCAGATCGCGAACACTTCCGTCTCGCTCAGGTTCATTGCCCTCGTTAGACAGGAAAGCAAATTGCTGTACGTTCAGTCCCTCACCTCTTGCATAAGTAAAAAGACGGTCGAGTATACCTGTAATATGTTGTAAATGGAACCCCGGGGATGCCATTGCTCCCGGTTTTACCCAAAGAAATATTTCCGGAAAGTCAGACATATAACGATTTACCTCGTCCCGGGCTTGTAGTATAGTATGTGCTACAGGTTGTAGCAAAGGCGGTATGCCCGGCATTGGGCCACGGAGCCAAAATTCTCTTTTATTGTTATCGCTTTCAGACATAGGTATTTATTTACAAACAAAACTTAATTGTTTAATGCGTTACAAATGATTTATAATGTACAACTTTGCGACCGGAAAAAACAGACTTTAACGTCTGCTCAAATTTATAGTAAAATAAGTATATTAGTTTGGTATAGTGATTGCTAAACTCAAGCTATGCAACTAAAATCTTTATATGACGATATTTACAGGTACTAAAAGAAACACCTGTTTTGCTTTAGTATTACTAATTTTCTGCCTTACCACAGTTATCCAGAGTTGCAAAAAAAAGCGCTCTGAAATGGCATCGATCCTCTATAAAAGAACACATAATAGTGTTTTTAAGGACTTTGACCCTGACGAATTTGCCGCTTATTTCAAAAAAGAAATCAGAAAAGAACGCGATGGCATGACCAACCAGGAGTGGATTTCGTCACATTATGCGCAAAATGACTATGAGCCTGATTTTGTGCTATACCAGCTTTGGGATGGCGGCTTGGATGCGATGGTTGCCAAATTCAGAAAAGCTAATGAACATGGCCTTGATCCGAAATTGTTTAAGCCGGACCAGATAACCGCGCTGATGGATAAGTTTTACAGCAAAACTGCCATTAAAACACCGCACGATGCTTACAAGTACGTTTCTCAGTTGGAAATATTAGCAGCTAATTCGCTGATTGATTATTCAAACGATTTGCAATTTGGGGTGATCAGTCCGAAAAAATTATACTCACGTTATTTTATAAAAACGCCACGCCCGGACAGTGCGTCGATCAACAGAATATTTTCAGTCGAGAATATATCTGCTTACTTGGACAGTATCCAGCCAAAAGATCCGCAATACCTGGCTTTACAGAAAGCTTATTTAGCAGGATATCAGGCACCAAAACTTTCAAAGGAAGAGACTAAACGTTTGTTGCTGGTAAATATGGAGCGTTTACGCTGGAAAAATAAGCCAACCGATAATGAATATGTTTATGTGAATATACCTGACTTTCGTTTGGATGTGATCGACAGCGGCAAATCCATACTCGGCATGAGGGTTTGCGTGGGTGAAGGCCGTAATAAAAAGTATTTAAATAGTCTTGAGAATTATAACGATACCTGTAAAGTTGATAACCCCAACTCTCACGAAACGCCGCTATTGAGTAGCGTGATCCATAGTGTGCAGGTAAACCCGATATGGAATATTCCGAGAAGTATTGCGACGAAAGAGATCATTAAGGAAGCAGCCGACGATCCTTATTACCTGTCGAACAAGAATATCAATGTTTATTTGAATGATAAATTGATCAAGGATCCGGAAACGATAGACTGGTCTAAAGTAACCAAGGAAAACAACGAATATGAGTTTAAGCAGCAACCCGGCGCAGATAACTCATTAGGAAAGATCAAATTCCTGTTCGAAAACCGCAGTAGCGTTTATTTGCATGATACCCCTGCTAAAGATGCGTTCAGATACAGCATGCGTGCGGTAAGCCATGGCTGTGTGCGCTTGGAAAAACCACTCGACCTCGCCCATACCCTTTTCCGCGATACGGTGAAATATAACCGCATAGTGAAAGATATGGATGAGGACGACAGCACCTCACAAGATATCGCACTACGTCCGCGGGTTCCGGTTTATATTACTTATGTAACCTGCTGGTCTGATCCTGAAGGACAACTACAATTCAGAGGTGATGTGTATGGACTGGATATCGTCCTGTACGAGCACCTGAAAAAGTATACTCCGACCGAATAATTAAATTAAAGGCTTGCTGTAACTGATATGCTGCCAGGATAAACGTAGTTAGTAGCTATGTCAGCGTCAAGATATTTCGAGCTGTATCTCCTGTCATTCCCGTTGATAAATAGCACCGAGCCACCTTTGATGATATTGATCACCTTTTTGGCAACTTTTGGCGATACTGCCGGGCAACCTTCGCTACGCCCCAGGCGGCCTAATTGATTGATCGACCCCTGCGAAACATAAGGAGCCGCATGCACTACGATTGAACGTGCACGGGCATTATCGTTAAAGCCTGCATCCATCCCATTCAACTTAAGTGAACGACCGTGCTTTCCATTGTATATACCTTCAGTAACATAGAATCCAAGGCTGCTTGCATGCGAATCACTTTCATTTGAAAAATAGCTTGGCAAATCGTCACCGCTGCCATTACCGTGTGCTACCCACGTGTTTAATACCAGGTCTTTATTGATCAGGTCGACAATCCACATGCGTTTGGTACAGCTTGATTTAGCCAGGTCGACAATAGTAATGATTGAACTATACTGAGGCACCTTATTAGCTGCCTTCAGATTAAAATACCCGGTCACTGCTTTTTGGAAAACAGCCAGATCAAGCCCTGTCTCATTTAACTGAGCTGTATTATAAATATTTTCAAGATATTGAGCAAAATGCTCCTTCGCCGAGAAGGCTTTTGCAGTTTTGGTAGTAGCTTTCTTTGATTTTTCTTTGGTATCAGGTTTCCAGCTGATACTAATAATAGCAATAGTGAAGATCAATAATGCACACAATGTTCCCCAGAAGCGTCTCTTCATATTCCGTTGATTTGTTTTTAAGTTTAATCAATAAAAAATTCAACTGGCTAAGGCTAAATCAATTAGGTTATTATCGTGATTTATAAATATATAAACTAAATCATCTAAAGTCACAAACGAAATTAGATTGAAATTATTTTACACTAATAATTAAATAAATTACGACAAGATTAAAACCAGAGCCAATCAATTGATTTCTTATACGTTAAAAACTCATTGCGGGTTCGAAGGAATTTATTTCACCCAGGTAATTTTTTCTTCGAGCGGAATAGTACGACTGCCCTCGGGATTATTGTCAACATAACCCAGGTATAAAACACCGATCACATGATCATCGTCGCCTAATTTCAAAAACTCCCTCATGGGTGGACGAAGTGCCATGCCACCTGTGCTCCAGAATGATGCAATGCCAAGCGCGGTTGCTCCCAGCAGGATATTTTGTACAGCACATGAAACTGCCTCTACTTCCTCAATAACAGGAATTTTGGGCAGATTGCCACGTTTCATAACGGCAAGGATTACATGTGAAGCTTTATCGCCTTGCTGATATAACCTGTTATATTCTGTCTCTTGAAAATTCCCTGGTTCAATGCTGCATTTATACAATTCAGCGTGTTGATGAGAAAAATCTGAAGCGGTGCCATATACTACAAATCGCCATGGCTCAGTAAAGCCGTGCGTTGGCGCCCAATCAGCCAGTTCAAGTAATGACTCGACTTGATAATCGGGGACTTTTTTGCCATTCATTGCTACAGGCTTGATGCTGCGGCGGGTTTTAATAATAGTTGATATAGTAGAAAATGCGATATCCATATATAAAAAATAATGCCCGCAAAAATACGGGCACTATCGATATAATATTTGATTTAAATGTAATAATTAATATAAATCAGGATATTTTGTCGGATTTGCCTCGTTCATCATATTATATACCACCTCTACTACGTCATCCATTGATGGCTTACTGAAGTAATCGCCGTCAGTTCCGTACGGTGGACGATGCTCACGGGCAGGCAGTGTTTTAGGCTGCGAATCCAGGCTATAATAGCCGTTTTGAGTTTCCAATATTTTTTGCAGAATGTAGGCTGACCCTCCTCCGGGCATATCTTCATCCACCACCAACAACTTATTAGTCTTCTTTAACGAATCACCACAAACATTCTCTGTATCAAAAGGATATAAAGTTTGCGGGTCGATAACTTCGATATAAATGCCCATTTTTTCTAACTCCTCAGCTGCTTCCATTACAATGCGCAAAGTTGAGCCATAAGATACGACCGTCATATCGGTACCTTCTCTCAAAACCTCAGCTTTACCTAACGGAACAGTGAATTCTCCAATGTTGGATGGTAAACGCTCTTTCAGTCGATAGCCATTCAAACATTCAATTACTAATGCAGGCTCATCACCACGCAGTAAGGTATTATACATACCGGCAGCTTGTGTCATATCACGCGGTACGCAAATATGCAGCCCACGCATAGCATTCAATATCAACCCAAGTGGAGAGCCAGAATGCCAGATACCTTCTAACCGATGTCCGCGGGTACGAACGATCAATGGTGCCTTTTGCCCGCCGCGTGTGCGATAGCTCAATGAAGCCAGGTCGTCACTTAAAACGGTTGTAGCATAGATCAGGTAATCTAAATATTGTATTTCAGCTATCGGTTTGATGCCACGCATAGACAGGCCCATACCCTGCCCTATGATGGTCGCTTCGCGGATACCGGTATCAGAAATACGCAGGTCTGAATATTTGTTCTGCAACCCTGCAAACCCCTGGTTCACGTCGCCTATCGCACCAACGTCTTCTCCAAATGCAACGATAGATTTATCACGGTCAAAATTGCTGTCGAAGCAGGCATTTAATATCTCACGGCCGTCCAGCATTTTAGCATCGTCATCATAGCTAGCCTTTACAACCGGCACGTTTAATGGTGATGTCGCCGTTTCTGTAAACAGTTTAGAGTTAAAGCGTTCGTAATTTTTTACTCTTTCAGCGTTCAGCCAGTTCACCAGGTCTTGCCTGCTGCTTAGTTTTTCTTTTACGGTGATACGCAGAGTTTTTCGGCCTGCAGATATCGCATCCCTGCGACCAGGGTCGACAACTGCCTTCAATTCAGAAATAACATTTTTAAGTTTAGCGCTATTCTGGCTCTGTGCAGCAACTTGTTCGATCAAAGCCGAAACCTGCCCAATCTCTTCGTTGATCTCTCCCGCAAAATCATTCCAGGCTTCACGCTGAATTTCACGGACATGTTTCTTGGCAGTTGCTTCCATCTCGTCCATCTCCTCCTCTGTCGCAATAGCCGATTCAAGCATCCATTTACGCATTTGCACCAGGCAATCATGTTCATTCTCCCACGCCAGGCGTTCTTTTGACTTGTAACGCTCGTGCGAGCCTGAGGTAGAGTGCCCCTGCGGCTGTGTCATTTCAGTTACGTGAATCAACACCGGTACATGCTCGCGGCGACAAACCTCAATGGCGCGCTCATAAGTTTCGCATAGGGCCACATAGTCCCATCCGCGTACTTTAAATATCTCGTAGCCATTTGTCCCATCTTCGCGCTGAAATCCTTTTAATATTTCAGAAATATCTTCCTTGGTAGTCTGCAATTTAGCCGGCACCGAAATGGCATAAGCATCATCCCAAATGGAAATAGCCATTGGCACCTGCAATACTCCGGCGGCATTAAAGGTCTCAAAAAACAGCCCTTCAGATGTAGAACCGTTACCAATCGTTCCAAAAGCCACCTCGTTACCATTGACAGAAAACTGTTCCAGGTATTCCAGTTCTTTATTTTGACGGTATAATTTTGACGCATAAGCCAACCCTAATAAGCGCGGCATATGGCCGGCGGTTGTAGAGATATCCGCTGCGCAATTCAACGACTCAGCCTGGTTGGCCCATGTACCATCAGCATTCACAAAACGCGTTGCAAAGTGACAATTCATTTGTCGCCCCGCAGAAGCCGGATCTTTTTCTATATCAGGATTAGCATATAATTGCGCAAAAAACTCCTCCAGGTTACTCATGCCTGTAGCGAACATAAAGGTCTGATCGCGGTAATAGCCCGCACGCCAGTCGCCCGCTTTGAATGCCTTCGCCATAGCCAATTGCGCCACTTCCTTACCATCGCCAAAAATTCCGAATTTGGCCTTCCCTGTCAGTACCTCTCGCCTGCCGATCAAACTGGCCTGGCGACTTTCGAAAGCTATCCGATAATCATTTATGACTATCTTTTTGAAGTCTTCAAAACTGAGTTCAGATGCACTGAATTTACTTGTAGCACTTATTATGGTTTCAGGCATAATAATATTTTGTTTAAGGGACAAAAGTATAAAATTCTATTTTGTATTCGTCATACGTAACACACAAAACACATTGTACGTTTAATAGTTTTTAAATCATTTTAAACCTTTTATATTTGTATTAATCAAAAAGAAAATATGAAACGATTACTGTTAGTATGTGCGGTTATTTTAGGCTTCGCCTTTACCGCTTCGGCGCAAGATAGCGAAAAAGCCGAATTTAAGTTTAACGAGGAAAAACACGACTTCGGCAAAATTCCGCAGGGAACTCCTGTTACTACTGTTTTTGAATTTACCAATATCGGTAAAGAGCCTTTGATCCTGACAGAAGTTAAACCTACATGTGGCTGTACTATTGCTGATTACACCAAGACTCCCGTAAAAAGCGGCGAAAAAGGTGTTATAAAGATCACTTATAATGCGCAGGCGGTATCACCGTTTAATAAAACTATTGTAGTTACGTCAAACGCTAAAACCCCTACTAAATATTTAAATATTGTGGGCGAGGTTATGGCGAAGGCAGCGCCACCAGCCAGTAGCAGTAAATAAGAGATCCCAGAAAACATTCGAAAGCCTTCTGACATTTCTCAGGAGGCTTTCTTGTTTTTAGTCATTTTACTATAACGAAAATTTTACCAAAATATTTATTTGGGTTCCTTACACTATCTTTTGCTAATTTTGCACCATGCCAAAAATATCAGAAAAGGGACAGCTGATGCCGGCTTCTCCCATACGTAAACTTACTCCATTCGCGGACAAGGCCAAACTGGACGGTAAGAAAGTTTATCATCTTAATATCGGTCAGCCGGATATAGAAACGCCTGAGGGAATGCTTAACGCCATTAAAAACATCGACTTTAAGGTGTGGGCGTATACTGCATCTGAAGGTACTTTATCCTACCGTAAAAAACTAACAGAGTACTATAACAAACTAGGATATAACATCGCTACGGATAATATATTGGTTACCACAGGCGGATCTGAAGCGATCACTATTGCTATGATGAGCTGCCTTAACCCTGGCGACGAGGTCATCATCCCTGAGCCATTTTATGCTAACTACAATGGCTTCGCCTGCCAGAGCGATATTGTGGTAAAACCCATCTTATCCTATATCGATAATGGTTTTGCCCTACCGCCAATCAGTGAGTTTGAGAAACTGATCACCGAAAAGACCAAAGCAATTTTCATTTGCAGTCCTAATAACCCGACCGGCTACCTCTACTCAAAAGAGGAAATGGAAGCCTTAAAGGAATTAGTTTTGAAACATGACCTGTACCTATTCTCAGACGAAGCTTACCGCGAATTCTGTTATGACGGCCGGACGTTCGTTTCACCAATGCATTTAAGCGGACTGGAAGATAACGTGATCGTGATGGATACCGTGAGCAAACGTTACAGTGCATGTGGTGCACGTTTAGGCTGCCTGATCACTAAAAACAAATCGGTGTGGCAGACAGGGTTGAAATTTGCGCAGGCACGTTTAAGCCCGGGAATGGTGGAGCAGATTGCTGGTGAAGCTGCTGTAGATACACCTGACAGCTATTTTGAAGCAGTTAATAAAGAATACACCCATCGCCGTGATACTTTAGTGAATGCCCTGAACAATATGGAAGGCGTTTATTGTCCTAATCCGGGCGGCGCATTTTATGTTGTAGCACGTTTACCAATTGATAACGCCGATAAATTCTGCCAGTGGATTTTGCAAGAGTTCAGCTATGAAAACCAGACGGTTATGATGGCCCCGGCAACCGGCTTTTATAGTACGCCAGGAGCTGGTGTAAATGAAGTTCGCTTAGCTTATGTGCTGAATAACCAGGACATTGAAAAAGCAATGATCTGCCTGGAAGAAGCCCTGAAAGTTTACCCGGGCAGGACAATTGACAGTTCTCAGTTGGCGGTTAGCAGTAAATAATTGTCTTAACCAAAATAAGAAAGACCAGCCTATCCGGTTGGTCTTTTTTATTTATAAATCCCCATAGTTATTGGCCTTTTTGCAGAACGCCCTGTCCTTCGTTCATAAATTTGACCAGGCTTCTGTTGATAAAATGGCTCCAGCCCGCTTGGCAGTTTTCAAAACATTCTACTTCGGGAGTTAAACCAACATGGGTCATATCAATTTTGGTTGAATCATCTTCTTCCGAAATTTCAAATACCACTTCGGTACCGGTCCACTCTGTTTTGTCGTTCTGCCATGGCAGCCAGCTGTCGGTAACTAACCAGGTAACCTTCTTACCTGCAACGGCTTCAGTAATTTTAAAGGTGACAAAGGTTTCGCCAAATGTTACTTTAAAAGCGTCGCCTAAATTTTTGGCGCTGCCTTCAAAGTTTGCGGCCCACCATTCATTTACGCGACTGATCTTGTCGTACGCTTCCATGGCGTTTTCATTTACCACAATGCTGCTGTGGTAGCTTTGGTCTGTTAATGTTGCTGTTTTCATGACTTCTTAATTTTATTGTTTAATAGTGTTTCCAAATCCTTCAGTTTTGTCTTCCAGAAGTTATCGAAGTAGTTGATCCATTTTTGCAGTTCGTCAAAACCGTCCTTTTTCAGGGTGCAGTAGCGTTCCCTGCCGATGTCCTCTATCGAAATAAAGCCCGCGTTGTACATGATCTTCACATGCTTTGACACCGCAGGCCGGCTCATATCAAAATGCTCGGCCAGCGAATTGATGGGCAGGCTTTTTTCCGACAGCATTCTCATCATCTCTCTCCTGCTCGGATCAGCTATTACCTGGAATACATCAAGCGCTGGTACTGCCATTTTCTTTTTCGTTTAGTATCTTATTGATTTTATTCATGTTAGCCAGCCATCCCTGGTTCATTGCATTGAAGATGACCACGTTGAAGTTGGCCTCTTTAAATCCGTCATTTACCAGCAAAACTTCTGTTCCGTTATCTTTAGCCTCAAGCGTCCAGGTGACAATGGAATCTATCGTGATCTGCCCATTGCCCGGACCGCATTTCCACGAGTAGGTTAGTTTTTTCAATGGTTCAATCTCCAGTACCTTACAATAAACGATGCCGTCAAAATCAAGGCTTGGCACCGGTCCTGTGGCGAACTGGAAATCGTGGCCAAGTTTCAGCTCGAAATTGCTTTTCATCAGCCATTGCTCCATCAGCTCGGCTTTGGTTAGGTAATCCCATACTATTTCGGGTGCGTGGGAATAAAATACTTTGTGAATGATTGCTTTCTCCATAATGGGTAACTTTTAAGTTACTCAAATGTATAAGTAACTTCTGAGTTACGCAAATTTATTTTTAAATATTTTGTTCACGTGTTCACGTTCACACGCCGTGAACGCTGGTGAACATTTATAATTACCTAGATATCAGGTATTTGAAATTTTATAAATGGCAACAAATCAATATCAGCGCCCATAAAAAAAAGCCACCCGCTATCTAGCGGATGGCTTTTCATCAATGCGATTGTTTCAAATTTGCTCTCTCCGATCACGAGCTTATCCATCATTTCATTCTTTCGGCCCCTCCTAATTACAAATTGTTTTCAACTTTTGGCTATAATCCGCATTCAGCGGTTCATTGGTTTGGGCAAGGCGCTGCGAGCCTACATTGGCCGGGCAGGCAATCCCTTTGGGGCCATCATAAACCAGGTCGGGTTTGGTATCAATTAGTTCTTTAGGCACATATATCTGCATCCTGGTAATGGAATATCCGCGCGGGAAATAACGAATATAGTAACCATCCGGATGTAATGACCATATGCCCGACGGTACTTCCGGATCAGGTTGCGCCATTCCGGCCAGCACAGCATACTTTTCCATTTCTTCGTATGATGCATTACCCGACGACGCCAATTGGCGGATATTATTTTCGGCCTCAAAAACGCTTTGGGCAGCGGGTGGCAACTGATCTTTGGCTTTTGCCATTACACTTGCCGGCAGTATGCCCAATGCACCGCCTTGCAGCATCAATAATTCCTGCGGGGATAATAAAGTGGTTGCCGTTAGCTTAATATCCGTACCAAAATCGGCAAAACGGGTGCGGGCAACTATTGCCCAAAGCAATACCTGGATACTGTGCTGTTTCACTTCAGGGTGCTTTTCGGCATTTTTTAGGATCAATACCACTACATCAGCTTTGGGACCCAACACAGGTGCAAGCATGTAGCCATCGCCCGTACTTGGGCCGTGCGTACCGGCATGCAGGCAATAACTTTTGTTGGTCATTTCAAAAAAGCCGGCGCAAAGTTTATAACCGCCACCAGGCGCTTTGGGCAGCAGGTATAAGGGCTCAGGCTGCTGTCCTTCCATAAAAGATGGCGGTTTTGAACCCGTTTTGTTTACATCTTTAAAACTGGTGCTAATGGCCTGCGGTTGTTTCAGTATCTTATTTAAACTACCTCCCGAGGCCAGATCGGTGCCTTTGTCCAATAATTTTTTCCCCAGGCCCCCCAGTTGAGCGTGGACGGCAGTAATGCAAAACATACATACAATAAGTGCGGCAAATATCTTTTTTGTTTTCATAATAGGATGTTAGATGCCGCGAAAGTACCTAAAATGGTGTTAACCGGGTGTTACAGTTAGTTCATTTTTATTTCTGATAAAATGAACGAAGGCCACGCACCTTCCGTCTTTCGAAATCCCCCGGATATTTTATAACTTAGCATAGGCTAATCCCCTCAAGGCCAATCATTCAACCTAAAATTCCGGACCAACCAAACCTGCACAACATGCTTAAGAAACATTCTATCCTCATCGGGATCGTCATTTCGCTGGTGTTGCTGTACCTGGCGACACAACACTACCCCGGCGGCTCGCAAGCCGACAAAAACTCCGTTGGGTACAGCTGGCTGAATAACTACCTCAGCAACCTGTTCAGTCCTAAGGCGGTAAACGGCGCCGAAAACACCGCCCGCATCTGGGCCGACTTTGGCATGCTGTTCTTTTGCGGCAGCATCCTGATATTCTTTATCGATTTCTCAACCAAAATACCCGACAAAAACGCGCAGAAGATCATAAAGTATTGCGGCATCGGCTCCATGGCGTTTGCCTTCCTTGCGGTTACCCCACTTCACGATCTGATGGTGAGACTCTCCTGCACACTCTCCATGTTGACCATATTTTACGTTACGGTATTTGTTCTCAAATCCAGGCTGGTTGGGTTCAAGATATTGAGTCTCCTCGTTCTGGTCTTCCTTTACGGCGGGGCCTATGTTTATTTCTCCGGCAACGGCCTGCAGATCCTGCCCGTTTTGCAGAAAGCAACTTTTGGTATTTCTATTATCTGGGTGCTGGGGTTGTATTATTTTACGAGGGAAGAAGATTTCAGGGTAAAGGAAAAAATTCTTGTTGAACGTATCAATTGAAGAATAAATTAGATTTCTTCCCCTCTTTTCCGTTTACGGAAGAGAGGGACGACCATCCGCTGGCTAGCGGAGTAGTCGGGGTGAGTAAATCTGCGGTCATGCATTTGCGCTAATGCAGCTCGCATAGTTGACTCACCCGGTCATTGCTGCGCTCGACCACCCTCTCTTTTGCAAGCAAAAAAGAGGGGATTTTTCTTACCTTAATAACATTGTTTTTATCGAACGCATTAATTAACCCAACTACCATGAAAACAATCCTAACCATCATTTTAACCATCCTCATCCTGTCAGCAAACGGGCAAAATGCACCTGCAAAGGATACTACCGTTTTTTATAACTCATTTAGCTGGAGTCCGGATGGTACCACGCTTTGTTTCTCAGTAATTGTTATGCCCGGCAGGGTATTTAATGGAAAACACTGGGAGATCGGTTCTATCAATATCCTAACTAAGGCGGTTACGCGAATTACCAATAATACCGACGATGATGATTGGCCGGCATACGCTCCTGATGGCAAAAAATTGGTTTTTGAGTCAGGGCGCGATGGAAATGCCCAGATATATGTGATGGATATTGACGGTAAAAACACGCAGCGCCTCAGCAATAACCATTTTACCGAAAGGCACCCGGCATGGTCGCCTGATGGCACGGAGATTATGTTCCTCAGTAACCGCGACGGCAACCAGGAGATCTATAAAATGAAAACGGATGGCTCTGCGCAAACAAGGCTAACCACAAGCCCCTTTAATGAATTTAACCCGCAATGGTCGCCCGATGGCAAGAGGATACTTTATTATTATGAAAAGGGCGACAATAAGGACCAGCTTTATATTGCCGACCAGGATGGCCAGAACGTTACCCATATTTCCAGCGACTCCACGCATAATTATTACCCCTCCTGGTTACCCGATGGCCAAACAATCATTTACGGTATGAACGGCGACTTGTGGAAAATGAAAGCAAAAAAGGGCGGCAAAAAAAGGGAGCTGATGCCAGGAATAAGTTATGCCAAATTCTCGCCCAACGGCAAAAAAATAGCCTTCAAAATGGGCAGCTGGCCCTCTGCCGAAATTTGGATATCTGATAGTGATGGTGGCAACGTGGTGCGGTTAACCGATGCGCAAAAGATGAAGGGGATTTTTATGGTGGAAGGGAAGTGATTGTGTGCCATTTAACCTGGTGCGAGTATGACGGGCTGGCCTAAGCGCAACGGCTACTCGTGACTTTCTTAGTTGCAGAAGCGTCACGAGTACTCCACCTCTTTGGGCTGGCGCTGCATATTCGCGCCAGATTTGAGACACTGTTGATTACTATGTTATTATTTACTAGTACCTCTGAATTAAAATCATAGACTAATTTGACTGCAGGATTACCAATCATTATATATCTTTCACAAATTTTTTATAAATATATAAAATGTCTGATTCCTTAAAAAAGCTCCGAATTCTATTATTTAATCCAAAAATTTCTAAGGAAACAGTGTTAGCATTCGTTAAGACGGAGATGAATCCAGGCGAATTTGAGGCAGCAATAAATTCAAATCCTTTATTGAAAAAAGCGAAATTAACAAATACGAGGTTTAGTGATATAAGTTCTATTGTTCAAAAAGATGCGATTGTTTTTACCAATGATATAAGAAAGGAACTATTTTGGTTATTATATAATATAAAGGAAGAAGCTGAGTTTATCAATGCATTTTTAATTGAAAAATCTCAATTCGAAAGATTTTTTTTACTAGGTCAATATAATGAAGCCGAAAATGTTTTAGGGAAAATTCGCGGTTCTTTTGGCGAAACAATTTGGGCTTTGGAGATGTCTTTGCTTCTCAAAGAATACCAATTCGGAAGCAAGGAGAATTGGGCATGTCTATCCGAGTACCTAAAAAAGATAAACAGCCCATTTTATCAATTTGTATTAAATGCATATAGCAAGCGGATAGAGGAAAATATGTCATTTGAAAATTTTTACAACCAATTTCAAATTGACATAGATTCTACAATGACAGAATCTTTGGTCAGAGACTTTTTAGTTTTTAAGAGCGTATTTAATGCCGGTTATGACTATGCTTATTCTAACTTAGAAGGGGCTTTGTATGTTGCAAACATTTTAGGAGTCATAGACCAATATTTAACTTTAATCGAGGGTTTACTAAAAATTTTTGCTGTTGGATCACAAAACGATAAGGCAATTATTGGATTTCTAAAAAAACTTGAGGATAAAATAAGTAACGATAATAAATTAATAAACCTAAAAAATGCATTGGGCATTCAGAAAAATACTGTTGTATTAAATTCTACAAGTTTTGTTCTTCCAATTATTGATGAGTATACTAAAAGCAATTTTGAGTCTGCAAAAAAGCTGTCCGCAGAAAAACTGTATATATATCCTGAAATCTTCGAGCTTCACGAAATATATTGTAAATGTTTAATTAATTTAAATCAACAATTCGAGCCATTAAAAATCAGTCCAGTAATAGACGAGGTACTCGAATCCGTTTATAGGGTTCTGCTTTTTAATATTGATAGCGAAAAACATAGGAACAGACTGTTAAAACTATCTTTAACCTTTCTAACTTTTGACTTTGGAAAACAAATTTCTTCCTTCGCTTTATCGGTAAGTAGAGATTATTATTCAAACTTTCATTCTATAGTTGGATACTTATCATCGTCAATAAATAACCCTAGGCTCTTCTCCTTAAATTTAGATGACCGTAATAAACTTCATTTAGCTAATCACGAAAGTTTGCCAACATCTGAGGCATTTAGAGTAAATATGTTTATCAGCGTAGAAGTAGGCGCTGATATTGCAGGGATAGTGAAAAATGTTTTTCAATCAGACGTATATTTAGCGAAGCATCTGTCTAACAAGGGTGACTATAGTCTCGTTATCGATACCTTAGAAAAATACATAGATAATTTCGCCATACCATTTTATTACGACAATTTACTTTTTTTATTGTTCGAGGCATATTTAAAAACCGACAGCCTAATTAAGGCCCTCCAATTAAATTCAGCGATTTTATCCGATAAAGACTTTTTTCTATATAGACTGAATACAATTGAATTGTCGATAAAAATAAAACAAAAGGGGTTTGACCACTTCTCGGAATATATCGATCTCCCAATTCTATTTAGCATAGTAGTTAAGGATTACGATTTATATGAACCGTATATTGAATTCATGCTGTTCAATGAGACCGAATATCCAAGCAAATTAAATATACAAGAACTGACTAGTAAGTTCTCGTTAAACAAGGTCGTCTATTTTCTTAGAGAAGTGTGTAAAATTAGTACCATTAAGTATTCACTTGTCTACACATCCATAGAAAAAGCAGAGCAAGAACGAATACAGATATGCGAAATATTAAAGAATCTAGATGCTACAAATTTAAACGTGTATGAAAATGAGATATCGGAACTACTTAGAATTGACGCTGTTAGAAAGGTGATTAAGGAAGTGGACGAGGGGAGGCTATTTGTAAATGTTGAAGGACTAAAAAATCAACAATTGTTAAACTTGAACGAGAGTTTTACTAGATATAAAGAAATAGAATCCATCTCAAAAGAAAAAGGTCTGATTGGGTTTAATTCATCGAAAGAGCGTAATTGGATAAGCATAAATTTACAACAAAAGCAGCTCTATTCAGAGCTCGATGATCCAGCGTTTCTTGCCTTCAAAACTATCTTCATGGAATCCAAGGAACGTTTCTTATTTAGCAAAGAATACGGCTTAGATAGTAGCTTAAGCACAAGAATACGCCATGGCGCACTTAAAAATCACATCAGAAGCGTATTTGAAAAACTGTCACTAATAACTTCAAAATCAGGCAATGAATATGTTGACAATTATAAGTGGCACGAACAATTGATTTATGACTACGATTTGAATTTACAAGTTCAAAGACTATTGAAGTCGTTTTCAAAGAAAATCGACGACTATACGACATATATTGTAGAAAAATTAATTCAGATTCAGACTGAAAGGCACGTTGAAAACCAAGATGGTCTTTTTCAATATTATACCGATGATGCAATACTTTGGGTCTTTTATCAGGAATATAAAAACAGTTTTGATTCTGTCGATTCAGTCATTGACACAGTCTACAATTATTTAACCAATTATACAATAAGGACCGTGTGTGCCGATGTATATGATTATTTTATAAATGATATAAATGAAAAGTATCAAGAATTGATTGAAGAATTGCAGATGCAATTGAGAGAACTGGACTTAGTAAATAAAAGTGAATTATTGCCAAGTGTATTAAAATGTAGCACAGACATTCAGGGCGAATTGGAGGTCATTGCTGAATGGTTTACCTTAACAACAACTGGTTCATCCTCTTTATTGGACATTGAAACCATTATAAATGCCAGCATAGAACTTACTAATCAAATTAATCCAAATTTTTGCCTTTCCCCTAAAATCTTAAATAACTGTGAGCCAGTTATTGGTTTTAATGCCTTGATATTTGTATTTAACATCCTGTTAAACAATATAATACAACATTCAAAATTAGAACCACATGAAATAGAGGTCGAAATTGCGTTGGAACAAAGAGAAAATTACATCATTATAAATTTCAAAAACAATCTCTCAACCGAAGCTAGTTTCGAAAAAAATAAAGAAAGATTGGAGTCCGTTAAAAAGAATTGGAATAATCATACTGATATCGAACGATCAAATAAGGAAGGAGAAAGCGGATATGATAAGATCAAGCGTTTACTGCTTTATGAAGCAAAGGCTAAAACTGATAAATTTGACTACTTATTTGATAGTGACAAAATAACCATTTCCTTATATTTCCCTTACAATAAACCAGATGCAGATGAGCAAGGTATTAGTAATTGAAGATGATAGAATTAAGATTGAGAAGATATCTTCTTTTTTAGATTTTGAAGACTTCATTATTAAAGAGTCATATCATAGCGGATTGGAGGAATTGAATAACAATTCTCACCTGTTCAAATATTTAATTTTGGATATGACGATACCTCTATGGGATAGAGGAAAATCTGACCTTGGAGGCACCTATGAACAATTTGGGGGTGAAAGAATATTAAAAGAAATGAGGAGAAGAAAAAAATTCATACCGACAATATTACTTTCTATGTTCGACGTTTTCCCCACTACCGGAGGTAATTTGACATTTAAAGAATTAGACAATAATCTAAAGAGCCAATTTCCTGATTTCTATAAAGGTGCAGTATTTTACAACGGGGTTGAAGAAGATCGTTGGAAAAAAGAGCTAAAGTATTTAATCGATTCTATCAACCCTTCGATAAATGATTAGCATACTAATAGTGGACGATGATTTCATTAAAATCTCGTCTATCATTTCGTCGATAAATGCAAATTATAATGGATTGGTAAATATTAAACAAGCTTCAACTCCAATTGAAGCATTAGATGTTCTGAAACACGAAAGTTTTCATTTACTGATTACAGATTTATTAATGCCATTAAGACCTGGCGAAAACCAAGACGAAAAGGCAGGAGAAACATTAATCAAAGAACTTTACAAAAAAAACAACAAAGTCAACGTCCCACTCTACATAGTTGGGCTTACTCAATTTGACAATCTAAAACATAATTTTAGTGGAGTTTGGAATGTATGGAAATATGACACCTCAGACAATGATTGGAAAATAAAATTAAGAGATCTGATATTCCATATCAGTAGAATAGATTCTAAAATTATAAAAGAAAAAAAAGAGACCATTTTTGTTGAGGGACCAACAGATAAAGAAATAATTGAGTTGGCTATAAATGTTTTCTTTAAAGATTTAGCAAATAAAGTCGATATAGAAACTATATCTTATGGAGGTGGGGCGTCATGGGTTGCGAGACAAATAATTATTTGGGGTAAAACGTTGTTTAAAAAAAACGACCTCTCATATCTACAGGCGACTGGAATATTCGATAACGATAAAGCAGGCAGAGAAGGTATAGAAACAGTAAAAGGCTCTATAAATAATAATTCTGCGGAGTACACTACCTTTTCCTTAATCAGTCTAGAAAAAAAATACGCAAGACATATAATTCCAGTTTATGCTCAAGGACTTTTACTCCCGATTACTATAGAGGAAATGATCGCGCCATTTTGCTGGCAGCATGCCTTAAATAATGGATGGTTAGTACAACGGACTTTAGCAGAAGATTTATTGCAAGACCCTCAAAAATGGGACAAGACTAATCAATCGTTGAAAGACTTCTTGTCATCGTTAACTATTCCTACTGAATTAAATGTTTATATCGCATTTAAATTCAATAGCGAGTATAAGGTAAAATTTGTTAACTATATTAAATCATTAGCAAAAGAAGAACAGGAATTGGCACTTGCCTCTCTAAAATTATTGATTGCAGATATTATTGCAAAGTTAAAAATTACGTAATAATCACCCAGCAACTGGCGTGAGTATCCAGTATAGTCCAATAGCGGTGTTGTACTCGTGCCCCGGGAGAATACACCCAACATTTATGCCCTCATCGCCATTTAATTCTCCGGCGCAACAGGCACAGTCTTCTTCCCCGTCAATGTCGCCCCCGCACTTGCAATAATAACCAATGCTACTGCAAGCCATTCGTAAAAAGACAAGTATTCGTGCAGGAAAAGGAGGCCGGAAAACGCAGCTACAGCGGGCTCCAGGCTCATTAAAATACTAAACGTTTTTGCGGGTATCTTCCGCAGCGCATGCATCTCGAGGGTAAAAGGGATGGCGCTGGAGAGCAGGGCCAGTGCAATTCCCGGCAGCAGCATATTGGGTTTAAAATTGATCAGTATCCCGTTCCCGATAGCTATCGGCACCACCAGCAGAGATGCAAAGATCATCCCGATGGTAACGGCTTTGCTCCCATCCATTATTTTAGAGATGTGCCCGCCCAGTAAAATATATGCCGCCCAAAGTGCGCCTGCAAGCAAAGCCAATAGTATACCAACAACATCCAAACGGTTATTGCTCCACGGTGCTACCAGTGCAATGCCTGTGGCAGCAAGCAGTACCCATAAAAAGTCCACCAGCCGCCTGGAGCCGGTGAGGGCAAGCGCCAGTGGCCCCAAAAACTCGATGGCGACACCCAAACCCAGCGGTATGCGGGATATGGCCATATAAAAAACGGTATTCATTGTCCCCAAGGTCAGCCCATACAAAACAACAGCTTTCCATTGCGCGGTCGTCAGATTCCGGAGGTTGAGCCGGTTAAAAGCCACCAGGATAATGGCAGACAAAACTATTCTTAACGAAGAAGTAGCAGCAGCACCCAGCACAGGAAATATACCTTTTGCAATAGCCGCGCCACACTGGAAACTGATTATAGCCAGTAATACCGCCAGCACCGCCGGAAATTCGAGCCCTTTTTTATTCTTCATTTATTTTATTGGCGGTTGAAAGTAATTATTTCGCCGGTAATAGATGTCAGTCTAAAGTCAGTTGACCAAACAGCATCAAATATTGATCTCTATAGTAGTTTACCTTATGGTCTACAATTAGTTCTGCACATTACCTAAAGTAATTTTTTTTCTTTTTTTGTTATTTAATTTATTTCTCTATTTTTAAAAATTAAATTATTGATTAATTTTTTAAATTAAAATGAATAGTGCAGGGAAAAAGATTCGCGCCCAAAGACAGCAACGGGGGTGGACACAGGAGTTTTTGGCCGGGAAACTGAACATCACAGTTACGGCACTTTCTAAGATAGAAACGGGGATAACAGACATCAACCTGTCGCGCCTTGAGCAGATCTCGTGGGCGTTTGATTTATCTCTAAGCGAGTTGATGAAGGATGACGAATGGACCGTCAGGACGGACAAGACATTGTGCGAAGCAGAAAATGAACTTTCGCACAAGGATGCAGAAGTGATGCGGTTACAGAAAAAACTGATCGATTTATTTGAAGATCTGGGCCGGGGCCGGAAAACTGTATTTGGCCGTTAAATAGTCTTTTCTCTCCTATTTTCCTAAACTACCCCACTTGTCCAGGCTTATCCATTGCCTGGTCAAGTGTCTTCAATGACCGCCCTCTTTTGGCCTATGGCTGCATACCCGCGCCAGGTTAAAAGCGAAGATAAATTAAACCAAATCACTTGTAACCTTTCATTCGCAGCCCACGTCAGACATCTCTGATAAATCACTAATTACCAAACACATGTACAAGAACTTTTTGAAAATTGTATCGCGCAATTTGTGGCGGTACAAGAGTTACACTATCATCAACATAGTGGGCATGGGCATAGGAATTGCAGCTATGGTATGGGGATACCAGACCTACAAATATTCCTTCAGTTTTGATAATTTTCATAAGGACCAGGACAATGTTTACCGTGCGCTCACCTATAAAAAGGGTGCGGATGGATTGAAAGGCATGTTTCCTGCCGCTGCTGTACAATCGGCAAAAACTGATTTTGCCGGAATAAAAGAAGCTGTGCGTTTTGGCGGCAGGGGCATGAACATAAAGTATAAAAATGGCGATGCGTTTTCTGAACTGGTACATTTTACCGATCCTGCATTTTTTAAACTGTTTAATTTTCCATTGGTTGCAGGGGATAATAATATCAGTGATCGCAGTGCTGTTTTTATTACGCAAGCCACTGCAAAAAAATATTTCGGCAACCAGGACCCTATAGGCAAGGTGCTCACTTTATATGCGGGCGAAACCTATGCCCTGCCCCTTACTGTGAGAGGTGTACTGAAAGACGTACCGGTTAATTCAACCATCCGGTTTGGTATGATAACTGATTTTGATAATGAATTAACAGCGGACGGGAAAAAGATAGCGCCTGATGACTGGAACGGCTTTGTGGATGCCGCCTATTTCTACATCCCTGATCGAGCAGATGTGCCCCGGCTGGAAAGGCAACTGACCAAATATTTACCGCTGCAAAACAAAGCGAGAGAAGACGCTAAAGTATCTGCTTTCAAATTAGTTACACTCCGCCAAAATGCACAATGGAACGATGTGGTTAGCGACAACAATTTATACCGGCGCCCGGATGACGCTGCAACTTACGGCGGATTGGCATTAGCGGTGTTGATCTTTATTTCTGCCTGCCTTAATTTTTCAAATACTACTGTTGCCCGTGCAAACAAACGTTTAAAAGAAATTGGCATGCGCAAAGTAATGGGCGGCACCCACGTGCAATTAATGTGGCAGTTGTTGCTTGAATGTTCCATCATTGTATTTGCATCTATCCTGCTTTCGGTTATTTTCAATTTTTGGTGGTTGCCCGCATTCAACCAAATGTTTAACGGAATAGATGTGCAGGCAAATTATTTGCACGATAGCAACTTGTTGCTGTTTATGGGAAGCATGCTTATTGGCACTACCTTACTGGCAGGGGCCTACCCTGCTTTCTATTTAAGCCGGTTTAAACCCACGGCCATTTTCAGGGGCAGCGTAAAATTTGGCGGCTCCAATTTGTTTTCCCGGTTAATGCTTGGCTTGCAATTAACTATCGCAATTATTACGGTTATCGCCGGCATTGCCTTTGCACGTAACGGTGCTTTTCAGCGCGACTTTGATTATGGATACAGCATCGAAAACACGGTGGGTGTAATGCTGAACGATACTACTGCTTACGCGGCTCTAAAAAATAAATTGTCTGCCGTACCCAAAATAACAGCATTGTCCGGGGCACGTCATCATATTGGCTTTGGCTGGCTAAATGCTGTGGCCGAAACAGAAGGAACAAAAAAAGAGATCAAATTTCTGGAAGTGGGCAGGGAATATCCCTCAGCTATGCAATTGAAAATTGCTGCCGGAAGAGGCTTTAACCCAAATATGGAATCAGACTACACACATGCTTTGCTGATAACTGAAAAAATGGCTGCGGTATATGGATGGAACAAATCGCAGGCTTTAGGCAAACAGGTTCATATTGATAAAACTGATTATTCGGTTGTCGGGGTATTGAAAGATTTTCAGTTCGCCACCCTTTTTGATCCCTTGCAGCCTGTAGCCATAAAGTTGTGTAAAGAAAGCCAGTTCCAATTCCTCATAGTCCAGGCAAAGCCACAAGATTTAACAGAGGTTTATTCGGAAGTAAAAGATGCCTGGAAAAGTCTATACCCCATGAAACCGTTTAACGGCTTTTACCAGAACCAGGTTAAGGCCGAAGCATACAGGACGACTAACAACATAGCCACCATATTTTTTTGGTTTGCCATATTGAGTATTTTACTTACGGCTACCGGACTTTTTGCGCTGGTTTCGCTAACCGCATTAAAGAAGATGAAAGAAATTGCCGTGAGAAAGGTAGTGGGTGCTAAGCCGGGGCATATACTTGTGCTGATCAACAAAGGTTACTTTTGGATTTTTATTATATCTGCCATAGTAGGTTGTTGCGGCGGCTGGTCATTATCAAAATTGCTGCTCGATTCGATCTTTAAAATAAATGCAGGCATTCAAATAAATTCGTTGATCGGTTCTGTGATCGTGTTGTTTGTTGTCACCGCAATTACATCGGGCATTAAAGTTTGGCAGGCTGTAAGAGCAAATCCCGTGAAGTTGCTGAGGACGGAGTAGTATGGATAAAAATGGCGTTTGAAAAAGGGTGTTCATGAAATTATGTCCACATCATCTCCTATTTACTGTTATTTGTAACAAATAACAAACAAGGCCATGGAAGAACAACAAATACGCGAAGCCCTGAACGCACATTGGCAAGCCTCAGCAAACGGTGATGCAGATGCGGAACATGATATTTACGACGATGATGCCATCTGTGATTATCCGCAGTCGGGCGAACGAATATTCGGGCGAAATAACCTACAGGCCTTGCGAAGTCACCATCCGGGTAAACCGGCGGGTTTCAATGTAAGGCGGATTACCGGGAAGGGCGATCTCTGGATAACAGAATACACCATCACCTACCAGGGGCGACCGGCTTATACCGTGAGCATTATGGAATTCCGGAATGGTAAAGTTGTGCACGAGACACAGTATTTTGCAGATCCGTTCGACGCTCCGGCCTGGCGAAGTCAATGGGTTCAACAGATGTCATAGCGCCGTCAACGGCGACCTCGACTTAATAAAATCAATGATCCCATATTCGGCTTCGCGGTTAAGTTCGCTGTTAATTTTCCATTCGGTTTTATCTTCTGTGAACGCTATCGTTGCAATGCGGGTTTCCCTTACAGCATCCTTCACCAGGTAAATATCTGCGTTTTCAAATCCGCTTTGCCCGTTGTTCCAATGTTCGGGGATGATGATCACATTGGTCGGGTTCCCGTTAATTTTGATTGACACGATCTTATCCATAAGAATTATTGATTTAGTACTAATAGAATACAAGCCTTACGGATTATTTGTTTAGGCAAAAAAGGAGAGTTTCGATAATTTTACAAATGCTGATAAACAAAAAAATCCCTCTTCGTTGAATGAGAGGGATTTATGGTTAAATTATATTAATCAGAGAGCCACCCAATCGCTTACAGACAGTTTAGCCAATACAAATGCACCTATCGCCATCACAATATCGCGTACAGCTACGTCGAGGTAATGACCGCTAAAGATAAGGGTAAACGCTATGAGTACTAACCATGCGCTCACAACCCAGGCGCCTATCTGCGGTTTGGCTAAAACGATGATGCCGGCCACTATTTCAATCACGCCTACTATCATCATAAAAGTATGTTCGCCCAACGGCAGAATTTTTGCCAGCCCCGGGTTAAGATATTGTCCCCAGTTGGTCAGGATATTGGTAAATTTATCGGCACCTGCCACTATGGGTACCAGGCCGTAAGTGAATTTTAGTAAGGTTTGTAATTGCTTAACTTTAGTTTCCATGATCTTCTTTTTATTTACCCATTAGAGTTTTATCGATAAAAAAGGGTCACAAAAAATAATTTTATACATTTTGTGACCTTTTCAAATGGCGATACTCCAATAGAGTAACATTCTTATTAAAGCATGATTCAATTGAGTGACGAAGAAATAATAAACAAAATATTACGCGGCGAAACTGCTTTGTTCGAGGTGCTGATGCGTAAATACAACGAGCGACTTTACCGCATCAGTCTGTCTATAGTTAATGATGGCAACGCGGCTGAAGACATTATGCAAACAGCGTATATTAATGCTTATCGTCAGCTGGTTAGTTTTGAAGGGCGATCAAGCTTTGGCACCTGGCTTACGCGTATACTGATCAACGAAAGTTTATTGTACAAAAAAAGGGAACAGAGAACACAGCAATTAGTGATGGAAACAACATTTACCGACGAGCACGATGAAACGCCTTTGAGCGGATTATTGAATAAAGAGCTAAAAGACATCCTGGAAAAAGCTGTAGCCCGGTTACCCGAGAAATACCGCATAGTATTTGTGATGCGCGAAGTACAGGGTATGAGCACCGATGAAACGATGGAGGCACTGGACCTGGGCGAATCAAACGTAAAAATGCGGCTCATCCGTGCTAAAGAAATGCTCCGCGAAAGCCTTCAGAATCTGTGGAACCCGCGAGATATTTATGAATTTAACCTGGTAAGATGTGACCGGATAGTGGACAACGTGATGGGGCAAATCAACGCTGCCAATTAACTGCTGTGCATACGGCTTTATTTGATCATCATTAGCGCACCCATTGTTTCTATTCCTTCAAATAAGTTGCCGATACGGATATTCTCATTTTCAGCATGCTGATTATTATCATGATTGGCTATAGGAACCGTAACGGTTTTGGCGTCCAGGTACTTTTCAAATAAAAAAAGAGGGAGACTCCCACCCATTGTTGGCTGCAATACAATTTGGTCTTTAGTTGTGGTTTTGGCTGCTGTAATAACTTTCTGTATAATGGGCAGGTCCATGGATGTGCGCTGTGCATTGTAACCGTCTTTATCCAGTACTACCTTTATGATCTTTGCATACTTTTTTCTTTCTTCATCGGTGGGCTCACCTTCAGTTACGTGATAACCCTGGGCTTTTATGTGATCGATAACTTTTTGTTGTTGTCTCTTCCAATCGTTACCTAGTACCAACCTCAGATCAATAACTGCGGTAGCATAGGTCGGGATTTGGTTAGAAGCCTGCTTACCTACGTTACCGCTTTGCATACCATTAATATTTAACGATGGCTGATTAATAGCTTCGCTCAATGTTAAGCCCCTCATTTCGGTGGCGCTTAGTCCTAATTCATCTTTCATTTGTTCGTCTACTGCCGGTACTTCATTCAGGGCTTTTCTTTCCATCGGGGTTAAAGGAGTCACATCATCGTAAAACCCTTTAATGGTTACCCGGCCGCTATCGTCTTTCATAGAAGCCAGCAACTTTGCCAGCATCATGGCCGGATTAGGAGCCCAATTGCCATAATGACCGCTATGCAAAGGCCGCTTTGGACCATACACAGTAATATCCAGGTGTGTATCACCCCGAACTCCAAATACGATTTGTTTTTTCCCGGATTGATGAATAGGCCCGTCACAGATGATCCACAAGTCAGATTGGAGTAACTGTTTGTACCTTTCCAGTATTTCACTAAGATGAGGGGAACCGGCCTCTTCTTCACCTTCGAAGAAAAACTTCAAATTGCAGCCCGGAGTCAACCCACTTTTTACGATCGCGTCATACGCGTTTAAAATAGCATCTACACCTGCCTTGTCATCAGAAGCGCTGCGGGCATATATCCTGCATTCACTATTGTAGTGGCCATCTGCGGGGAATGGCATATTGATCCCTCCATTGTCTATAGTACCTGAAAATAGCTTAGGCTGAAACGGGTTAAGCTCTTTCGCCCACTGAGCAGGATTAACTGGCTGTCCATCGTAATGTGCATAGAAAATAAGCGTTTGTTTGGCCCCCGGAACCATTACTTCACCATACACAGCCGGCGGTGCTCCCGGCGTGGAGGCATCCAAAAGCTGTACTTTTTGAATCCCTCTTTTGTTCATCATTGCCATAATAAAAGCAGCAGTCTTTTGCTGGCCGGCAGGATCTGCGGCGACATTGGGTAAAGCAAGAAGTCCTGTAAACTCTTTGACAATATCATCGGCATTTTTATTCGCGTATTTTCTGATTTTTAAAACATCAGGCGATTGAGCCGAAGCTATCTGGCTGACGAAAAAAGTTATAATGAAAAAGAGGAAGTGTTTATTCATCGAATTACTTGTTGGATAGGTTGTTTACAGCATATTACACAACACATAAATATGTGCAATTTTCGTTATATTCTTTACTATTTAAATTTAGAAGGATGCTCCCTCAGGCCATCCGGTTAAGTTCCAATATTTAACCGTAAAAGATATCGTTAAGGATTTCGACACAACGATGATGATTTGGCATTTCAAAGATTCATACTTTTGAAGGATGAAGAAAATTGGATTTCTATCATTCGGGCATTGGTCAGATCATCCCTCATATAGCACACGCACAGCGGGCGACACATTGCTGCAATCGATTGATCTGGCTGCTGCTGCTGAAGAGATCGGCTTAGATGGTGCCTACTTCAGGGTTCATCATTTTGCCCGTCAGCTGGCCTCCCCTTTTCCCCTGCTTTCGGCTATTGGCGCCAGGACCAGCAAAATCGAGATAGGTACAGGCGTAATCGACATGCGCTATGAGAACCCACTGTATATGGTGGAAGATGCCGGCGCCGCCGACCTGATCTCTGGCGGACGCTTACAACTGGGCATTAGCAGAGGTTCACCGGAACAAGTTATTGAAGGTTGGCGTTATTTTGGATACCAACCCGAAGAAGGTGAAACCGATTCCGATA
>Ga0105240_10002928_pt1 | contig 26930 bp, 44 predicted proteins | sample KBSC54metaG_FD_80426 | JGI IMG/M metagenome (GOLD analysis project Ga0105240, IMG submission 80426) | Corn rhizosphere microbial communities from Kellogg Biological Station, Michigan, USA - KBS C5-4 metaG | ecosystem: Host-associated > Plants > Roots > Rhizosphere > Soil | place: Michigan, USA... | reverse complement strand
TAGAGCTCGTTGTGACGGATACCGTTTCGGCGCTAGCGGTGACCCATGATCGTGCTTGCCCGCCAAAGACCGCCGCGTGGGCTCGGCACCGCATCGGCGTTGAGCCTGGTCGCAATGTGGCGCGGGCTCGTCCCTTCGGCATATTCGGTGAAAATCCGGCGAACGATGGCTGCCTGCTCTTCGTCGATCTCGCGCAGGCCGCGCTCCGGTTCGCCGTCTGCTCCGAAGGTGCGCACGGCGCGGTAGCCATAAGAGATGCCGCCGGGGATCCGCCCGGCTTCGACGCGGCCGATCTGACCGCGTTTGGTCTTCTCAGCAAGCTGCTCGAGCATGACGGCCGAAATCGTCCCGCCCATGCCGACGTGGATCGCGCCGATCTCGCCCTCGGACAGGGTGACGATGCGGGCGCGGCGGAATCGGGCCTGCTTGTAGATCCGGGCGAGGTCTTCCTGATCGCGGGATATGCGATCGAGGCTTTCGGCCAGCAGGATGGTGGCTTCGCCGTGCTCGATCGCAGCCAGAGCGGCGTTCAGTCCCGGCCGGTCCAGCACCGTCCCGCTGATCGCGTGATCGAAACGCTCGGCCACGATCTGCCAACCTTCGCGCGCTGCGCGTTGGCGCAGAAGCCGCAACTGGTCTTCAACCGAAGCGGTAGATTGAAGAGCTGTGGAATAGCGGGCGTAGAGGATCGTGGCGGTCATGTCCGCTCCGGCGAATCGGGAAAGATGCCGGCGATGATGGCCGACGCATCGCGCCGGGCAAGGGCTCGGGCGAGCGCGAGTGCTTCCGGCCGTGCTGGCCCCTGCCGATCACGCCCGCCTTCCACAAGGCGCAGAGCAGGGGCGACGGCCGATTTCACGCGACGGCTTGTGACTGCAAAGCCTCCCAGGCGCCGGTGAGGCGCTTCACGGCGGTGTCGAAGTGCTTAGGATTATGTTCGATGCCAACGAAGCGGCGGCCGGCCTTGATCGCGGCAACTCCAGTGCTGCCGGTGCCCATGAAAGGGTCGCAGATCGTCTGGCCGGCCACGTTGCGGATGATCTTGTCCATGAGGCCGTCCGGCTTCACCGTGGGGTGACCGAAGTCCTTCAGCGCGCGGGATCGGCAGGTGAAGACCCGCTTCAGTTCGGCCAAGTCGCCTTGGGGGTGATGGCCTTTGTTCCATGCGTGGAAGTAGATCTCGATTTCCGGGACGTAGTGCTTGTTCGCCACGGGCATCGGCGTGCTCTTTTGCCAGCAGAGCAGGACGAAGCGGTGGAACAGGCGCTTGAGATCGCGGGACACCTCAGGGACTTGGTCGTTGTGGCAGAAAACAACGACCGATCCGCACAGGCTCGGGTTGATGATTGAATGGTCGAAGCCCTGGTCGAGGCCATCCTCCATGATCAGATCTAGATACGGCCGATGGGCGCGGAAGCTTCCGCCACCGCTGGCCTTGATCTCGTAGGGTGGGTCCATGACATCGGCGTCCATCCAACCCAAGGTGGGCCGAATGGCATAGGCGTCGCCGAGGTAGAGCGTGGCGATCGGCGCGTCGGCCGGGCCGATGGTGGCGGAGGTCACCGCTGGGCCCTCCCCCACGAAATCTCGACACAATGTCCCAGCCATTCGATGACGAAGTAGCCGCCCTCATAGTCATCGTCGGCCAGGCCGCAGATCGTTGATCCGCCCCAGCTGGCGCGGGCGCGCCAGTTTCGCCTCGCTTCGCGCGGCCAGGAGCGGCACTCGCGCCGGATGGTGAGCACCGTCCAGGCACCCAGGGCGAGCATGAAGGCGAGCAGCCAGAAGTCTGGCGAATGGATGGCCCGGTGGATCATTCGTCGTCCCCATCCAGGCTGAGCATTCGGCCGATTTCGTCGGCGGCGTCGATCAGACGGGCCGCGGCTTCGATCGCAAGGCGGCGCTTCTTGGAAAGGAGGCTCACGCGGGAGGCAAGCCGGGCGCGGTCCCAGCCTTTACGCAGTTGCTCCTCGAAATCGTAGAGATCGCCCCACTCGGCGGCGTGCGTCTCAATCATGTCTAGAACGGCGTGCTGGGTCGGAGTGACGCCTTGTCGGAGGTCGGTCACGCGGGTTCTCCATTGCGGGTGGGGAGGTTTTCGCGGCTGTCCTGGGCGTCGAGGCGGTCCAGTTCGGCGAGGATCAGCGCGGCGGCGCGGGCGAGGCTCTTGCGGGCCTGGGGCCGGCGGCCGGGGCCGCGGTTCAGTTCGTCGATCGCGTCGACCAGGTTGGTGCGGCCAGCCTTGGCGAGGTGGCCGGCGTCCCGCATCAGGTCCGCCTCAACGGTGTGGCCGTGGGCGAAGTGGCTGGCGCGCAGGGCGACGATATCGAGCAGGGCCGGGGTGACCGTGCCGGCCGGCAGTGCGGGCGCCAGCGGCAGTTGCGGCTCCGCCGGGGCGATGGCCTGCCGGAAGTGCGGCACGCTGGCGAGGTATTCGCGCAGCTGGGCCAGCGTTTCCGGCCGGATGTCGACGAGCAGGACGATAGGGGAGTGAGCGGTCAAGGCCGGTCTCCTTCGGGCTGGGTGAAGAGGGCGCGCTGGTGGGCGATGGGCATCGGGCCGCCGCGCGAGGCGGGCAGCAGCGTGCGGGGGAGGTTCGGCCAGATAGACAGGACCGTGACCACGAAGACGCGATCGGGTTCTAGTTCGAGCACGATCCGGCCGTGTGGGATCCGGACGACACGGCAACCGAAGGCGGCGGCGGCCTTCACGGCCGGGCCGGCCAGAACGGCGCGTATCTCTGCCTCCGTCGCAAACGGGTCGATCCGCTCGCGGTAGCGGGTCAGCGCGTGCCCGGTGACCGTGATGAGCGGACGGTCCATCACGCGGCGCTTTGCCGGGCTGCAAGCGCCTGCTCGGCCAGGCGCTGGTTGGTCCGCCATGCCCGCATCTGTTCGCGCGCGGCGAGCCGGTCGGCCTCGGCCTGTTCGGCCGAGGTAAGGCCGCGCTCGATCCGGATCAGATCCAGTTGGCGCTGGCGTGCGCGCTGTTCGGCCACGGGGACCATCCGACCCCTCACGGCTCGATCTCCCCGCTCTGAACGGCCGTGACCCCGGCGGAGACCTTGTCGGTCATGTGCAGGGCGGCGAGGACGATCAGCAGGGCAAGCGCCGGGGCGGCGAGCTGGCGGAGTGCGATCATGCGAAGGACCTTTCCGGAGAGGGGCTCGTTGGCGCGTGGGCGGCGCGTTCGGCCGCCTCCGCGCGCAGTTCGCGGGACAGGGCGGCGAAGTGGTGGACAGCCGGGGCGCCGTCCTTCAGGCGGCCGAGGTGCCAGCGCAGGGCGAGGTTCAGGTGCGCCTGGCGGTAGAGATCGTGCTGGCGGTCGCCGCGGTCGAACCGCTGGCCGATCCGTTCCAGCGCCAGCTCCACAGCGCCGCGCCGGTCGGTAAGGGAGCCGGTGGGCGGCAGGGTTGCCTCCTCGCCGCAGATCCATGCCCATTCGCCGGCCAGCAGCTCCCAGGCGCGGATATCGGCCGTGGCCTCCCGATCGGTGATCGCGCGCCGCTCCACGAGGACCGGATAGGTCTTCTGCCGGGTCGACAGAGCCAGTCGGCAGTGTTCGAGCAGGTCCTCGTAGGCGAAGACGTAGAGCGGCCGGTCCTCCCAGCTGTCACGGCTGAAGCCGGGCGTGGACCACCATTCGAAGGGGGCGAAGGGATCGGGGGCCGGGAGGTTCACGATGCCCTCCGCCGGGCAGGGGACGCGCGCCGCATCTGGCGCTGGGGGATGCCGGCCGCGGTGCAGGATCCGCACCAGGCGTTGCCCTCGTTGGCGCTCCAGCCCACCGGCAGGCCGGATGCGGGCGAGGTGGCGGCGTTGTGGTGGATGGTGCCGCAGCCGGTGCATTCGTAGCTGGCGACGTGCAGGCGGCGGGCGGTCTGGCTGGAGTTCTGGCTGGCCATGGGGGCGGGTCCTTTCAGAGGGCGTGGAACAGGGCGATGCCGACCAGGGCGAAGCCCCAGGAGGTGAGGGCGAGGGCAACGGTGATTTCGAACCGGGGGCGCAGCGGCAGGGGACCCTCGGCCTCCGGTGCGAGGCGGGGCCTGGCGAGGTCTGGCGTCGTCTTGGTCCAGTCAGTGCTACGCAGGCGTGTGGGATCGTTGGCCATCGTGGGGGCTCCTCAGATCGGCAGGTGTTCGGATGCGGCGCGGTGGATTTCCGCGTCGGAGCGCTGGAAGACCCAGCAGGCGAAGGCGCGGCCGAGCTTCGAGTTCACGTTGCGCGTGCCGATGAACTTGCGGGTCTTGCTGGACTTCAGGTGCTTGTGCAGTTCGTCCGTCGTCGGCGGGATCTGACCCCGGTTCCGGGCCAGCTCCTGGAAGCGGTTCAGGTTGACCGCGATCAGGGTGTCGGACTTGCGGTGAAGGTTGACCGGGTTCTCCGGATCGTCGCCCTCCATCGCGTCGAGATAGTCGAAGATGCCCCAGAACTTCTCGACCACCGGGTGTTCGGTGGCGCTGATCCGCTGCCGCTGCACCGCCATGGTGTCGACGAAGGCGACGGTGCGCTGCAGCCATTCGGTCGGCAGCAGGCTTTCGGGGATGAGGTGGCGCAGGGCCTCGACGCCGGCGGCCAGCTGGCTGTGGCACAGCGTGACGCGGCCGTTGACCAGATCTTCCTTGTGGGCCTCGGCAACGCGGGCCGGCATGGCCTCGTCGTGGAACTCCACCCGCTGGTGGTAGAACTCGAGGTATTCGGCCGCGTGCCTGGTTACGTGGACGATCCAGCGCGAGGCCTGCTCCGGATCCCACCGCTCGATCCGACGCGCGGCGGGCTTGCTGTCGGCGGTCCACAGCGCCTTGCCGACCTCCATCGACATGATGCGCTCCATGACGGCCGGCATCGCGGAGATCGCGTTGTTCTGCATCATGTAGATCGAGCCGAGGAAGGGCGGCTCGAAGGTCTCGTTACCGCTGGACTTCACGCCGATCACGCGGGGTGAGCGGCCGTTGAACAGGGTGAGCAGCTCGGCCCAGTCGAACTTCTGCTGGTGGCTGGCCTTGTCGTCGTCGCGGCCGCTTTCGATCAGACCAACCGGGAGCCCGGACACCTTTGTGAAGTTGCGGGCGACGGCCGCCTTGGACGCCTTGTTGGGATCGAAGCCTTCGTATCCCTGCCGGCCGAGCAGCTTCCAGCAGAAGGCCACCAGCGTGGTCTTGCCCGAGCCCGCCTCGCCCCAGATCTCGAGGAAACCGAGCGACTGGTTGCGCTCGCGGATCTGAACCGCGAACAGCGAAAGCGTGAAGAAGGCGACGGCCAGGATGCCGCGCTCGCCCCAGGCGGTCCACACGTCGCGGATCCAGCTGAAGTCCAGCTGGTCGGGGTTCCAGTCGATCGAAAGCGTCCGTTCGTCGGAACGGAGCTTCACCGCCTGCCGGCCGAAATCGAAGTACTTCTCGCTTCCGATCGGAATGACGCGGCCTTCGCGGACGGCGATGTCGCCCAGCACCCAGGCGTTGTGCGCCGCGCTGTATCCCGTGAAGTGGATCGGCTCGACCGTCTTCAGCGACCGGGTCTGGTTGCGCATCAGCCGGTCGAGCTGTTCCTGGCTGCCCAGCCACATGCCGCCGAAGGCGAACAGGCGCTTCTTGAACTCGCCGCTGGCGGCGCAGGTGGAGGAGGAAAAGCGGGCCTTGGCCGTGGGGATCGCGTTGGGGAAATCGACCTGGAGGAAGTAGTTCGTCTCGTCGGTCAGTTCGTCGCGTTCGCGGTAGAGGATGCGGAACGCGCAGTTGGCGACCTCGTCCACCAGCAGGTCGGTCCCCCCCTCGGGATCGTGCTTGGCGCGGGCCCAGAAGATCCGACTGTCGAAGCGGAAATCGAAGCTGGCCAGCGCCTTGCGATCATAGATCAGGCGCGCCTTCTTCTGCTGGTGCTCGGCGAGGGTGACCTCGGCGTTCCAGCGGTAGTCTTCCAGCTTTTCGGTGGAGAGCGGGCCCTTGTTCTCATCGCCGCGGTGTTCCAGCTGGCGCAGCAGCAGGTCGTTCCAGTCGAGCTTGTTGCCATCGCCGTCGATGGTGACGATCGCCGCGCCTGCGTCCCAGTGTTCGGCCCGGGCGCGGGGCACGAACTTGCGGGTGTAGGAGACGCCGGCCTTGCCGACATCGAAGGCGAAGACCAGCTGGGGCTGCTTGCTCGATCCATTCAGCGCCTGGCGCAGGCCGGCCAGGAAATGCTCCGGCCAGTTGTTGCAGCTCATCGCCGAAACGGCGGTGGCGCGGGTCTTGCGTCCGCCGGCTTCAAGCCGCTTGAAGTTCTGGCGCAGGGCGAGGGCGTCGAAGATGCCCTCGGCGATCCAGATCTCGTCCATCTGGGCGAGAGCCTCGAAGGTGTCTTCCGGGTGGGCCCAGCAGTGGCCGCCATGGCTGCCGCGGAACTTGAAGTTGGCCTTGCGCTCGAACCGGCCGGGGCGATCGATGATCCGTTCCCACCAGCTCTCGCCGGGCAGGGGAAAGCGCACGGTGGCGCTGCCGGCGCCGGTGCGCGGGCACTTGTAGAATTCCTGGGCGAAGTGGCCGCGCAGGCCGGTGAGATCGAGGCCACGCTCCATCCGCAGGTAGGCGTCGGCCGTGGCGTTCGGGTCTTCCGGGGTGGGCTTCACCCGCTCCGACCAGTCCTCGAACAGGTGGGGCAGGGCCTGCCGGACGCTTTCGTTGTAGCCGCAGTTGTCTTCCCGGCTGCAGCGGACAACCTTGGGCGCCGTGGCGGCGGTGTAGACCTCCCAGCGGGAGCAGTCAGGGCACTGGCCCTCCTGCAGCCATTTGCCGCCGACCTTGCGGAAGCGGAACTTGCGCTTCAGCTCTTCGACGATCTTCGTTTGGAAACCGGCATCCATCTGGCGGGGTGATCTTTCAGGCAAGGCGGGATCGGCGCCGGGATCGAGGCCGGCAGGGCGTCATGCGGGTGGGTTGGTCAGAACAGCCGGGGTTGGCTGGGATCGTCCGGCGGCGGGGGATCGGGCTTCACCACCGCGTCGCGGGCCATCGGCCTGATCGGCAGATCAGCGAAATCGGGGTTCGGCACGGCGCTGGGCGAAAGCCCGTAGGAGTAGGAAAGCTGCGCCTTGAAGCTGTGGTTACAGCCGGGGTGGCTGCACTGGTAATAGACATCCCAGACCAGCGGAGTGACCTCCACGCTGGTGCGGCGGTTGGCGATGTGCCGGCAGTGCGGGCAGCGCATGCCGCCCCGGCGACGGTAATCCTCGAACGGATCGGCATCGTTGGCAGGCCCGGAAACGGGCGCCGATGCCAGCGGTTCGGACGACATGTGAAGAACGGCCCCCCCCATTTGCTCAGCCTCCCGCTTTCGCTTCCTGCCGCTCGATCGCGGCGATCCCTCCGGTGAGGGCTTCGATGGCCTCGTGCGCTTCCTTCTTGGCGGCGCGCTTAGCTGCGGCGCTGCTGCCCGGCGCGGCGGCGCGGATCAGCGCGGAAACAGCCTCGCCGCTTTCCTTGGCTGCAGTGGCGGCGGCGCAGACCAGGTCACCGTCCGCAAGGTCCGCCTGGGCAATGTCGAGCCGCAGGGCGAACAGGCGGTGGAACGGGGCGTGATCGCCGCCCGAGGCGATGAAGGCGCGATCGAGCCGCTCGGCGTCGATCATGCGGATTGCGGCCTGAGTATCGGGCTCCGACCAGTTGCGAATGGCCCGCTGGCCCACGCCGCAGATCGCGGCGCAGTTGTCCCACCCGATCACCGCCGCGATCGTGGCGAGGGTATTCTCGTAGGTGAGGGGCTCGCGGCGCTTCGTCATGCCACGTTCCTCCGGGCGACTTCGCGGTGCGAAATGCGCGGGGTTTCGAAAGAGACGCGGCCAAGGCCCTGATCTACGCCGAGAAAGAGACCTGCAGGGGGCAGGTCAACAGGGTAGATATCGGGGCGAAGATGATGGCGAGACACGCCGGTCAGCATTTCCGCATGCAGGACGTATTCGGCCGGCAGTTGCTTCGATTGGTTGAGCCACCGCCAAATGGTGGGCTGCGACACGCCGAGCTTGTCGGCCATCTCCTGCTGCGAGGCGAAGGAGTCTCTGACCTGTTTGAGGGCTTCAAAGCGGGTGGGCGTCTGCGTCATACGGTTCCGTATATACGGAGCCGGATATCAGTCAACGGGAAAGTTGGATGATCCGTTATTCGGATACGTATAAACGGGCGGCCATGTGGGAAATCATCCCTGACAACCTGGTTGAAGCCATGCGCCGGGCTGGTGTGAACCAGTCCCAGCTGGCCGAGCGCGTCGGGATGAAACAGCCGTCCATCGGCCGCCTGATCAGCGGCGAGACAAAGACCACCCGGGCGCTGGATCTCATCGCTGCAGTGCTCGATACGTCTCCGGCGTACCTGAAAGGCGAGACGGACGACCCGGATCGGGGAGGCGGGCTTGCCGATCGGCGGCTGCCGTTCCAGCAAGCTCCGACCGAGCCGGACCCCGATGTGGTCGAGCTGTCCGAAATCGACCTCCGTTGGGGCCTGGGCGGGACATATATCGACAGTCCGGCAGAGGTGCGCACCCGGCGTTTTTCGCGCGAATGGCTGCGAAATTTCACCCATGCTCCGCCGGAACAGCTGGTCTGGACCGTGGGCACCGGCGATTCGATGGAGCCGACGATCCGCAGCGGCGAGGTGATCCTGATCGACCGATCCCAGCAGACGCCGCGCTTCGGAGACGAGATCTGGGCCTGCTCTTACGGTGACATCGGCATGATCAAGCGCTTGCGCCCCATGCCGGACGGCACGGTGCAAATCCACAGCGACAACCAGGTGGTGCGGCCAGAGGTCGCCGCCGACGGAGAATTGCACGTTTACGGCCGCGTCGTGGCCGTGGTGCGGAAGCTATAACGAGAACAGCCCGGGTCGCAGATTTTAACAACAGGGGCTGAGTTCAATGGCGAAAAAAGGTGGGTGGGACTGGGTCCCCTGTCCGGCGTGCAGGCAGCCTTCGCCGCCGGACGCGACGCGGTGCCCGGTATGCCAGGTGGACTATACGCCCGAGCAGCTGGCTGCCCGCGAAAAGGACGTGAAGGGCAAGCGGATCGGCTGCGGCATTCTGGTGATGATCGCCATAGCCATTTTTGCGTTTTCCAGCTGGGATGGCAGTGATAAGGGCAAGGCGTCGGACGAGGCACCCAATAGTCCAAGCCCCGCCGGCGGGCAGGCCCCGTCTCCGGCCTCGGCCGTTACGGCCTCGGTGGTGAAGCCGGCTGTCATCGCGGTTTATCAGCAAACGCTGAACGCAATGCGCCCCTGCGATGATGCCAGCGCGAAGGTGGCCAAGACGGCGGGCGCTATTTCGGACGGGCGCGCTTCCGTGTTCGACGGTTACGGAGCGGCCAGCACTGCTTTTGACGCCTGCCGCGAGGCCTACAGCGTGATCGGCGCCATCCAAGTGCCCGACACGTTGCCCTCCAGCGTGTCAGAGGTGGCGAACAAGGCCAAGGAAATCTGCGCAGATACCGCTCTGACCAAGCAGTCCGCTGCCGACAAGGCGAAGGAGATCTTCGACGGTGACATGCGTCCGTCGCAAGTCCAGGACTTCAAGGAGCGGGTGGAACATGGCCAGGCCGGCACCATCGCGTGCGTCGCCGAGATGTTTGACATGGCGCAGAAGGCGGGGGTGGATCCGTCGGCCATGACGACGCCCAAATGAACCGGCGGGCAGTTATTGCCGGATTGCTCTTCGCGTTGGTGCCGGTGGACGAAGCCGGAGCGAGAGGTCGGCGGTCAGGCCGACCCGGCCGGCGCGCTCGAGGCGGCAGCGGCTATGGACCGTCGTTCAGCAGCGGCGGAGGCGAGATGTCGTTCAGCAGCTGCCGGGAAGCGAAGGCCGCCGGCTATCGCCGCATCCGGGAAGGGGAGGCAGGTTATTCGCGTCGGCTCGATCGCGACGGCGACGGAATCGCCTGCGAGTGAGCCCACGAGAAGGTAAGGTCAAAGATTATGGCAACGGATGGGCGAGCAAAGGCCAGAGCGGCGTCCCGCGACGCGGCCTTGGTGCTTCACGATGATATTGGCTATATGCGGCGGCTTGTGGCGCAATCCGAGCCTAATCCAGGGGACCTTCGGCGACTAAGTGTCGTCCTCCGGAGGTTACTGATCGACGGAGATCTGCAAAAGGTCGCGGCACCGCGAATAGAGCGCCTTCACATCATGGCTTGCGACCTGCGCAAGTTTCATCGTGCCAACGAAGAGCAAGCATACAAGCTTTTGGCGGCCGATGAATTTGAGACGCACGGCATCATTTTCTCCGCTTTCACCGTGGAAAGTGCGCCGCGGCGAAGGCCGATCAGGGGACAAGACCTGGGCGAAAAGACGGCTTTGCGCGTTGCTGCCTTTGCCCAGCAGAAAGTGCTTTGCGTGCAAGGGCAATGGGTCACACGGGCTGAAATAATCAAGTACGTTGCGAACGTTGCGCATGGCGTGCATTCGGGCCAAGCTCGCGAGAAATCGGACTTTATCTTGCAAAAGGTCAGATCGGGACTGACCATTCATACAGAGCCTATGGGGCCGAACGGCGAGCTGGGAGCCGCTCTGAATTACAACACGGAATCAACTTCAGATGGTGACGTGCCAATCGAGTTTCGACCAAATGTTGTTGATCTCGCGCTGCTGTTCCTCATCTCCACCGCCAAGCTGCTGACCGCTTCGCCAGACATCATTGCGTTGGAAAAGGAAATTGAACGCGCAGGGTGAGTTTCAGCAGCCTCCAGCGATCCCCGCCACGTCCCAGCGCGGCATGTAGACCGCGAAGCCGCCGCTAAGTTGGGTGCAGGAAAGGTTGCGCGGGCCGCCCCAGGCGAAGGCGAGGGTGCGGCCGTAGCGGTCCTCGCCGTGGCGGTCGAGGCGAACCCAGCGGCCGCGCACCTGCCGTTCCAGCGCTTCCTTGCTGGCCCACGGATCGCCCGGGGCGCAGCGGCGGTGGCCTTCGCAGTGGCCGGGCAACTCTGGCGCGTCGATCCCGATCAGGCGGACGCGTTCGGCCCCGCAGCGCAATGTGTCGCCATCGACGGCGGTGCAGGTAAGCAGGGCAGAGGCGGCGAGGAGGGGCAGCATCGATCAGACCAGATCGTCGATGGTGACGCCCAGCGCATCGGCAAGCTTTCGCAGGGTGTCGACCGAGCCGCGCCTGCTGCCATCCTCGATGTTGGAAATCTGGACGCGGTTCACCCCGGACTTATCGGCCAGCGCCGCCTGGGTCAGCGCGCGCAGCTCGCGGAATACGCGCAGCGGGGATTCGCCCTCCAGCATCCGCTTCACCGCTTCGGCGGGGATGGTTTCGTCATCACCGGCGGCCAGCGCAGCCTTGACGCGGTCAAACGCGGTCAGTTCGTCAAGGTCTTCGGCCGCCAGCTTGAGCGCCCGATATTCCTCAACAGGGATAGTGATCATTTCGCCCATGGCTGTTTCCCTTCAATCGTAGATGCCGCCGCGCGGGCCGATTTCCAGCACTTGCAGCACAATGCCGTCCTCCATGATCACCCGCCAGTCGCCCACCCGCAGGCGGACGCCGTCACGGCCCTTCAGCGCCTTGACGTTGTTGGCCTGTGACGCGGGATCGGCCGCATACTCTTCTACCTTGGCCACGATCCGGGCCGCCGTGTTGGCGGGCATCCGGCGAAGCGCTTTGGCGGCGGAGCGGGTGAACGTGATCGGCTTCATGCGATTTTGGTAGCGCATAGCTACAATGTAGTCAAGGGCTACATTCACGGATAGGGCGAATTATCCCGCGACTTCCATCTTGAGCGCGGTGGTGAAGCCGTTCTCGCCCATCTCGTGAGTCACCTCGGCCACAAGCCACGCCTTGCCATCGATCTCGGTCTTGAAGCCCTTGGCAGTGGCGCGCATTCCCGGCGCGGCTTCGGCGTCGCCATACGCCAGCGTCAGGTCAAAGCTGGCCGCGGCACGGGCGAGACGGTTCTTTTCCGCCCCGGCCGCCGCCGTGGCATCGCCCTCGCTGGCATAGACGCGCTTCAGGCGGCGGCGCTTCGATCCGCCGGCGTGGGCCTTCTTGCGCTGGGCCGCGCCCTGATCGTGCCACTGGGCCTCGGCCCCGTCCTGCCCGTTCTCGCGGGCAGCGCGCCGGTAGCTGGCCCTGTTACCGCTGCGGCGGGTGAGGGTGAGGGCGGGGATTGCCTTGCCGGTGGCCGTGGTCATTGCGTTCACGGGCGCGAAGATCAGGCAGCCGTCCTTCACCGTAGCCACCGCGTCATATCGTCGGCCAAGATCGCGCAGGAATTGCATGTCGGACTTGTTGTGCTGTTCCGCCGCGGTGACCGTCTTGCCCGAAAGGTCGGCATGGCAGCGCGGCTGGAGGCCATTGTCCGCCGCCACCTTGCCGACGATCGCGCCAACGGTGGTGTCCTTCCAGACCTTCGACTTGCGGGTGCGGAAGCTGTCCTTCAGGTCGGCCGAGCGGGCGGTGATCGTCACCATGTCCGGCGGGCCTTCCCAGCTCACCTCGTCCACCTTGAAACTGCCCTTGTTGACCAGGCCCGTCTTCACGCCGGTGCCGCGTTCCCACCCGAGCTGCACGGTCAGCACGGCGCCTTCCGGGGGCAGGGCGAGCTTGCCATCGTGATCGAGCACGGTGATTTCCAGCTGGTCGGCCGCCTCGCCCCGCTTTTCGCTGAGGCGCAGGCTGACCAGGCGGGGCTTCAGCTTCGCGGTGAGGTCCTGCCCCGCCAGCGTCACCTTCCATGCGGCGAGCGGCTCGACAAAGTCCGGCATCGGATCAATCGTCCCCCGCGCGCTTCAGGCTGAGCGAGAAATCGATCATGCGGGCCTGCCCGCGATCGGTCAGGTACTTGTGGGTCTCGTCCAGGCCCTCGATTGTGAACGAGCCGAGGATGCGGCCTTCGCCGTCCGCCAGGGGATAGGCCTCGCCGGTGGCTGCCATGGCGGCGAGCTCCTCGATCGAGGACCAGCGCCCCGCCAGCGCCGGCACCAGCGTGCCCGAAAGCGTCACCTGGTCCTCGCCGGGGCCGACGAACTGGCTGGCCGCCCGCGCGCCGAACCGATCAGTGCGGGCGTGGCGCCAGTCACGCCGGCGGGCCAGCTCCTGAAAGGGCGCCGAGCTGGTTTCGAATACGAACATGCCAAGGGCCGCGAGCATCAGAAATCATCCTGGAAAGAGGCGCGCCGGTTGGTGCGCTGGATCTGCTCGAACTCGGCCGCGACGCGGCGAGCAAGGGCCCGCGCATCCTCGCCTGGCTGCTGGTGGATATGGATCTCGACGTGCAGAGGCGCCGCTGCTGGCGCAGAGCGAGAGGAAAGCCCGGAGCCGGCCATGGCCGGGCCGGAGAGGGCCAGAGCGCCAGCGCCGGCCACCCCGGTGGCGAGCCGGCCCATTGCCCCTAGCGGCCGGCCGCCGCCGCGATCTATGCCGCGCGCCAGACCCTCGGTCATGTGGCCGCCCATCTGCATGAACAGGCGGCTGGGGCTCTTGATGCCGAAGTAGTTCTTGAAGGCGGTGATCCCGCTCTTTGCGACACTCAGCAGCTTGCCCGCAAGGCGGGCTGGATCCAGCATGAGCAGCAGGCCGTCCATCATGGCACGGCCGATACCCTTCATCCATTCGCCCGCCCCCGAGAGGGTGGACTTGATCCAGTTCCACCCGGCGCTGAAGGCCGCCTTGATCTTGTCCCAGTGGGTGTAGACCAGGTAGGCGACCACGCCGATCGCGACGCCGATGCCGACGATCAGCGCCACCATGGGATTGGCCAGCATCATCATGCCAGCGCGCAAGAAACCCTGGCCGAGAAACAGGACGGCGGTGCGCAAGACTGTGAAGGCTGCTCGCGCCGGGCCGATGAAGGCGAGGACCGAGCCGAACGAAAACTGCAGCGCGCCCAGCCCGATCCGTGCGAGCGCCATGCCGCCGACCAGCGTCACCAGCCCCTGCGCGAGACGGGGGTTCCGCTCCATCCACCCGCCGACTGCGCCCATCAGCCGGTTGACGCCGCCGAGCAGCTGGTTGGCGGAGGGGAGGATCTTCGCACCGACGATGATCGCGAAGGTCTGCAACTGCCCGGTGAAGGACTTCCACTGGATCGAGGCGTCCTGCGTCTCGCGCTGGCTGAAAGCCGCATCCACGGTGCCTCCGGACGCGGCAATGTCCTTTCGCATCTGCCGATAGTCGTCGAGGTTCTGGATCAGGGCGCGCAGGGCGCCTTGCGCCTGCATGTCCTCGAAGGCGAAGCCGATCTTCGACAGGTCTCCGCCGGTGACCTTTTTGGTCAGTTCAGCAATGGCTTCGAGCGGGGTCTTGCCCTCGGCATAGGCCTTCTTCATCGCCGCCGGCAGATCGACGCCGAAGTTCTTTTTGAACGCGCGGATCGTGGCGGGCGCCTGGATTTTCGCCAGAAGGTTCTGGATGTTGTTCGCGGCCGTGTCGGCATCGCCGGTGGCGCGGCGGGCAATCTGTAGCGCGGCCGAAAGGTCCGTCACGGCAGGCACGCCCTTTTGGCCGAGCGCCTGCATCTGGGCGGTGAGGGCGGGGAACCATCGGGCCATGTCCTTGACCTCGAAAGCGCCGGCGTTGCCCGAGGCGGCCATGATGTCGAGCGCGCGGGCCGTCTCGCCGATCGGCACCTTCAGATTGTTGAGGTTGGCAAAGGCCGCGCCGGCCCCATCGGCGAGATCGACCTTGAAGGCGGTGCCGAGCCGGCCGATCGGCCCGATCATGCGGACAGCCTGGCGGGGATCGAGGCCGAAGCCGGCGAGCACGTCGACGCCGGCGCGCATGTCCTCGGGCAGCTGGTGCGCGGCGCGAGAAAGGGCGAGGATGTTGGTCGCCATGGCCCGCGTTTCGCGGTTGGTGAGGTTGGCCTTCTGCTGGATGTCCACCATGCCACTGGAGAAATCCATGGCCGCCTTGCCGGCCAGCACGAAGGGCGCGAGCATGGCCGCGCCGCCCATCGCGTTGTCCTGCCCCTTGCTCTTCAGCTCTTCACCGCGCGCCGTGATCCGCGCGTAGCGGGCGTTCTTCTCGTTCAGGGTTTTCTGACGCTCGATCTGGTCGTTCACGCGGGCGAGCTGGCGGGCGAGAGCCTTCTCGCGCTCGGCCAGTTCGGTGACGTTGCCGGCGGCGCCTTCGATCTCTCGCGCCACGTCGTTCATCTGGCCGCGGAGGTCGCGGGCCTCGCGCTTCAGGCCGCGCAGGGCCTGATCGCCGCTGCGGCCGAGGCCGATGATGTTCTTCAGCGCGCCCGACAGCTTGTCGAGCGCGCTGAACTGGACGACGAGGTTCAGCTTGTTGTCGCCGCTCATTCGCCGCGCCCCTGCATCCGGTTCCAGCGATCCACGGCGCGTTCGCGCCAGGCGAACAGGTCAACCGCGTCCATCGCCTCGAGCCGGTCGAGCGGCCAGTGGAAGACGGCGGCGATATCGGCCATGGCCTCCTCGACCGTCAGCCCCCGAACGCCCTGGCGATCATCGCCTTCTGCGCCGGGGTGTAGAAAAAACCCACGATGGTGCCAGCCATCTCCGAGAAGTCGGATGGATCCAGCTGGGCGACCTCGTCGGCGGTGATGAACGGCTGTGCGACGCGGGGGATCAGGGCGATCATCGCGTTGACGTCGCTCTGCATGATGTCCTGCAGGGTCAGGCCGCGCAGCTCGCCTGCGCTGGGCTTGCGCAGGGTGACGCTGGTCACCTCCCCAGATGCGCGGGCGAGCGGGGTGGAGAGGGTGATTTCGACGCTCTGCGGAGCGTTCTGGGCGGGTGCGGGTTCGGACATTTGCGGGGATCCTTCAGGGGCGGGCTTGCGGGTTGTCCCCGCCCCGGCGTGCCCGCATTTCACGCCGGGGCGAAGGTCTTGGCCGCCGGGCTAGAGGCCCAGGGCGGCGCTGATCTCGGCGTAGCGATCGACGCCGCCGACCACGTAGGTTCCGGCGATCATGTCGATCTCGACCTCATCGATGCCGTCGATCGCGAGGCGGTAGTAGCTGAGCGCGTACTTGTACTTGTGCTCGGTATCGCCGCCGGCCTTGCCGCTGCCGAAGTCGATCTCCGTGATCCGGCCGCGCATCACGGCTTCGAGCGCCTGGGTGGTGCCGCTGTCGTTGTTGTAGGCCCCGGCGAAGCGCAGCAGCGCGGCGTCGTGGGTCTGCGCGCCGAACTGGCGGACCAGCGGGCCGAGGATGCCGCCGGCGTTCAGCTCCGCCTCGAGCTTTTCGACACCCATGTCCACGTCCACCTCGCCGATCATCCCGCCGCCGCGATAGGCCTCGGTCTTGATCGCCAGCTTGGGCAGGGTCACTTCGGGGATCTCGCCGAGGTACGAGACGCCATCGGCGAAGACGGCGAACTTCTTGAGTTTGGAAGGGAGGCCCATGGCGGCGGTTCCTGTTCAGGTGAGGGGGTGGGCGGGCGCGCTGACTATCAGGCCAGCGCGCTCGACAGGGTGGCGTAGTAGCGGTCGGTGATGACCTGGTTCAGCTCCAGGCTCTGCAGCGGGGCGCAGGGCGTGAAGTCGTAATCGATCACCAGCTTGCCCGCGGCGAGGTCCGTGCCGGAGTTGTGGGCCGGATCGTACCAGGCCTTGGCGCCGATCAGCCGGTTGGCGGCGATCAGGCTGCGGAAGCGCGCGTTGATCGTCTCCACGATGTCCTTGATCAGGCTGCCGGTGATCGGCTTGTCGATCGCCCAGAGCAGGCCCTGCGCGATCTCGTCCTGCAGCACCTGCGAGGTGCGGACAGCGCTTTCGAAGCGGTATTCCGGCGCGTCCTCGCCGGCGCAGGTGGTGTTGCCCCAGACCCGGAAACCGTTCGCACGGACCAGCGTGCCGATGTCGTTGGCGTTGAGCGCGCCGGCATCGGTGCTTTCGTCCTGGATGTCGAAGAAGATGTCCTTCTCCGCCCCGGTCACCCCGGCGAGCGTAACGTTCGACAGGGTCTTGTGCCAGCCCTGCGCTTCGTCCAGCGCGGCGCGCGCGCCGAGCAGGCGGGCGATCAGGTCTCCGGCGAAGGTGCTGGAGGTGTTCGGCCAGAACAGGCGCAGCTCGCGATCGCCGAAGTTCTCGCGATAGGTGCCGGCGGCGGCGATGTCGGCACCGAGGGCGGCGGCATAGGCCATCCCGCGCAGCTTGCGGGCGACGATGGCAAGGGCGGTGGTGACCTCCTGCGTATCGAGCCCCGGCGCGCCGATGATGCGCGGGCGGAAGCCGGTCTGAGCTTCGGCGGCGAGCAGGGCCTGAAGGCCGGTGTAGCTGCCCGCGGTGACCCCGCCCACCACCAGATCGTCCTGATCGCCGGGATCGGTATCGGTGGCGACGCGGACAATCACGAGGGTGGGGCTCGCCTGATCGGCGATGGCTTCAAGCGTCGGCAGCAGTGTGCCGCCGTTGGTGATCGCCGCATCGCTGAGCGCGGTGCGGATGTTGGTGACCAGCACCGGCGTGTCGAGCGGGAAGGCCGCATCGAGCGCAGTGGTGTTCGCGCCGGCCGTGGCGCTGGCGGTGACCACGATGCCGATGATCGCCGTGCTGAGCGGGGCGATCGCCCGGGCGCCGGTGGTGAGGAGGTTGGTCTTGATGCCGTGCATCGCAGGAATCCTTTCAGCGGAGCGGAATCGTGAGGCGGGTGAGGGCGTTGGGATCGGGGCTGTCGGTCCGCACGCCGATCACGGTCAGCACGGCCGAGCCGGCAGCGAACTCGCCATCGAGCAGCACCTGCTTGACCGCGATGCGCGGCTCCCAGCGGGCGACCGCAAGGGCAACGGCCATGATGCAGAGCAGGCGGGTGGCGCCGTTCAGCGGGCGGTCGACCAGCTCGAACAGCAGCGAGCCATAGTCACGCCGCATGGGGCGGCTGCCGAGCGGCGTCGTGAGGATGTCCGCGATCGACTGGACGAGGTGGGCATCGCCCGAAAGCGGCGCGCCGGTGTGGCGGTCCATCCCGTTCATTCCGGGGCACCCGTCTGAGCGCCGCCGGCCTGGACGCCGCCATGCTTGTGGTTCTTCAGGCTGATCCCGCCGGCGATCACGTCGTCGCTGGCGGTGAGCTTGCCGGTGAGGGTGATATCGCCGGTGATCGTGATCCCGCCATCGGCCACCAGCATTGCGGTGGCGCCGGACGGGAGGACGGCTTCGAGCTCGTGGCTTTCCGGGTCGTAGGCGATCTCGGCGCCATCGGCGAAGCGGATCAGCTCCCGCAGGGTCGTGCCGGGGGCGGGATGTGCATCGGCGACGACGCCGCGCAGGACGAGGCCGGCCGCGATCTCCCCGGCCGGGCAAAGCACCAGCACCTGCTCGCCGATGCTCGGCGGCGACCAGGTGCGGGTGGCCCCCATGCGGCCTTCGATCCAGCGCAACGGGGGGCTTTCCGCATCCTCGTCGATCCGCACGGTGCAGCGCGCCCCGGCAAGATCGACGGACGCGACGGTGCCCAGCCTGATCAGGCCGTCAGCGTCGGTCTCGATGTCTTCCGGGGTGCGCATGCACCCCGCTTGCCGTGCCAGGCCCCACGCGCGCCAGCGCGCGGCCTTGTTAGGGCAGGGGCAACAAGGTGCTGCGGCAGTTCAAATAATCGCGCCGATGGTGATCTTGTGTTCGACGCCCCGGGCTACCTCGGCGACGCGGGCCTTGGTGGCGGCAATATCGTATGCGCCGGCCTCGTCCAGGCAGGCGTTGACCCTGCGCCTGTGGGACACGCCGCCATGGCGGAAGGTGACGCCGACGGTGGCCGTTTCCGGATCGAACTTGCCGATGGTGGTCTTCATGAGGGCCTCTCAGTTGCCGATCGCGATGATGTTCGTGACGGTAGGCACGCTGCCGCCGTTAGAACCGAAGGCTGTGCCGCCGCCGGTCGTTACGTTGTAGAGATAGGGCGACTGCGAACCGACGAAGCTGAGGCCCGGGCTGGATCCGGCCACTGCCACGAACACGGCGTTGGGGAATGCGATTGGCCAGGAGAACGCCGAGCCGCCGGCGGTGGTGCAGTTGACCTTGCACCACTGGACGAACAGGTCATCAGCCATAAGTTCGTGCCTGAGCCGCAGGTAGCCGTTGCCGCCGATGCTGGCATCAATGATCCGGAGGAACTTGGTCGAGTTCAGGCCGTCGAGCAGATCGGCATCCAGCCCGGATCCGGAGCCATCGACCGTAAGCAGCTTGGCGAGGATCGATGCGGCCGTTTCCGAGGCACCGGCGACCTGCGCGTCGACATAGGCCTTTCGAGCGGCGTGGCCGGCTGCGGTGGGATCGCCAACGAGGCCCAGCTGGCCGGTCATGGTATCGCCCGCGCGATTGACCGGGTTGAAGCCCAGCGCGCCGCCGGTGACCTGATCGATCACGAACTTGCGGGTGGCGGCGTGGAGATCGGCGGTGGGCGGGCCGGACAGCGTCAGCAGCCCGGTCATGGTGTCGCCAGCCTTGTTTACCGGGGTGAAGCCGAGCCGCGCCGCGATGTTCGCGTAATAGGCTCCGTCCTGGCCGTCGAGCAGGTCGGCGTCGAGCCCGGATCCGGAGCCGTCCTGGGTGAGCAGCCATCCAAGGATTGCCGCCTTGGCCCCCTGCGGCGTGAGCGCGCGCAGCGTGTCGATGCCGAGCAGTGCCTCGGCGGTGGTGGCCAGCTCCACGACCCCCTGCCGTTCGGTGGTGGCCGGCGGGTTCGAAAAGCTGGCATCGCCGAAGCTGATCGATGCCGCGGCGATATCGGCAAGGACCACATCCACTGCCAGCGCGGCGATCGATGCGGCGGCCTTCGACAGGATCGGGTCGGTCTGGCCGGCGATGGCGAAGAGCGTCCCGTCCGCCAGGTAGAGCGCCAGGCTGCGCAGCGTGTAGGCGTCGTTCGACTGGTCCAGCGCTGTGACGTGGATCGTATCGGCGGCGACCACTTCGCCGGCGATGGTCGACAGGCGCTTGATCTCCCCGGCAAGGGTCGTGTCGCCGGTGCCTGGCACAATGGCGGTCGGGGAAATCCCGACCTGGGCAACCGTAACCGGCAGGGTGCCGGTATTGGCCGCATTGATGATGGCGGCGCGGCCGATATCGGTAACGACGACGGTGATCGGCATGTCAGCTTCCCAGAGTGAGGTAGTCACCGGAAAGCGTTAGCGGCTGTCCGGTGAGGGTTACGGCGGCGAGCGGGACGAGCGAGGCCGGGGTGGTGCCGGAAACGCGCGCGAAAACCGCGGGGCGGGCAGCGGCAGCGAGCCCGATCCCGCCTGAGAAGTTCACCGCCTGGACGAAATCGAAGTGGGACCGGGCGGGCTTGGTCCGGCGCACCTCGGCAATGACGGCGTCAACAAATTCGGCGTCAGGCGCACCGAACCCGCCGAGAGCAAGGAACAGTTGGAAGGTGTGCGGGATCGCCGGCGGATCGGCCTCGAACCATTCGCGCACGGCGATGTGGCCGCCGAAGGCCGCAACCACATCGGCCACCGATTTCTTCGAGCCCTTGATGCGCTGGACACCGATCGCCGAGGCGACCCTGGCGCGGCGAACGCCCTCCGGCCAGGCGGAGTCCCACGAATCGATCGACAGGCCCCAGGCGAGCCAAGGCAGCAGCTCGGCGGGGCAATCCTGTGCCGACCACAGCTGGCGCAGCGGTACACCGACGCCGTCGACTCGCCCGGCGGCAAGCACCTCCAGTGCGCGCTCGAGCGGAGTGGAAACTGGCGGAAGGAGCGAGGTCACTCGGCCACTCCGCCGTCGGTCAGGACGATCCCCGTACAATGGCCGGCCTGCAAGCGGGTGCATGGGATATCGGCCGGCGGCTCCGCGAGGGCGACGTTCTGCACGCCGGGCGGGCAGAGCGCGGCGATGATCCCCGCCCGGGTCACGTCGCGGCCGAGGCGGCGAATGTCCGCCAAGTGGGCGTCGAGCCGCGCCTGGGCGCTGGCGAGGACCACGGCGCGATCCGGACCCGCAAGGAAGGTCAGCGTGGCTTCCACGGTGAAGGGAATGATCTCGGCCGAGACGACGGTTACATGATCCGTGAGGGGGCGGACGCTTTCAGCGGTCAGCGCCGCATCAACCGTGTCCAGCAGCGGGGAGGGGGCGGATCCATCGCCCGAGCGCGCCAGAACGGCCACGGTGACCTCCCCCGGCCATGCGGCGGCATCGAGCGCAGCCGTCATCGCGGCGACCAGCTCCGGCGCGGCCGAGGCATCGTCCAGCACGCCGAGAACGATCTGGCGGATATCATCTGGCTCCGGACTTTGGACGGATGCGTCGAGAACGCCACCGTCTGCCGAGAGCGCGTGGAAGATGTAGGCGCCCTCCGGCCCGGCGACGGAATAGCCTTCCGGCGCGAGGACCAGGCGGCGGCGAAAATCGTCGTCGGTCTCCAGCACGGCGGGGGTTCCGGTGAGCGGATCGGCCGGGGTGAGGATGAAGCGCTCGACGCCGAACAGGGCGGCCAGATGATCGAGATCGGCACCGGTGGCGAAGGCGACCATCACGGCGCGGGCAGTATCATTCACCCGCTGGCGCAGGGCCAGTTCGCGATAGCAGAACAGCTGCAGCAGCTTAACCACCGGGTCGCTTTCGACCGTGGCGTCGAACGGCAGGCCCACGGCGGTGCACAGCGCCTGGAACTGAGCCGAGGCGGCGGCGAAGATCGTCTCGAAGTCGAGCAGCTCGACCGCGTCAGGCGCGGGCAGGCGCGAAAGATCGACCCCGGTGAAGCTGTCGGATGCGATTGCCATGGGCCGCTCATCCGGCCCGGGGCGCGTTCCCATCAACGGGCGCGCGTTGTTGGCAGCGGCCTTACAAGCGGGATGGCTTCACCTGGACCGCCGGTCTGGCGGAAAGACCGGCCATGTCGAAAGCACTCGAAACCCTGAGCGGCGCCGATGCCGCGGCATTTCGCAACGCCATCCTGGCCGTGCTGCCGGAGATCGCCGACCACGAAATCCGCATTGCCACGCTTGAGGGCGGCGGCGGTGGAGGGGCCTACACGCCGAGCTTCGACCTCTCCGATTCCCGCAACAGCGGCCACGCCGCGCTCATCCTTTAAGGAGCTGGACCAATGCCTTTCCCCACCTTCACCGGGAAGGACGCGAGCAACGCGGACGTCACTTTCAACACCCTGCCCAACGCGGGTCAGGCGACCAAGGCCGGCTCGCTGCCGGTGGTTCTTCCGAGCGATGCCGATCCGATGGCGATCACCGGCGAGGTGGAAATCAAGAACGACAGCGGCAATCCCATCCCGGTCACCGCCGGCGGCTATACGAAGGTAGCCCGCGCCACCTTCACTCGCCCTGCGGACACCATCGCCTATGCCACTGGCGATGCGGTCAGCGACAGCACCAGCTCCACCACCCCGCTGGAATTCACGATAGCCCGGGCGAACGGCGGCACCGGCATGATCCGGGGGCTGCGCGCCTACAAGACGGTCGCCAACCTCAGCAACGCCTACTTCCGGCTGCATCTGCTGAAGAGCCTGCCGGCCACTCGGCCCGTTGACAACGCCGTGTTCAGCGCGGCCGCAAGCGGGCGCGCTGCGGACCATCTCGGCTTCATCGACTTCAGCTTCGACCAGCCGTTCACCGATGGCGCATCCGGCCGGGGCCGTCCGGCTGACGGCGAGATCGTGTTCGAGTGCGCCGGCGGCAGCCAGAAAGTCTATGGCCTGCTCGAAGCGCGTGGGCCGTATGGCGGGGCAGGCACCAGCGGCGAAGGCTTCACGATCGACCTGATCTCGGCGAACGACTGATGCCCCGGTTTGCCGCCAATCCCGCGCTGACCGAGCAGCTCCGGGTGGTGAACCGGGTCTACCGGCGCCAAAACCTCCGCAAATGGTTCGGGGCCGCGAGCAACCGGGCGATCGTGGCGGCCGGGGTGCTCTGGTACGGCGATTCCTACGGCGAGGGCACGGGATCGACGGGGATCGGCTATCGGGCGGTGGACCGGATGAAGGCCTACCTGACCCAGCTGCTGCCCACGGCCGGCGTCGCCAATGTGGCGGCTTCCAACTATGTGCCGGGCTGGATCCGCAGCGGTGGCTTCACGCCCTATACCGAGATCGGATCGGTGACCCACTTCAACGGCTATGCCACGCTGGGCATCCGCACCACCGGCACGCAGGCGGTGGGGGCAGGGCTGAGCTGGACGATGACCGGGAGCCGCTTCTTCCTCGACTTCAAGCGCGTTCCCGGGGCGCCCACCAGCACGATCGACGTCAAGGTCGACGGGGTATCGGTCAGCGGCAGTCCGTTCAACAGCGACTGGTCCTTCCCCAACGACTTCGGGACGGTGGACAGCGGCCTGCTGAGCGACGGGGTTCACACCATCGAAGCCACCCAGGCGGGCGCGAACATGGTCTACATCGCCGGGCTGCGCTGCTACCGCGACGAGTACGCCAAGGGAATCCACACCTATGACGCCGGATATTCGGGCTACACCGCGAACCTGCTGGCGGGCGGCGGCTCCTATGATCAGGCGGTCTATTTCGGCCTGCCGAACCAGCTGGTCCTGATTGCCCTGAGCCTGAACGACGTGGTCTTCAACGACGATGAATTCACCTGGGCGGCCGGGATCAAGAACATCATCGCCAACCGGCGCAGCAAGGGCGGCAACAATGCCTCCTTCCTGATCGTGCTCTTCCCCATGCGCGGAGATACCGGGACGGCAGCCACCCTGAGCCGGTATATCGAGCTGGCGCGCCGCTACCTCAACCAGGCGAAGAAAATCGCCGATGCCGACAACGACGTGGCCGTGCTGGATATGACCTACATCGTGCCGGCCTGTTCAATGCTCGGGGTCAGCCCGAACGACGATCTGGGCTACTTCGGGGCGGACAAGATCCACCCGCCTGACAGCGGCCACGACCGCATCGGGCGCGATCTGGCCTACGCCGTCTGCCCCTGATCCGGACGCGGCGCTTGTTGCCGCGCGGCGGACAAGGCCGGCTCCTGTAGCATCCCGCGCGCGCGGCGCATGGTCCCCTCGAACTGACGAGGTGAACCATGCCCGCGCCGCTCGGCCCGATCCGCTACCTGACGATCCACTGCGCCGCGACGCCCGAGGGGCGAGACGTGGGCGCGGCAACGATCAGCCAGTGGGACATCGAGCGGTTCGGACAGGTCTCCTATCACTGGGTGATCGAGCGCGACGGCACCATGGTCCGGACCCTGTCCGATGCGGTGCGCGGTGCCCATGTCGGCAAGGCCAACACCGGCAACATCGGGATCTGCTATGTCGGCGGGGTCGCGGCGGACGGCAAGACCCCGAAAGACACCCGCACCCCGGCGCAGAAGAAGTCGCTGGCCACGCTGATCCGCACCTATCGCTCGCGCGTGCCCAACCTGGTCGTGCGCGGGCACCGCGACTGGCCGAACGTCCAGAAGGCCTGCCCCAGCTTCGATGTGAGCGACTGGATCGCCGCTGGCATGCCGTCATGAAGGGCTGGCTCGACAATTCGTCGCGCCTGCTGATCGCGGCTTTGGTGCTGGCACTGCTGGGCTTCGCGGCCTGGCTGTGGCTGGCCGGAGCGCTGACCTCCGGCGCCCGCGCGAAGGGCGAGAGCCGCCTGCAGGGCGCGCAGGTGGAGGCCGCCCAGGCCAGCGCCCGCGATGCCGTCAACACCCTGGCAACCACCCCCGCCAGCGAAGCGGCGATCGATGCCATCACCCTGGAGAACGACCGTGCGATCCGTTCCGCTCCCGGCGCTGCCGCGCCTGTCGATCCTGCTGTTGCTGCCGCTGGCCTGCGCGGCCTGTGTCGGCGCGCCGCCTATCTACGCGACCAGCGCTGCCTGCAGTTCACTCCTGCCCGCTGACTGGCGCCGGCCGGTTCCCGGCGCGCCCCTGCCCGAGGGGCAGGCCGTGGGGGGCTGGATCGCGTTCGGCGACGCCCAGACCGGCCAGCTCGACAAGGCGAACGGGCGGACCGTTGACGCGATCGGGATCGTGGAGCGCTGCGAGGCGCGCGACCGCGAGGCGGTGAGCAAGGCGAAGCGGCGCAAGGTGCTGGGGATCTTCTGACCATGAGCGTGCCGCCCCCGATCTACCGCTTCCAGCGCGGCGAACCGATCATGATCGGGCGCGAGGTCGTGTCCGGCGATCCGGCGGGCTACACGGTCGAAGCCGTGCTGAAGAAGACTGCCGGGCAGGTAATACCCAAGGCCAGCACCGTGGCAGCGGCCGCGTTCGAGGTGACGTTCGAGCCTGCGGCCGGAGAAGTGGCCGCGCGCTGGATCCTGACGATCCCGGCGGATGTGACCGCCGGCCTAGCACCCGGGCAGTATGCGGCCGACGCGCGATTCCTGCTGGACGGCGAAGTCATCCAGATCAGCGACCCGGTGTTCATTGCCCTGGCCGAAAGCGTTTCAGGATGAGCGCCCTAGCCACCCGCTGGGTGCTGCCCCCGGCCGCGCTCGTCACGGCGTGGTTCGGTCCGGACGGGCGGATCGAACAGGCTGTGCTGCAGCGGCCCGACGCCGGGGCGGTGCCCGTGGTGATCGGCCCGCGCGGACCAGTGGGCCCGCCCGGCACCGGCGCGACCACCCGGATCGATGCGCCGAGCGCCGCGACATGGATCCTGCCGCATGGCCTCGGCCGCGAGCCGCAGGTGCAGGTGTTCGTCGGCGCCGGCGAGGCGGTGATCGCGGATGTCGCCGTCGATCCCGTCCACGTCACCGTCACTTTCCCCACGCCCCACGCGGGCTTCGTCCTCGTTTCCTAAGGAGCTGTTGCCATGAAGGTGATGAACGGCCTCGACCTGCAGTCGCAGAAGATCACGAACCTTGCCGATCCGTCGAGCGCGACCGATGCGGTGACCAAGCAGTATGCCGACAATCTGGCACGCGGCGCCAAGTGGAAGGATCCTGTCCGCGCCGCTACTACAGCCAACGGCACCCTCGCCACGGCCTATGCCAACGGCCAGTCGATCGACGGCGTGACGCTGGCCACCGGCGACCGCATCCTGCTGAAGAATCAGACGTCGGGGGCGGAAAACGGCATCTACGTCGTCGCGGCGAGCGGCGCTCCGACCCGTGCGGTCGACGCCGACACCAACGGCGAACTTGCCCCTGGCGTCGCGGTCTATGTGACCGAGGGCACCGCGAACGGGGACAAGTCATTCGCGATCACGTCGGATGCGTCGATCACCATCGGCACCACGTCGATGACCTGGGGCCAGCTTGGCGGCGGAACCAGCTACAGCGCTGGCAATGGCATCACGCTCACCTCTACGACGTTCTCGGTCAATCCCGCCGCGGGCGGGGGCATCTCGGTTACGGCAGGCGGCGTTTCCGTCGACACCTCGATCGTCGCGCGCAAGGCGAGCGCGAATATCGGTAACGGCTCGTCCACCTCCATCGCGTTCGCCCACAACCTCGGGACGAAGGACGTGGCCGTTTCGGTGCGGGCCAATGCCGACGATTCGGGCGTCCTGGTCGATTGGGTGGCAACCGACACAAACACGGTCACCCTGACGTTCGCCACGGCCCCGGCCAGCAATGCTTACCGCGTGACGGCGGTCGGCTGATACCAGCCCTGCAGTGCCGACCAGCCTGATCAATGCGGACAACGCCGCCAGCGTCGCAATCAGCAATGGCGGGCTGACCGGTGCGATCAGCGCGTCATGGAAGACGCTTTATGCCGATGCCCGGCTCGGCGCCGGCGGCAAGCATATCTTCACGGTGACGGTGGACGCGATCGGCACGTCTCCGGTTGTGAATGTCGGCATTACCGACGCTCTCGGGATGGCTGGCTACAGTGGCCCGGTTTACCTGCAGATCAGCAACAGCAGCTGGGGCGTCGGGATCGCCGGAACGATGCAGTTCACCGCGTCACACACCAATGCGGTGGGCGACGTCTATATCATCACGTTCGATTCCGGCGCGAAGAAGTTCTGGGTCAAGAAGGGCGTCGCGGGGCTCTGGAACAACGACGTGCTGGCCAACCAGAACCCGGCGACCGGGACGGGCGGCTATACGGCAACGCTGACCGGAGCTTTCTTCTTCCCCTATTTTTCGTCGGACCCGGG
>Ga0105240_10002924_pt1 | contig 26951 bp, 21 predicted proteins | sample KBSC54metaG_FD_80426 | JGI IMG/M metagenome (GOLD analysis project Ga0105240, IMG submission 80426) | Corn rhizosphere microbial communities from Kellogg Biological Station, Michigan, USA - KBS C5-4 metaG | ecosystem: Host-associated > Plants > Roots > Rhizosphere > Soil | place: Michigan, USA... | reverse complement strand
GGCCGGCAGCACGAAGATCGGCAGCCCACTCGCCTCCCCCATCGAGGATTTTCGTCACAAGTTCGACGAGCGTGTCTGGGGTTCGATCGAGGTGGTTCGCGCCGCCCACCGTCTCATCCGCCCCGGCGGGTCGTTCACCTTCACGGGCGGCCTCTCGTCCGACCGCCCCGTCCCTGGAGCGTGGGTGTCCGGTATCGCCACCATGGCGGCCGAGCAGCTGGCGCGCGTCCTCGCGCTGGAACTTGCGCCCGTCCGCTTCAATGCGATCGCGCCCGGGTACACGGACACGCCGATGTGGGATCAGATCTTTCCAGGGGATGGATCGCGTGCGCTCGGCGACGTCACCAAGACCCATCCCATTCCGCGCCTGGTTACCGCGGACGAAGTGGCACAGGCCGTGATACTGCTGATGCAGAACCAAGCGATCACCGGAGAGACCATCCATGTCGACTGCGGGGCGCGGCTCGCTTAGGCCGTACGGCGCGAGGCGCGACCCCGTGGACCGAAGCGGCTTGCTGCAGCGACGGCCGGCGCCCGCCACCGTGGTGCCCGACGCTAGGACGGCAAAGCAAGACCTGCGCAAGGTCATGATTGATCGATACGTGGACCGATTCATGTCAAGCACCGTTTAGGATCCAGACAGCATCCAATTTTCCGCCCTTCCAGACGACGGCCCCGATTTTTTCGGCGGTCAGTGACGTCCGTGACTTTGCGACTGCGGCCTCTGGTCGCCTGGGTCCGGAAAACCGTTCACTTACACTCGGCCTCCGATCCGGGACGAATGGTCGTGGTCGGCGCGTGGGCATCGTCGAAGGCGCGGCGAGATTCTTCTACGTGAGGCCTGTTCGCCCGGATCCAGGATTCCAACGCCTTCAACGGTAGCAGGATGCTATCCCCCACGTCGGTCAGCTCATACTCTACGCGAGGCGGCACTTCGGGAAAATAGTGCCTTTTGAGCAAGCCGTCTCGTTCCAGATTACGGAGCGTCAGCGTCAACATTCGTTGCGTGATCCCATCGATGGCATTCTTGAGCGTCGAGAACCGGGCCCGACGACCTGGCGCAGCCGCCAAGTGCGAGATGGCAAGCACCGTCCATTTGCTCCCGAGCCGGGCAACGAGCCCGGTTGGCGCGCATGGTCGCGGCCCAAGACGCTGTTCGCCGTCGAGCGGGGCTCGGTCCTCCGTCGCATCGTCCAATGGTATCATTCCTGTGCTCCAGGCTCGAAAATGTGCCGTCTTCCGGCCCTCCCGCGTGGATATATATCGATAACCTTCGATCGCAGCGGAGGTGAATTCATGACGAGCAAGCGAGGCCCTATCCTGGTGTTCGGCGCAACGGGTCAACAAGGCGGTTCCGTCACGGCGGCCTTGCTGAAGGCAGGTTGGCGAACGCGCGCGCTGGTTCGCGATCCGACTTCGCCCAAGTGTGCCGACTTGCGTGAGGCCGGCGTCGAAATCGTCAAGGGTAGTTTCGACGACCCGGAGTCGCTCCGGGACTCAATGGCGGGCGCGCATGGTGTATTTAGCGTTCAACCGAGTTCCGGACAGGGCGTGCTCTACGGCGTCACAGATGATGACGAGGTGCGCTACGGCAGTATCGTCGCCGATTGCGCCGTCGAGGCCGGCGTAAGCCATTTGGTCTATAGCTCCGCATCGGCTGTGGGCGATCAGCCGGTGGGGGTCGGATACTATGACAGCAAGGCACGGATCGAATCCTATGTCCGCTCGCTCCCGATCTCGGCAACCATCGTTCGACCGGTCGTCTTCATGGACATGCTCGTAAGGCCTGGATCGGGCCTCGATTCCGGGCACTACGTCTCTTTCGCCGAACCGGACCAGCCCATCCAGGTCATTGCCGTGGCAGACATCGGCAAGTTCGTCGCCGCCATCTTCTCCGATCATCGCCGGTTCGACGGGGCGACGCTGGAGATCGCCAGCGACATGTTCGCAGCTCGCGACATCGCCCTTTTCTTTACCGAAGCTGCCGGCCGCACGTTTACTTACTCGCGCTTTCCAGATCAAATACTGGCGGCCAATCCCTTTCTCGCGCGGATGGCAGCACTCATGAACGGCGGGCCACTGTCCGGTTATGCCGACATGGCCGCGATGCGCACCATCAACCCCGACATCCAGTCATTTCGGTCGTGGCTGGCTGCTGACGGCCGCGCGGCGTTTCAGCGCGCGATCGGTGCGGGCCCTGCCGAAGCCGGATAGGCCGCCGCCGCCGGGAGGGCCCGGGGTCTTCACCGGCCCGGCCGCGATCCCAGGCCAACCTTCGGAGGTGTCGCGCAGGAGCATGCCACCACGGAGTCATGCAGCGCTGAGCCTTCCGGCTGTCGGCGGATGCAGCCCGCCATACCGACGCCGGGACGGTTGGCGGCTTTCCGGATGCCGCCTCGACGGCAAGGACGCGGTTCGTCGCGGGCCTCAAAGCCCGCTGATCTCCGTGGTCAAGAGTGAGACCGCGAAACGGTTCGAGCCCGCCGCACGGACCAGGAGACCGAGGTAAGTGCACTGCGCCGTCCTCGATACGGGCGATCGCTCGCCCGCTGGGATCGAGGAACGATCGTATATGGAACTCGAGACCAATTCGATTTCCCCGCCTTCGGCCTACCACCGCGAACGCTGTTTCCAGCGTCGAAGACGCTACGTCGGACGTTGCGCACATTATCGTTCGCTTATTGTCGGCCTCCAGCGGTCGATGCACCGTCGGGCGGATCTCTACCGCTCTCGCGGAGCTAGAATTTGGTTGCACGTGCAACACAGAAATCGTAGTCGTCGTCATGGACGCAGCTCGCGGTGGAAACCGCTGTCGGGAATCGCCGTGCCGGGGTGCATAGGAGGTCGGTGGACGTGATCTACGAACTCGCCGCAGTCCAAATCCGCACGGGCGACGAATCCACGTTTGAGGAACGCGTCGCACTGGCGGCAGAAATCTTTCTCGAGGATCCGGCTTGCCACGGCGTTGAGCTCCTGCGATCGATCGAGGCACCATGCGGGTTTCGGCTGCGCATCGGATGGGACAGCGTCGCGGCGCACGAGCGCTTCCGCACCGGCGACGGCTTCCGACGGTGGCGCGCGCTGGTCGGGCCGCTCCTTGATGGCACCCCGGTCGTCGAACATGCGCGAAAGGTCGTCTCGTCGCTCCGATAAGGGTATTGTCGCCACGCGGAGCCACGGCACCTAGGTCGTCGAACGAGCGTGGAGAACTCGGCCGATCAGCCTGCGCGCCCTTGGACGACGGCAGAGAGGGCCAACGCTTCTGGCCACGCGCGATCGACTCTCAGTCCCGGACTCCCGCGATGAGCGTGACATGCTCGATGGGAAGCCAGGGAGCCAGGCACTTATCCGATGGCGCTGCTGAGGTCAGCCGCCTGGCAGGCTGGTCGAGCCCGGCCCGGCTGTCCATCCCACCGTGACTTCGACGCCCGCACCAGCGCTCCGCCACCGGAGATCGCCGGAGGTTTCGATTCACCCTTTACATTGATTGCACGTATGATCAACTTTTAGTAGGAAGCGAGCTACTGGAGCAGGAGCAACGTCAGAATGGCACAATGGCAATATACGCGTGGACTCCACGAACTGGGAGGCGGCAGCTACGCCTATCTCCTGCCGCACGGGAGCTGGGGCGACAGCAACGCTGGCCTCATTGTCGATGGCGATCAATCGATGCTCGTCGACACGCTCTTCGATCTGAAGCTGACTGGCGAGATGCTCAAGACGATGGCCGACGCCGTCCCGGCCGCAAGGTCCATCGATGTCCTCGTCAACTCGCATGCCGACGGCGATCACACCTTTGGCAACGAGCTGGTCGCAGGAGCCCGGATCATCGCGTCCAAGGACACTGCCGACGAATTCTTCAAGCTGGGTCCGGACAAGCTTCACGAAATCATCGCCAATTCCAAAAGTCTCGGTGAAGGTGCCGAGTTCATCGCGCACCACATGGGACCGGAGCGTTTCGACTTCACCAACATTACGCTGACGGCCCCGACCGAGACCTACGATCGCGAAACATCGATCAAGGTCGGCGACAAGGACGTTCGACTCTACAATGTCGGGCCGGCACACACCCGAGGCGACACGCTCGTTCATGTCGTCCAGGACAAGGTCGTGTACACGGGCGACCTCCTGTTCCTGGGCGTCCACCCCGCCATTTGGGATGGCTCGGTCGACGGGTGGATACGTGCTTGCGACCATCTCCTGTCGCTGGACGTCGACGTGGTCGTGCCAGGCCACGGCCCCGTTACGGACAAAAACGGCGTTCGGACGTTTCGTAACTATCTCGGAATGCTGGTCGAGGAGTCGAGGAAGCGCTTCGACGCCGGCCTGTCCGTTGAAGATGCGGCATATGATATCATCCTCACGCCGCCATTCGACGAATGGTTGTCACCCGAACGGATCGCGGGCAGCGTGAACTTCTTGTTCCTCGAATGGGGTAGTCCCACGGCAACCGGGAACGTGTTGGAGCGCTTTGGGATGCTCTCGCGCTACGCAAAGAAAAAACGCTGCGAGCTCGATGATCACACCACCTGCACCCACGGCCATAAGCAGGTAGCGCACAACCACTGATCTGCAGGCGAGCGGCAAATCCGCCGCTCGCCCCTGCCTATGTCCCCTATATCAGATATGCTGCACTCGTGACGGCTGAGAGTTGCTCCGGGCTCACACCCGGAGCCAATTCGATCAGACGAAACGGTGCTCCCCGGCTGGCGCGAGAGAATACCGCCAAATCCGTGATGATCACATCGACCGCATTGGCTCCGGTCAGCGGAAGAGAGCACTCGCGGACAAACTTTGGCGTTCCGTCCTTTGAGACGTGCTCCATGGTGACGATGATTTTTCCGACATTCGCCACGAGATCCATCGCGCCGCCCATCCCCTTGATCGACTTGCCCGGGATCATCCAGTTCGCGATGTCGCCCACTTGCGATACTTCCATGGCACCCAGGATCGATGCGTCGAGGTGGCCGCCTCGGATCATCGCGAAGCTGTCGGCCGAACTGAAATAGGCGCTGTTGATCGCCTCGGTTATGGTCTGCTTTCCCGCGTTGATGATATCCGCGTCCTCGGCACCGACGACAGGGAAAGGACCGATCCCCAGCAAGCCATTCTCGCTATGCAGCGTCACCTGGACGTCGCCGGGAATGTGATCGACGACGAGCGTGGGAATGCCAATGCCCAAATTCACATAGTCGCCGTCGCGCAGCTCGCGCGCGGCACGCGCCGCCATCTCGTCACGCGTCCATGCCATCAGGCCGCCTCCTCCACGCGATTGGTTTTGATCTCGATCAGCTTGTCATAGGGCGCACCGCAGATCAGGCGCTTCACATAGATTCCTGGCAGATGAATGCTGTCTGGGTCGAGGCTTCCCACCGGCACGATTTCTTCCACCTCCGCTATGCAAGTCTTGGCGGATGTCGCCATCGGATGATTGAAGTTACGAGCGGTCTTGCGGAAGATCAGATTGCCACTCTCATCGGCTTTCCAGCCCTTGATGATCGCGAGATCGGCGAAGATGCCCGCTTCGAAAAGGAACTTCACGCCGTTGAACTCGCGGACTTCCTTCCCTTCGGCGATCGCGGTGCCAACGCCCGTCCGCGTGTAGAATCCCGCTATGCCGGCGCCACCCGCGCGGCAACGCTCCGCCAAGGTTCCTTGCGGCGAGAACTCGATCTCGATCTCGCCGGTTAGGTATTGCCGCTCAAATTCCCGGTTCCCGCCGATATAGGAGGAGATCATCTTTCGGATGCGGTGGCTGGCCAGGAGTTTGCCGAGGCCGACATTGTCGATGCCGCAATTGTTGGAGGCGATTACGAGGTTCGTCACGCCGCTGTCCAAGATCGCGTCGATCAAGCGTTCTGGAATGCCGCAAACACCGAAACCACCGGAGCAGATCTGCATTCCGTCGAACAAAAGGCCGGCAAGCGCGCTCGTCGCGTCAGGATAGACTTTCTGCATGATACCCCTTCCTCACTTTATGCGCTCGAGGACGGAGACGCAGTTCGCGACCGCCCCTCCCCCCATGTTGAAGCAGAGGCCGAGCGTCGGAAGGCCGGAGAGGTTCATGTCTCCAGCTCGTCCGGTCAGCAGCTTCGCCGCGGTGACGTGCATCGAGATTCCGGTAGCCCCGACAGGGTGGCCTTTCGCTTTCAGCCCGCCGGAGACGTTGATCGGCAATTTTCCATCGCGCGCGGTCACGCCTTCGGCGACGGCTGCAGCCCCGTGTCCCGCGGGGGCGACACCAAGAGCCTCGGTCGAGAGCAACTCCGCGATGGTGAAACAATCGTGGACCTCCGCGAAACCGAGATCATCCACGCCAATGCCAGCGGCGGCATAGGCCCGACCGATCGCACGGCGAGGTCCTTCGAAGGCCTCAAGCCGTTTTTGCGAAAGCGGCAGCACGTCGTTGACCTGCTCGGCGGCGCGAAAGCCTATGCCGAGCTCGAAATCACTCAGCATATCCGGGTGGACGACGACCAAGGCGGCCGCGCCATCCGAAATGAGCGAGCAATCACTGAGCTTGAGAGGGGCGGCGATCAACGGATTTTTGTCGGAGACGGTGAGCGCGAAATCCAGGTCGATCGGCCTGTGCATCTGGGCGAGCGGATTGCGTAACGCATTTGCATGGTTCTTCACGGCGATGCGTGCCATGGCCTCATATGGGCTCTGATACGCCGCATGATACGCCTTGGCATATTCGGCGAAGATCTGAGGGAACGACATGCCGCCCTCTTCACGCTGGTAGGCGGCACCGGCGAGCGCCCGCGTCACGCCGGCTGTATCGAGGCCTGTCATCTTTTCCGCACCGACCACGAGCGCGGCACGGACACGGCCTGATTCGATCGCGTCGAGCGCAGCATAAAGCGCCGCGGAACCCGAGGCGCAGGCATTCTCGCACCGCGTCGCCGGTTTGAACCGAAGCTCCGGATCCGCTGCCAGGACCATCGACGAACAGAAGCCATCCGGCACCAGGCCGGAATTGTAATGCCCGAGCCACACCGCATCGATCGATCTCGCCGGAATGCCGGCACTGGCGAGAGCCTCCTGACAGGCGTCGCGAATCAAGTCCTCGAGATCGAGGCCATCATGCTTTCCGAATTTGGTGTGTCCCCACCCAACGATGACCGCCGATCCCATGTTTCCTCCCAATCAGACCGAGGTCCGTAGAGTTTTGTTGCACGTACAACCAATGAGCGCTAGGGGGGAATTGAGCCAGGGCGAACGATCGCCCGGTCTGAAGAGGGAGGACCAGATGAAATTTTGGACGTGCTGTGCGGTGGGCGCGCTTTTCCCGATCGGTTTCGCGGCAGCGCCGGCCTCCGGTCAGACGACGCCAATGCCTGTCCAGCCGAACAATGCGACGGCCCGACCCGATGCGAACGCGGCCAACGATCATCTCGAGGTCATTCAAGACATCGTCGTGACGGCGCAAAAGCGCTCGGAAAGCCTTCAGCGTACGCCACTTTCCATTACGGCCCTCACCGGAGACACGCTGGGCAAGCGTGGCGTCGCGAGCTTGCTCGATCTCCAGTCCGCCGTGCCGAACGTCAATATCGCCCAGCGCATCAGCTATGGTGTCGTGACGATCCGAGGGGTCGGGTATGATGTCCTGACGCCTGGTGCCGACAGCAGCGTCGCGGTCCATCAGGATGGCGTCTACATCTCGAGGCCCGCCGCCGCCCTCACGAGCCTGTTCGATATCGAGCGCATCGAAGTGGCCCGTGGGCCGCAGGGCACGCTCTACGGCCGAAACGCGACAGGCGGTGCGGTCAACATCATCTCGCGAGCGCCCACCGAGAATTTGTCGGGATACCTCACGGCCGGCTACGGCAATTTCAATGCCTATTCGGTCGAGGGAGCGATCGGCGGAACGCTGGTCCCCGGCCTCCTGACCGCACGCATCGCCGGTAAGGTCGAAGGGCGCGACGGGTACGGCAAGAATCTTTTCAACGGCCGCGATGTGGACGACCTTCGTAGCAGAGCAGTCCGCGCGAGTTTCCGGCTGACACCGGCCGACAACTTCACCGCTGACCTGATCCTGGACTATTTCCGCGAGAAGGACAGCAACTTCGCCTTTCACTTCCTGGGCACATACGACCCCTCTGAGCCGGTGCTGCCCGGGGTCAGTTATGGTGGCATCACGGCGCCTAACATCCGCGACGTCGCCAACGACGCACAACCGCTGAACAATCGCGAGTTCTACGGTGCCAACCTGACGTTGAAATGGAATTTGGCGGACGGATTGAGCCTTCGGTCAATCTCCGGAGCGCGCCGCAGCAACAGCCAGTTCACCTCGGATCTCGATGCGACCACGTTCAATTACACGTCGTTCTTCCAGGAGGAGCGCGACTACCAGCTCTCGCAGGAATTGCAGGGCGTGTACCACAACGACCGGATCGATGCGATCTTGGGTGGCTATTACTTCTACGAGCACAATTTCGGCGCGACGATCGTACCGTTCAACGCCGCCATCCCGACTCTGCCGCATACAGGCGCGCCCGCCGTCCCGTGGCCGCCGCTGGATGAGCAAGGGCTACTCATCACGAGAGCCGAGGCCGTCTTCGGGCAGATCACCTATAAGTTCACCGACCAACTCTCGGCTACCATCGGCGGTCGCTACAGCCACGAGTCAAAGGATGTCGACGAGACGGCGACCTTCTTCGGGACCACACCGCAAAAGAAGACGATCGCCTTCTCGGCCTTCACGCCGAAATTCGGGCTACAATTTCAGGCCAATCGAAATCTCCTCGCCTATGTGAGCGTCTCGAAGGGTTTCAAGAGCGGTGGCTTCGCCCTTGGTCAGGCGATCCCGCCGTTCCAGCCCGAAAATATCTGGTCCTATGAGGCAGGTCTCAAGCTGACCATGCTCAATGGCAAGCTTCGAGCGAACGGTGCGGTGTTCCACTATGATTACGATAACCTGCAGACCGGTGTCGTCAACTCGGTCGGGACTGCGATCGTCAATGCCAATGCGAAAGTCGACGGCGCCGAGATCGAATTGGAGGCGCGGCCGGTTCCCGCTCTGACGCTGACCGCAAATGCATCGTATCTCCACGCGCGCTACAGTCGCTTCCGCGGCATCGATGACCCTGGCATAGCGGGCGTCAATCCCCTCGACCTGGACGGCAACAGCCTCTCACAGTCGCCGAAGTTCACGTTCAACGTCGCTGCGGAGTACAACGTTGCGACCAACCTGGGGACATTCACGCCTCGTGTCGATTATTCCCATACCAGCAAATATTATTTCACACCGTTCAACGTCGAAAGCATGAGCCAATCCGCCTACGGATTGCTCAACGCCAGCCTCCGCTTCGCCACCCGCGATGATAAATGGTCGGTGGAACTTTATGCGCGGAACCTGACCGACAAGCTCGTCGTCGCCGGAGGCTTCGTCGGCTTCTTCGGGGTCGGATCTCCCGAAGTCGTATCCCTTGCACCTCCGCGAACCTATGGCGCGCGCGTGAGTGTCAAGTTTTGACCCCGGCGGCGCGCGACCTCCCCGCGTTGGTCGTGCGCCGGCTGAGGGACGGCTGACCTCACGCTCGGTCCTTCCACATGACGATCATCGCAGCATCTGAGGTCCGTCAACGATGACGTGGGCGAGCGGGCCTCGTATCGAGCAGACGGGACGACGTTCGCCGTCCACGCGCATCGATGTCCATATGCGCGCGATCCGCCGACTGCCGTGGCACAGACGATACTCTTCGTGCGGGGGCGATGCTGCGATCGCCAAAGCCGACCGCGGGATGGCATGAGGACGGGCAAGACGGCATATCGCAGGCTCTCGAACTGGAGACGCCTTGCAATAGCGAGACGGTCGGTTACCTCTCGTGACCGGCGCGCGAGACCCACGGAGACCTACCCTGTTGATACAAGGACAATTCCCGAGCGTTTCAGCGAACGCGAAGGCGACCATCAGTGGCTCGAACGCCCGCAAACACGGTCTTCACGCTGAAACCGGGGATGCGATGCACGCGTCGAGCGACAGCAGCGACTCGGCGGCCTTCATTTCGACACGCTGGTGGCACCAATATGCGGAGGTATCCCCCCCGCAGTCGGATACGGTGGCCTAGGTGGCGCGCAAGGTTGTCCCCAGAGCGAGCAGCGAGCAAACTCGAGCCAAAATCCTGACGGTCGCGCAAAAGCTTTTTGCCGAAGCCGGCTTCGATGCCGTGTCGATGCGTCAGGTCGGTAGCGAGGCCGACGTGCCGTTCGCGCTCGTCACTTATCATTTCGAGACGAAGCTCGGCTTGTACAAGGCGGTTTTCCGCCAGTGGGGGGACACCCTCTCGGCTCAGCGGATGGATCAACTCGACACTATCGCGCTCGGAGACGACGTTTACAGCAATTTCCTCGCCATCGCCAAGGCACTGGTGGAGCCCATGATGCGACTGCGCCAGATGAAAGGTGGTCGCGAATTCGTTCGTTTGATCGCACGCGAAGTAAATGATCCGATCGAGAGCGAGCGCGGGATCGTTCAGGAATATCTCGATCCCGTCGCCCACAAAACCATCAAGATCATGCACGAAGCCGTTCCGCAGGCACCGATGAATCGCTTATACTGGGCTTATCATTTCGCGGTCGGGGCGCTTGCGGTCAACTATACGGAGAGCGGTAGGCTGGAGCGCATCTCCGGTGATCTTTGCGGATACGACGATCCCGCTGAACTGACCGAAGAGGTCACCCGCTTCATCGCGGCCGGCCTTACCTCGATCGTTCGCGCCGACGCGACGGTGAAAGCCGGGTAAATGTCGACGATCCGCTCGCTGCTCTCGTAGCTGGACTCCGCCCGCGGGCCAACCCGCATGGCGATCGTTGCGGTGTGCGCCATTCCGCGTTCGCCGGCTTGCGCCGCGATTGGCGCCGCAGCTCTCCGGCCCCGAGACCACGAAAGTGGCAGGCGCCCACACGAGCATATTGACAAGCCGGCCCTGTTCTTGTTCATACGTGCAAACAATATCGGAGGATGTGTGAAGTTCGCCACTTACCAGAGCCAAGCCGGCCCTCGCATCGCGCTGGTTTTCCCGGATCGGAACGAACTGCTCGACCTTCAGACCGCTCATCGCCACATCCATGGCGATGATAACGCTTTCTTCGCCGATCTGACCGCTCTCATTCAAGGTGGTGATGAAGCGCTCTTTGCCGCCCGGGCAATCGCCGAGACCGATGGCGGACAAGTTGCGCGACTGGCGCTCGATTCGGTGAAGCTTCTCGCACCGATCCCGGAGCCACTTCAGATGCGCGATGCGCTCTGCTTCGAGCTCCACTGTATCCAGGCCTTCAAGAAGGCGCGGGAGGTGCGTGCCTCGCAATTTCCGGATCCCGCTGCCGCGATGAAGCAGATGGAGGAAAGCAATACGCTGTCCGTGCCAAAAGAATTCTACGAGATTCCCCTCTACTACAAATGCAACCGCTTTTCCGTGACGGGTCAGGGCACGGATATTGTCTGGCCGCATTACTCGAAGACGATGGACTACGAGCTGGAGTTTGCGGCGATCATCGGAAAATCCGGAACGAATGTCTCTCGGGAGGATGCGACCTCCTATATTTTCGGCTACACGATCCTCAATGACTTGAGCGCGCGGGACGCGCAGGTCAAAGAGCAGGCGGGGAACCTCGGCCCGAGCAAAGGCAAGGATTTCAAGGACGCCTACCCCATGGGGCCGTGGATCGTCACTGCGGACGAGGTCGGCGATCCTTACGCGCTGGAGATGATCGTACGCGTAAACGGAGAGGAGCGTGGTCGCGGCAACAGCCGGGACATGTTCTGGAAGTTCGAGGATGTCATCGCACGCATCACCGATTGCGAGGAGATCCGCGCCGGCGAGGTGATCGCATCCGGGACGGTCGGGAACGGTAGCGGGCTGGAGTCCATGCGTTTCATGGACGATGGCGATATCGTCGAACTCGAAATCGAGAAGATCGGGGTCTTGAGAAACCGCATCTTCGCGAGCCGGGCGCATGGTTGAGTCGTGGCGTCCCGACATGGGTCTACCCCTGATCGACGGACTTTCCTCTGGCGCCGACACGCCGGCGTTCAACGTATGCGATGCGCTCTGCGACAGGTATGTCGGGTCGCATCGCATCGGACTGCGCTGGCTGTCCGCTGACGGCGACGCCGAGGAGTTCACATTCGCAACCTTGCAGGAGCAAGCCTCCCGTTTTGCGAACCTGCTGGTCGCGCGGGGTGTGAACCCTGGAGACCGGATCGCGGGCCTTATTCCCCGTGTCCCTGATCTCTTGACCGTCATATTGGGGACGCTACGCGCCGGCGCCGTCTATCAACCCCTATTTACCGCGTTCGGCCCAGCGGCCATCCGGTCTCGACTCAACGCCAGCCAGCCCAAGCTGGTCGTAACAGACGCCGCGAACCGACCGAAACTGGATGGACTTCCATATCCGGTGCTCACCAGCGGTGCCGTGAACGACAGCGAAAATCTCGCCGCCGCGCTGTCCGCGGCCAGCCCCGATTTCGACCCCGTGATGGTGCGAGGCTCGGACCCATTCCTGATGCTGTTCACTTCCGGCACGACCGGGTCGCCGAAAGGCGTCATGGTGCCGGTCCATATGCTGCGCGCCATTGCCAGCTATATGCATTATGGTCTCGATCTTCGTTCTGACGAACGGTTCTGGAATCTGGCGGACCCCGGTTGGGCCTATGGCCTCTATTACGGGGTCCTCGGCCCCCTGTTGATGGGTAACGCCTGCACCTTGAGCGAAGCCTCCTTCTCGGTCGAACGATGCTATGAGGTCATCGAGCGCTTCGGCATCACCAACCTCACCGGCGCTCCCACCGCTTATCGTCAAATGGCGGCCGCGGCCGTCGCGCCGCCAGCGGACGTGCGCGTCATCAGCAGCGCAGGCGAGACCCTCGACCCCGAAACGGCGCAATGGCTGAGCACGGCTTTCGCATGTCCGGCACGCGACCAATTCGGACAAACCGAACTGGGCATGGTCTTGTGCGATCATCACGGCCTCGACCACCCACGACGCCGCGGCAGCGTGGGGTTCGCGCTCCCGGGCTTCCGCGTCGCCGTCGTTTCTAACGATGGGACACCGCTGGAGACTGGCAAACCCGGCCTGCTCGCCGTGGATCGGTGCTCGCCGCTATTCTGGTTCGAGGGCTACCACGGCCAGAGGGAAACACCGTTTGTCGGCGACTATTATCTCACTGGCGATCATGCTCGGGAGGAGCGGGATGGGTCGTTCAGCTTCGTCGGGCGTGTGGATGATGTGATCACCTCCTCCGGCTACAGAATTGGACCGGCTGAGGTCGAGGGTGCCTTGATGGAGCACCCCGCGGTCCTCGAGACAGCCGTCATCGGCAAGCCGGATCCGGTCCGGACAGAGATCGTCAAGGCATTCATCGTGCCAAGGACGGGTTTCGCACCTTCGGTTGAATTGGGCGACGCGATCCGGCAGTTCGTCAAACTACGGCTCGCAGCGCATGCCTATCCACGCGAAATCGCCTTCGTCTCCGAGCTCCCCAAGACGCCCAGCGGCAAGGTTCAACGCTTCGTGCTTCGCGAGCGCGAATTGGTCAATCAGGGGGTAAAATGACGGAGTTCACGGTGATCGACCGGGAGGGTCGAGACCACAAGATATCGGGCCTTGCATCGGAGTCCGTAATGGAAGCCATGAGGAGCGCAGGTTTGCCCGTGCAAGCCGTGTGTGGCGGGCACGGTATCTGCGCGACCTGCCATGTCTTCGTCGATGCCCCCTATCACGGCGCGTTCGATGGTCCCGATGAAGACGAGATCGACCTGTTGCGGGATGCCGAGGCGTATGATCCCGTCCGATCGAGGTTGAGTTGCCAGCTGTCCGTGAGTGCCGTCCCCGACGGCTTCATCGCGATACTGGCTCCGGAATAGGGGCAATGGCGAATATGCGTGTTGCCCAGTGGAGAGGTAGGCAGAAGATGGATTGTCAAAAGACCCAGCCGGCAACGAAACCAGGCATCCCGCGCGGGCTGAAGCATGTCCCGCGAAATGCGTGGTATGTCGTCGCAGGCCGCGACGAGCTCGGCGAGACGCTTCTCTCCCGACGGGCACTCGGCGTCCCGCTTGTCTTGTTCCGAACTTCAGAAGGCGAGCCGATCGCGCTGTTTGACCGATGTCCGCATCGATTGATGCCCCTGTCCCTCGGCAATCGGCTCGGCGACGAGATCCAGTGCATCTATCATGGCATCCAGTTCGATTCCGAGGGTGTCTGCACCAAAATCCCGACCCAGGACAGCATCCCCAAGAAGATGGTCGTGCGGAAATACCCTTTGGTAGAAAAGGGAATGTTCACGTGGATCTGGATGGGCGACGAAGACAAGATGGACCCCGCCCTCATCCCCGATCCGGGGCATGTGCCCGCCGGCTACTCCAATATCTTCCATTTCACCCACCCGGTGAGATGCGATTTCATTCGGATGCAGGAAAATTTGATGGACACGAGCCACCCCTCGTTCCTGCATGCCGGTCTGTTCGACGACGGACAGTTGGCGACGGCGCCCTATAAATACGAGATCGAGGGCAACGTCGTACGCCTCACGCGCGACATGGGCATCTTCGTCCCGGGTCCCGGCACGGCGTCCTTCTGGGGGATCGAGCCTGGGACGAGAGTTCATCAGACGTCCGTATCCGAGACCCACGCGCCGAGCTTCAACAACATCATCAACACGTTCACATTTCCGGACGATCCGACCCGGGAGCCCCGTCGCGTCGTCACCTTCAACCCGGTGCTGCCGGGCGATGAGGGGCTCTGCTACGCGGTGATGGCAAATGCGACGTCTTGGCCGGTATCGCCTTCGCCCGACTTTGATGCATTCATGCGATCCGTTCTGGAAGGCGACATCATCGCCATGGAGGCCATAGAGCCGATGCTGGACGCGATGGGTCCTGAAGACGCAGAAGTCAGCATTCGCGCCGATGCGCCTTCGCTCGGCCTGCGGCAACTCATCGCATCGATGGCGGCGGCGGAGCAGCGAACGGCCTGAGCCGGCCCTGCTCGCTCCCGGAATATCCCATCGTCCCAGGATCATTGGGGCGGGCGCTTCATCCAGCTCATTCAAAGAATACGCACGCCAATCCCTCGGCTCTCGTCTTCCAGCATCGTTCTCAGCTGCGCACGCGCTCTGTGAAGCCGGGTCTCGACCATCTTCCCTGTGACGCCGAGGACCTGCGCGGCTTCGGCTCGGCTAAGAGGCCGATCCGAAACTAAGGCGAGCGATATCAGTGCTTCAGCTCGACGGTCTGGGCGATCGCTGATTCTGGAGTTTTGCGAAGAACTTCCGAGGAACAGCGATGTGGACCGATATCACTCGCGCACAGCATGCGCGAAACGAGCTGACTTTGCCAACGGATCTGACGAATGCCGAGTGGCGCGTGTGGGAGCCCTTCTTCTCACCACCGTCGCTGGCGGGCCGTCCTCGTAAATGGCCGATGCGCCGGATTGTCGAGGCTATCCTCTATCTATTGCGGGGCGGTCTGCCGTGGCGGATGCTGCCGCCCTGCTTCCCACCGGTGTCGACCGTTCGGCGCTGGTTCTACCTGTGGCGCGACAACCGGCTGTGGATGAAGATCAACCACATGTTGCTGATGACCGCGCGCGCGATACAGGGTCGCAAAGCCTCACCGAGCGCCGGCGTGATCGACAACCGAAGTGTGAAAACGACGGAACACGGCGGTCCACGCGGCTGTGATGCCTGCAAGTAGATCAAGGGACGCAAACGCCATAACCTAACCGACACCCAAGGTCATCTCGTCCATGCCGTGATCCATGGTGCCGACGTTCAGGATTGCAACGGTGCGCCGTTGGTCCTCACCGCTATCGTCCGGCGGTTCCCTTGGCTGCGGCATCTCTTCGCCGACGGCGGCTACGCCGGCGACAAGCTCAGGGAAGCCTGCGCCCCATCAGCACGTGGACCATCGTGATCGTCAACCGATCCAGCGATCCGACATCGCCGAAGGCTCAAGGTTCTTCCTCGTCGGTGGGTAGTCGAGTGAACCTTGGCCTGGCTCAACCGTAATCGGCGCCTCGCCAAGGACTTCGAGAACGCGATCGCGTGCCACCGCTTGGCTCTTCGTCGCTTCTATCCAGCTTTTCGCCAGCCGAATCGCAATCCTATGATATTTCGGCTTTTAATTTCGATTCCAACTCTCAGACCTTCACTGGCCGCATCGATCTGCGTAAAAAAACAGATCTCGCCGAAGTCCAGTGCGTGTATGGCGCGACGTTCGTGCACACGCTGCCGTCGCGCCCACTAGATTAGAATTTCGCCGACAACTGAAGAGCAATTTGTCGCGTCCGCCTTGCGACGGCAGACAGCACCTGGTTTCCACTGCCGGCCACGGTTTGATACGAGTCGTAGACGCGCACATTGGTAAGATTGCGACCGATCAGCTGTATTGAATAGCGGCTTTTGCCCAGATCAAAACCGACATGCCCATCCAGTTGCGCATATCCATGCTGAAACGCAAAGGATGCGAGCGAACCATCTGTCGAATACCGGGCCGTATAGAACAGGTTCACACCGCTGCGAAACTCCAGGTCTTCAAGAGCTGACCTAATCGGCAGAGTGAGTTCCGCGCCAACCGATCCCGACCATTTGGGCGAAAAAACGCGCTCCTTCCCGCTCAGACTTTGGAAACCGCCGGTACAGCCTTGCGCCGCGGTCTGACCCGCATAGCAGACGGCCAGGGGAAAGCTGCCATATTTCGAGTCCAGGTAGTTGAGCGCGCCCGAAAGAACCAAACCTCGAACCGGTACGATTTGGGTCTCGACTTCTACGCCCTGCGAACGTGCCGTGGCCGCGTTTGCCGTGTAAGAACCGATGATTCCGTTGAAGATGTTGACCTGCAAATTGTCATAGTCTGCGCGGAATACGGTCAGGTTCAGCCGCGCACGGCCCGGCACGATATCGAGCTTGGCACCGGCCTCGTAGCTTTTGACCGACTCCGCGCCGAAGCGCGTATTGCCGTTTGGGTTCACGAAAAATGTTTCGAGGTCGTAACCGCCGGCCTTGAAGCCCTTCTTGTAAGACGCAAAGAGAAGCATGCCTGGACGTGGCCGATACTCGAGCGTCGCCGCCGGCTGGAATTTGCTGAAACGCGACTTGTCATTGCGAATGGCAATAGGCGGGAAAACTGTGAGGCCGGGGATAACATCGACCTGATTGGCCCCCGAATCATAGACTCCTATCTGGCTAGCCAGTTCGTAGCTAAGGAGCGTTTTTCGGATTTCTGAATAGCGGCCAGCCACTTTAAGGGTCAGACCATCGAGTAGCTCATAGCCAATCTCGCCGTAAGCCGACCACGAGCGCTCACGCTGCCGCCCACTCGTTTCGATGAGGCCTCCGCCAGGATTTGCAAACCGCGGGTCACCGGGTCCGACCAGAAATACGGTCCCGACCTCATCCAGTCCCAGATCGATCTGGTCAGCATAAGCGCCAACCAGCCAGCTGAACCGGCCATGGCCGGCCGACACAGCGCGGACGTCAATGCTTTTTTGCGTGCTGTTGTCGAACGTGCCAAGGGCAACAAATTGCCGTTCGCCGACGTCGGCCAGCCGATCGACCTGTCGTACCCTATAATAGGATCCTGTCGCGGTGAGCGTCATGAAATCCGCGTTATAACCCGCTTCAATCAGACCGCCGCGCATCCGCAGACGTCCGTAATCTGAATTAGGCGCGTGATTGCCAGGTACGTTTGGCGCAAAGTTTGGAAGAAAGACCGCCGACGTCTTGCCGTTCAATCGGCAATCGTCATCGGGTCCGACCGTTGCAGCGCTTGCCGGGGCGATAGATCCGCAGTCAAACAGCTCTCTCGCAGTACCATAGGAGAGAAAGTTGGTGTATTCGTATTTGCCGTAGAGGTGGAACCGGTCGATCGGCTTCCATAACGCGCTTGCTCGCCCTGAAAATTCCCTGACGTGCGGGCCATCTGTGTCGAGGACAACGTCGTGCACCCATCCGTCCATATCGCGGAAGCTTGCCGCGAAGCGCGTGCTGAGGGTGCTTGTGACCGGAACCGTGACTCCACCCTGGATATTCTGCTCGTTCGCCTCGAACTCGTGAAACGCTGTTATATCGGCTTCGAACGTGTCGCCCGGCCGCTTGGACGTCACGCTGAGCGCTCCGCCAATAGCATTTTTGCCGAGATAAGTCGGCTGGGGACCACGCAGTATTTCGACTCGCTCAACGTCGAGAAAGCCCGTACGCGCGGTGCCGCCGCGTGCAAAATATACGCCGTCGATATAGATCGGAACAGCCTGATCGAAGCCTGGATTGCCCGCTGAACCCACGCCTCGAATGGACAGCGTCGACCTCCCGTTATCCGTGATGAACTGAACACCGGGGAGTTTCAGATCGCTCGGTTGGACAATCGCGGCACTTTTGAGCTGGCTTGCCGACAACACATCCACGGCAATAGGAATGTCCTGTACTCGTTCGGGACGCTTCGTAGCGGTCACGACGATGTCCTGCAAAGTAGCTGTATCGGGCGCTGTCGTTGTCCCGGTGGACGATGTTGCAACCTGTGCGAATGCCGCCCCCGATGCGGTCGAGAGTGCTATGCCAGAGCACATGGTAAGTAAAATCGCCTTCATATCTCCCCTCCAAGATTTGTTTAAATTGCGAACGTCAGAATATTGCTGATGTCTTGAGCTTGGGCGTGATGGCAACGAACGCTCTGCCCGGTGCAAGCTTCTTCTTCTATCCGTCAACGCCGTCGAGAATTTAGTGGGTAACTTCGGTTTCATGACCAGATCACGTTCTCGGTCTGATCGAGCGCGAAGTTTTCGAGCCCTGTATCGTCCGCCTCATCCCATTTGCAGAGCCCACCCGAACGGCACTCGGAACGCATATTCTATATATAGTCAGGATGCAATGAGTGTTCCATATCTCATCGTCTGCTCGTCTGGCGGGTTGCGCGCCGATCGCTCAGGGCGCTCTCACGCTGCTTGAATCGAAAAGGCGTCTCCGGTGGACAGCCACGCGAACGGAAGTGGCGCGATCAGCGGACGTGCCCATGCCGCAAAATATCTGACGCCCCATTCCTCCAGGCGTTCGTGTGAAATGCGGATAAGTCCCTTTTTTTGTCCGAGTGCGACGGCATCGCGGACATATTCGAACGAGTCATATTCGGACGTCTCGCCGACGATGACGACATCCGATTTATGAAGAACCGGCAGAAGAGTCGAAAGGATATGGATCCCGACCCCGACGCTGCGAACCGGCATCCCCGGGTCGCCAACCACAACGACATTGGCGGTGCCGAGCTTCGTCTGCATGTGGCTCGCCAATCGCCCTAGTTGGATCTCTGGGACCTCAATATGATCGAAGCGCCGTCCGCCTTTCTCATAATAGGGCGTCCAGCCCAGTTCGTGCAGCAGAGAGGAGATGACAGGCTCTGGCTGCATGCGATGCATATGATCGTGCAGTCGCCAGATCACCAAGCCGTGCTCGCGAACGAACGCCTCCTTGGCAAGCCGGATGGGATCGCCCTTCAATATCTGCGGTGCATCGAATCCCGCCCAGAAAACCGCTTCATGACAAATTATGAAGTTGAACCCCCGAGCCACGGCCTGCTGCAAGACGTCCAGGGTTGCTTCGAACGTGACGGCGACACCTTTGACGATCGTAGCGGGATCCCCCACCTTAAATCCATCCGTGTAAGAGGGTTGCCATTTGGTCCCCTCTGCCAGAAGCTTCGCCTTGATTCTTTCGACAAGGTCGGCGGCGGTCATAGCCGTTGAGGCGAACGCCGCTCCGGCGAATGCGCATCCGATAATAGCCCCAACAGCTTGGGCGAATTGCCTTCGATCGACGGTCATCGGGAGTGCTCCGGTTTCAGTGTCAGGCAATCCAGCTGGGGTCGCCGCTCGGGACGTAGTTCACGTTCAGATCGGGCAGCATCATGCGCAACGCATCCGCCATTTCCCGCACACCTGGTTCGTGCGAAGGCCCGTAGCCGACCGTCAGCATGACGATGCGGCGCCCGGTTGCGAGAACATCTCGGAAATACGCAATGCTGCCATCGACCTCGTCGCTGATCCCGCCCGCGCCGGTGATCACGCAGTCGATCAACGGATCCGAAAGCATCTCGGCCAGCGCCTCCCTCGGATCGGACTCGCCCGCAAGGACGGCGGGTCGACGCACCATTGCGCCTCCGTTTCCAACGACGCGGGCAGCGCCACTCTTCAACTGGGTCCGGGCAATCGTCATAAGCGTGGCGATCGTCATGCCGGCTTCCACGTCGCAAACAACGCATCGCCGACGGCGCCCCTCCTGTTCGGGTGAGACCGTAAATCCCAAAGCCCGAGCGAGGGCGGCGGATTGTGCCGCAGGACGGTCCTCGTCCCAGGCCGCCCCGTAGCGGTAGATGACCAGACCTGCATCCAGGATCATCTTGCGCTTCGCGGTGACGACCGGATCGCCCGCCAGGCCATCAACGACATACATGTCCCGATCCGAATTGCCTGGTCCGACGCCAATCACGGGATCTTCTCGGAGAAGGCTTTCGGACGTGTAGGCATAGAAAGGACCACCATGCAGGTAGAAAGGATGTTCCCGCGCGATGATGAGATTTTGGCGGCTTGCGATCGCCTGCCGCAAGATGCTCACGGTAGGCGCGTAACATACCGCCACGCCGGTCACTGTCTGCATGCTATCGCCGACGCACAGGCCTTCATATCTTGCGACCGCCATCTGATTTCCAAGCGCCGCGTTCAGCAGCGTCTCGACCGTCCGCGCAGTTATCGGCGTCCGCATGCGAATATTCCTCTCTTCGCGTCCCGCACAGCCTCAATTACCCAGCGCGTTCAGGGTGTGGCCATCGAGATGCACCGTCACAGGCGGATCCAAGTCAACCGCTGAGGTGCCCGTCATTAGCTTGTAATCGCCGGGTACGATCTTCCAGCGATGAGCGGCGATATCCCAGGTCGCCAGCAGCTTGGGATCGACCGTCAGGCTGACCGATTTGCTCTCCCCCGCGCGCACGAATGTTTTACTGAATGCGGCGAGGCGCTTTGGCGCTTCCCATCCTGCGCTTGCCGGTGCCGCCAGGTAAACCTGCGTCACGGCCTTTCCGTCGACGGCACCGCTATTTGTAAGCATGACCGAAACGGCGAGCCCGTTGCCAACTGCCTTCGCAGAGAGGCCCGACCAGGCGAATGTCGTGTAACTCAGGCCGTAGCCGAAGGGAAATAGAGGCGTCAGCGCCTTCTTGTCGAGCCACTTATACCCTACGGCCGCACCCTCAATATCATAATCGGTATGCGGGTGACCCGATTGCTCCGTGTCCGCGTCCATCGTCCGCCGCGGCAGTTGATCGACGGAGGCGACGAAGCTCACTGGCAAGCGCCCTGAGGGATTGACCTCTCCGGTAAGGACGCGCGCGATGGCCACACCGCCCGATGTCCCGGGATACCACGCCTCCACCACCGAACGGACCGCACGCAGCCAAGGCATCATGACCGGGCCGCCCGTCTCCAGGACTACAACGGTTTTATGATTGCACTTGGCGACCGCGCTGATCAGCGCGTCCTGATGACCAGAGAGGTTGAGACTTACGTCGATTTTTTCAGCAGCCCACTGCGTCGCGAAGACGAGCACCAGATCGGCCGTGGCGGCCGCGGCGACAGTCTCAGCAATATTCTTGCCATCAACGTAGTTGATGGTTGCCTTCGTACGCTGCCTCAACGCAGCAATGGGCGACGATGGGAAGTAGACTGTCGGCCCCGGAAATTCAGCCGGTCCTTCATTTGCGGTGATCATGCCATTTTTCGGGCCGCCAAGCGGATACACTTGCGAGGAACCACCGCCCGAAATCACGCCGACGTCGGCATGCCCGCCGACCACGAGTATCGACCCGACCGATCGAGCGATCGGCAAAATATCCGCGTCGTTTTTGAGGAGGACGATCGCCTCCTCGGCATCGGCCCTACTTATTGCAGCATGATCGATATAGTCGATTGTCGCACTCTGATCACTGACCGGCTTTTCGAACAGGCCGGCCGAAAACATTGTTCGTAATATCCGATGCACCATATCGTCGAGCCTGCTCGGCTTGACCCATCCATTCTCTACCGCCTCGACAAGCGCATCACTGAAATAAGGTGAACGGTCGAGGGGATAGCCCATTTGCTGATCCAGACCCGCATTGGCTGCGGGAATGGTCGAGTGGGTCGCGCCCCAGTCCGACATAACATAGCCTCTGAAACCCCAGTCGGCTTTCAGGACTTGGTTCAAAAGCCATTCGTTCTCGCACGCATATGCCCCGTTCACGCGATTATAGGCGCACATCACCGCGCCAGGCCGGCCGATTTCATTGGCGAGTTGCAACGCGAGAAGATCCGACTGGCGCCCAGATGCATCGTTGATCTTTACGTCGATGGTGAACCGATCGGTCTGTTGATCATGAAAGGCAAAATGCTTGAGCGTCGAGATAATATGGTTCGATTGAATGCCTTCGATCACATGGCCAACAATCGTACCGGCGAGCAGCGGATCTTCGCCCGCATATTCGAAGGTGCGGCCGTCCCGTGGATCGCGCATGAGATTGGCACCGCCCGCTAGCATAATGTTGAACCCCGAGAGTCGGGCTTCGTTGCCGATCATAGCGCCGCCGGCGAGCGCGACCTCCCGGTTCCATGTCGCCGCCGTCGCCAGTCCCGATGGCAACGCCGTGCGCAGGCGCGGACCGAGCCCAGGCTGTGACGCCACGCCGAGCCCAGCATCCGTAAGCGACTGGACAGGAATTCCGAGACGAGGGTTGTCTTCGATAAAACCTGCCGCATCGACCATGCCACCATTCGGGCGAATGTAATGCAGTGACGGCTGGTCGGTCGAGAAATAGCCGAACACCAGCGCCTGCTTCTCTTGCAGCGTCATAACCTTGATAAGGAGATCGGCGCGCGCATCTGGGTCAAGCGTAGCGTTTTTCCATTGCTGCAGAGCAGGCGCTGCTGGCGCGGGGGAAGTCTGAGTGGCCGCGTTAGCCGATTTGCCAATTACGATGGCAGATATGGCCAGCATGAAAATGGCCTTCACGCGCATCTACTCCCCTCCAAATTATCCGGTCGCAATTATTGTTCGGCAATATCTATTATTTTCATCGGTTTTGCATAGAAGCCACCGGCCTGGAAGGTAGCTGGTTTATACCATCTTAGACGAAACGATTATGCCAGCTGGCATAATCGTTGCGGGATGCCCGGGCGGAGATCGCAAAAAAATGAGCGCGATAGCATGTCGGTATCACTGGCCGACGGAAGCGGCACTTTCCGCGTCTCGCAGGTTGTTGCGGCTAATCAGAACTGGTCTGATTGCGGCACCTTGGAGGGGTGTCCCGCGCCGGAGATGATCCACGAGCTGCCCGAGCGCTGTTCGGATTTGTCTGCTGGGAGATTGTTCGACAGTTGCTGCCATCTCGCCCGATTGAATCATCCTGAGCGCATCGGGCATGGCATTGAAGCCGACGACAATGGCGTCCCGGACGTGGGCAGCACGCAAAGCTTCGATGGCACCAAGCGCCATTTCGTCATCTTCCGCGATGATCGCATCCAGCCGCTCGCCGCCAAGCGACGTCAGAATGTTTTGCGTGACAGTCAGGCCCTTGTCGCGCTGCCAATCCGCAGCTTGTTCAGCCACGACGCGATACCGTGCGCCGGCCGCACTTAGAACCTGGTGGATTCCCGCGGAGCGATCGATCGCTGAACTCGATCCCGGGTTTCCCGTCAGAAGCACGATCCGGCCGCCCTCGGGAAGCCGCCGGACAACATACGCCGCCATCAGCCGGCCGCCGGCAACATTGTCGGCTCCGAAATGTGGGACCGCTGCCGTCACGCTATCAACTCGTCTGTCGACCGTAACGATCGGTACTCCTTGGGCGATCACATCTTCGACCACCGGCTGGAGGGCATTGACGTCGTTGGCCGCAAGGATGACACCGCGTGCCCCTGTCGCGACGGCGGTTTCCACATCTGCGGTCTGCTTCGCCGAATTCGACTGCGCATCGACGACCAGCAGATCGATGTCGAGCTTGCGCGCGTCGTCCATCGCATTGCGTCGCATCGCGACAAAGAAGGGCTCGGACATATTGTGGAAACTGGCCACGATCAGCATGTCGCCCGTCCGACGGTGACAACTGCTCGTCAGCAGAGCGGCACAGGACAGAATCAGCGCACGCCGGCCCAACCTGCTCCTCACCGGCGCGCACATCTGGCCGCCGCGCGCCTTGCGGATTGAAAGGGAAGCGGACACGGTACGGAAGACCTTGCGCACGGCGCTTACGACATCGTTGGAATGACGAAGCTCTGGTCCATCACCGCCCCGCCCGAAGGCCAGCGCTGCGTCACAGTCTTGACCCGGGTATAGAAGCGGACACCATCCATTCCGTATTGGTTCATGTCGCCGAAGCCCGAACGCTTCCATCCCCCGAAGCTGTGGTAAGAAACGGGGACCGGGATGGGTACGTTGATCCCGACCATGCCGACTTCCACCTGTTGTGCGAATTCGCGTGCGGCATGCCCATTGCGCGTAAAAATCGCCACGCCGTTGCCATATTGGTGGCGGGTTGCGAGCTGGATTGCGTCCTCGAGGCTGGCGGTCCGCACCATTTGAAGGACCGGGCCGAAAATCTCGTCCCGGTAGCTCTGCATTGATGGTTTGACGTGATCGAACAGTGTCGGCCCGAGAAAATAACCCTTCTCATGTCCCTGCAGGTTGAACCCTCTGCCATCAATGACAAGCTCTGCGCCTTCTTCGACGCCGAGCCGTATGTACTGCTCGATCCGTGCCTTGTGCTGCGCCGACACGACCGGACCATAATGCGCCTCCGTGTCGGTCGATATACCCACTCTAAGCGCCTCAATCGACGGTATGAGCTTCGCGCGCAGCGCCTCGGCGGTTTGATCGTTCACAGGCGCTACGACAGGAAGCGCCATGCACCGCTCGCCCGCCGAACCGTATGCTGCACCGAGGATATCGGCGACCGCCTGATCCAGGTCGGCATCGGGCATAACGATGGCGTGGTTCTTGGCGCCTCCCATGCATTGCATGCGCTTCCCGGCGGCCGAGCCTCTCGAATAGACATAGTGTGCGATATCGGACGATCCGACGAAGCTCACGGCCTTGATTTCCGAGTGATCCAAAATCGCATCCACCACAATCTTGTCACCATGGACGACCTGGAGGACGTTCTCCGGAAGGCCCGCCTCGCAGAGCAATTCTGCGAGGCGGACGGGCACGGATGGGTCGCGCTCCGACGGCTTGAGAATGAATGCGTTGCCGCACGCAATGGCCGGTGCCAGCATCCACAACGGGATCATCGCAGGGAAGTTGAACGGCGTGATGCCGGCGACCACGCCAAGCGGTTGACGCATCGAATAGACGTCAATGCCTGGTCCGGCGCCTTCGGTATATTCGCCTTTGAGAAGATGCGGGATCCCGCACACGAACTCGACGACGTCGATCCCCCGCTGGATATCGCCCATCGCATCCGAGACGACCTTGCCATGCTCGCAGGCCAACAGCTCGGCGAGCGGCCGCATTTGCGCCTCGATGAGCTCCCTGAACCGGAAGAACACACGCGCGCGCCGCTGCGGGTTTACCGCAGCCCAAGCCGGCTGCGCCGCCTTGGCGCGCGCAACTGCCGCCGCGATCGTCGCTGCATCCCCCATCGACACGCGGGCCTGGGGCTCGCCCAGACTGGGATTGAAGACCTCGCCCGTCGAACCCGCGTCGGGGCCTTGCGATCCGCCATCGAAATAGTGACTGATCGTGCGCACAAAAATCTCCTGCTCTTAACGTCTCAAATGGTGATCGCGGGACGCGGGGCACAGCGGCCGGGCGCTCGCACGGTCGGCGCGGTAGCGCGCCCCTCAATCAGCGGGCATTGCGCTTCGCATAGGTATCGAGGGCCACGGCAAGGACGATAATCACGCCAATGACGATCTGCTGATAGTAAGCGTTGACACCCATCATCACTAAGCCGTTCGACAGCACGCCGATGAGCAGGGCGCCGACGACTGTGCCGCCGACGCCGCCGATCCCCCCCGACAGGCTTGCGCCGCCGATTACGACCGAGGCGATCACGCGCAGTTCGTAGCCGATGCCGCCAACGGCCTCGGCCGAGTTTAGGCGCGCCATCAGCAAAAAGCCGGCGAGACCCGACAGGAGACCGACACCGACATAAACGCCAGTCTCCACGGCCTTGATGTTGACTCCCGACAGTCGCGCTGCCTCGGCATTGCCGCCAACTGCGTAAATCTGCCGCCCGTACCGCGTGTAGCGCTGGGTGACGTATCCTATGGCCGCCACGAGGGCGAAGGCGATCACGGGTATCGGCAAGCCGGCAAGTGCGCCTGCGCCCCACCATCGAAGTTTCGCGTCGAACCCGCTGATGGGGCCGCCGTCGTTGATGAGCATTGTGGCACCGCGCCAGATCGTCATGCCACCCAGCGTGGTGATGAAGGCCGGCACTGCCAGTGCGGTCGTTGCCTTGCCATGGATGTAGCCGACCAGGGTGCCGACCACGATCGACGCAAACAAGGCGTCCAGCCACGGCGGTCCAAGGTTCAGCCTCGACTGGGTGATCAGCCATCCGGCCGACATCGACGCCAGAGCGAGCGTCGATCCGACGGCGAGATCCACGCCCCCGGCAATGATGACGAAGGTCATGCCGACGGCAATGATGCCGTAGATCGAGACATCGGTGAGGATGTTCGAGATATTGCGCAAAGACAGGAAGAGTGGATTTTGCACAACGAAATAGGCGCAGACGATGACGAGGAAAACGCTGGTCCCGTAGCGGTTCAAGAAACGGATCAGAGCATGCTTTCGCCGCGCCGGGTCCGTACTGTCGGCATGCTTTTCGTCGGGTCTCGAGTGGGCGCCGGACACTTCATGATCCCCATGCACGTCAGGAAGCCGCCGCAAAAAGCCGCAACCCGCTCGTCTCACCAATCGC
>Ga0105240_10002921_pt1 | contig 26975 bp, 20 predicted proteins | sample KBSC54metaG_FD_80426 | JGI IMG/M metagenome (GOLD analysis project Ga0105240, IMG submission 80426) | Corn rhizosphere microbial communities from Kellogg Biological Station, Michigan, USA - KBS C5-4 metaG | ecosystem: Host-associated > Plants > Roots > Rhizosphere > Soil | place: Michigan, USA... | reverse complement strand
CGCAATTCTTCCCATAAATCTCCCGCAGAGGCTACCATCCCCTCCAAATCGGACCGTAGAGGATTCAGATTCGCAGCGTTCGCTCCCGCGGGAAATAACACACTATTCATTGCTCGTTACATTCAGACCACGCTTGTAAATTGTCTCGCGCAATGACGGGAGCTGTGAGTAGGGGCTTTCGATGTGATCGATGAGAATCGGCGTGTCCTTCTTGATCGGCTTCAGAAGCATCTCCCCGCGCATCAGCTCCCTGCACGACAATTGCCCCTTCTGAAGCGGAATCGCCAGATACACATCATCGTCACTCAGGCAATGACCTTCCGGCAGATCAGCTTTGGCGTATACACCTCGCACAAGAGCGTCCAGGTACTCAATTTCCTTTTTGGGCGGGATGCGCTTCTGTGTCCCAGGCGCCCCGCACATCTCCTTCGCTTTGTGGAACGCTTTGAACCACTCGTCTGCCTGGTGAGGCAATGTACAGTACGGCGATACCTTCATCCCATCAGTCTGGATGTCGATGTGTCGCTCGAACATGCGCGCACCTTTGGCATAAGCGATGAGCATCGAATTGGTCCAGTCGGTGTACTCGTGCGTCGAGAAACCGATTGTGTTGTGCGGATAGCGGTTTCGAAGGTAATCGATTTGATTCAGTTCCAATTCGGAATCCTCTGATGGATAGACCGACACACAGTGGTTGATCCCAAGGGGTATGTTCCGGTTGGAAAAGAACGTGACGATATCATCCATATCCTTCACCGATGATCCGCCGGTGGAAACAATGACAGGCTTCTTCGTCTTCGCAATCTTCTCAATCAGGATCCAGTCATTGAGGTCGGAACTCGCGATCTTGATAATCGGTATTCCCAGGTTGCTGCATAAGTCAACTGACCGTTCATCGAATGGAGTTGCAGTCGCAATGAATCCCGCCTGGCGAATCGCTTTCACAAGCGTTGCGTACTCTTCGTCCGATAACTTTGTATCAATGGTCTTCTTTACGTAACGAAGGTCGGTGCGATTGACGAAATCTTTGTGAATGAAATTGTCCACGTCCCGAAACTGCAGCTTGATCGTCGCTCGGATGTTGTTAAACCGGGCCACTTGAGCAAACTCAGACACGATTTTCAGTCCACGCTCGAGACTTCCGAGATGGTTGTTGGCCATCTCGAGGACAAATAGATCCTCGAAAATATCCTTATCGATCACCAGTCTTCTCCAGCAATTCCAAAATCTCAGGCAGGCTCTCGGCGGTATTGACGCGAGACAGTTGCTCGTTGCTCAACGAACCATATCCATGAGCCATGTAGATGAACCGTAAACCAAGAGACTCAGCCGCAAGCGCATCTTCGATTGTATCTCCCACCATTGCGCAGCAGAACCCTGCGTATCTTTCAGTATCCAGAATCTCTTGCAGCATGTCGACCTTCCCTGAATAGGGCGGATTACGTGAGTCACGGGTCACCACATTTTGGAAATGATGCATGATCCCTTGGTGCTGCAGAATCCTGACCGCGATGTGATGTGGCTTATTCGACACGACAAACAAAGGTACCGCTGCGCTTCCCAGTTCTTGCAGAACTCTGCCCGCATCCGGGTACACCGGGGTCTTCACCCATCCGACACTGTCATATTCCAGCCGGAACGCTCTCTCCAGGTCGTCAAGCTTTCCCGCATCTTCGATTCCAGTGACGTTCGAAAGAATCAATCGAATCGGCGGGCCGACAATCGCGCGAACATCAGAATGGATCATCCGCACACCGCAAGCCTCACAGGCTGCCGCGATCGACGATTCAATGCCCGGAAGAGAATTCAGTAGCGTGCCATCGAGATCGAAGAAGACGGCTCCTACCCCGAACCTGCTCATCCATCATTCCCGACGAGCATGTTCTCCTTGAGTTCCTCCGGCGAGAGGAACGGGAACATGTCTTCCAGGTTCGGCGTCACAATCTTTCCATCCGCTCCAATGCGAGAACGCAAACGGGGCTCGAACCCCTGACGTGTATCCAGCCAAACGTCGTAGAGAACCGGCCCCGGGATGTCCAGAGTTTCCTGCATTGCCTTCAGTTCAGCAACCGATCGCACCGTATACGCCGGAATGCCGTAAGCTTCGGCAACCTTCTTCATATTCGGAAAGGTCACTCCGCTCTCAGCGCTCTCGCCGACCTTCCGCCCTTCAAAGAACCCGGTCTGGGTCTGCCGTATCGACAAGTACCCTCCATTGTTCAGCACGAAAACCTTGACAGGGAGCTTGTAACCCACAATGGTTTGTAGTTCTTGTACATTCATCTGCAAAGAACCGTCGCCCGCCAGGCAAATGGTCCGGCGATTCCGCGCCACGGCCGCACCGATCGCCGCAGGAAGATCGTATCCCATCGACGCCGAACCAGAATTCGAGATCAATCGCTGGCCCTTTCTCAAAGAGGCGGCTTGGTACGGAACAATGCAGGCTGTTGCATTCCCGCAGATCACTGCATCGTCGTCAGCCAACATTCCAAAAAGCTGTTCAATGAAGTAATACGGATTGATCCCAAGCTCATCTGTGCGTTGGTGCTGCTGCACGACCGGATATTTTGTGCGCCACTTGCGCGCCGTCGCAAGCCATTCCTCATGGTCGCCGCACGGGGCCTTGGCTTGCAGTTGATCAGCAAGCGCGGCGAGAAAAACCTTCAGGTCGCAATGGATCGCAACGTCGGGCTGATGCAAAGGCTTGCGCAACTCGGCTGCATCGACGTCCACTTGAATCTTCGTCGCAAACCGGGCAAAGCTTGCCCAGTTATAGCTCGTCTGCCGTATGTTGAGCCGCGAGCCTAGTACCAAAAGCAAATCGGAATTCTGAACTGTAAAATTCCCTGCTCGCTCTCCAATCGTGCCGGCACGACCACAAAAGAGCTCATCCTCTGAACCGATTAAGTCGTGCGTCCAGGCGGTAACCACCGGAACCCGCAGCATGCGAATCGCTTCCTCAAACTGGTCGAGTGCGCCGCCTACGCGAATGCCACTTCCCGCCAGTAGCACCGGGCGTTTGGCCTTCGCAATTCGCGCAAGGACGTCAGAAACCTGCATACTCACGGTTTCAGGAATGAATTCTGAAGCATCTTCTCTGGGGTCATAATGGCGAATCGTATCCGGATCGATGCCCGCAGACTGTACGTCCACTGGGATATCGAGCCATACCGGTCCAGGTCGCCCGTTCTGCGCTAGGAACCATGCCCGTTCCAGGTGGTAGCCAATGGACTCAGGCTCGGTCACCAGGACTGAATACTTCGTAATGCCCGTGACCATCCGAACGATATCGACCTCTTGATCGCCGAGCTGACGCAAATTCTGCAATCCATAAGTGGCCATCAGGGTCTCGCGCTTCACTTGTCCCGAGATGACAATCATCGGGATGGAGTCGGTCCACGCTCCGAAGACCCCATTTAACGCGTTGATCCCGCCCGGACCCGTCGTCACGTTAACGATGCCAGGGGTACCCGTGATCCGCGCATATCCCTCGGCCGCCATTGCACAAGCCTGCTCGTGATGGTTGCATATGTAGCTCAGCCCACTGGTGCCGATCGAGTCGTTGAGGTGCATGGCACCTCCTCCGGTCACCAGAAATACGTGCCGTGCACCCCATTGACGTAGCTTTGCGAATACGTAGTCAGAAAGTTTCATAGCTTATGCGAATCAGGAGACCAGCGGGAACATGCGTGCCGAAGTCGCGAATTCTGTCATGCATTCGACCGTGTAGTCGAGCATTGCACGGGTAAGACCGGGATAGACACCGATCCAGAACACCTGATTCATTACAAAGTCGGTGTTGGGTAGATTTCCTATCTTACGGTGTTCGATCTCCTGGTACGCGGGCTGGCGTAGCAAGTTTCCGCCAAACAACAGCCGTGTGCCGATTCTCTTCTCATCCAGTGATCGAACCAGTTCGTCTCGCCGGAACGGGGCACTCTCGCGCACGCCAATCGGAAACCCAAACCAGGAAGGATCCGATCCAGGCGTAGCTTCAGGAAGCAGAAAGAACTCACTCAGAGGTTCAAGCTTCGAGCGCAGATAACGAAAGTTCTCTTTCCGCTTCTCAATGAAATCCGGAAGCTTGGCGATTTGTGAAAGTCCCAAGGCGGCCTGCATGTCCGTGGCCTTCAGGTTGTAGCCCACATGGGAATAGGTGTACTTGTGATCGTACCCGCAAGGCAGAGATCCAAGCTGCCAGTCGAAGCGCTTGCCGCAGGTATTGTCCTTGCCTGTGTGACACCAGCAGTCGCGACCCCAATCACGAAATGACTCGATAAGCGTACCGAGCCAAGGTTTGTTCGTTAGAACGGCCCCGCCCTCGCCCATGGTAATGTGGTGAGCCGGATAAAAACTTACTGTAGCGATATCGCCAAATGTGCCGACGTTCCGTCCCTTCCAGGTCGACCCGAGAGCGTCGCAGCAATCCTCGATCAACCATAGATCGTGCTTGCGCGCAAACGCCACCACCGCATCCAGATCGAACGTGTTGCCCAGCGTGTGAGCAACCATGATGGCCCGCGTCTTTTCGCTACGCGCCGCCTCCAGCTGAGACACATCCAGTTCGTAGGTGGGTAGAGTCACATCCACAAACACAGGAACAAGACGATTCTGAATGATCGGGTTCACCGTCGTCGGAAAGCCAGCCGCAACCGTAATCACTTCGTCCCCGGGCCGCAGTCGTCGCTCCTCCAGCTTCGGAGACGTAAGCGCGCTCAGTGCAACCAGGTTTGCAGACGACCCCGAGTTCACGAGCGAGGCTTGTCGCACTCCCACAAAACGTGCAAGCTTCCGTTCAAATTCCTCTGCAAACCTGCCGGTCGTAAACCATGCATCCAGAACCGAATCCACTACGGATCGGATGTCGTCGCCGCCGATCACTTTCCCCGAAACGGGAACCGCAGACCGCCCCGGAACGAAATCAGTTCCCGGAAATGCCTGCTCGTAGTATTGAGCCGAAAGGTCGAGGATTTGTGCGCGCAATTCCGCCGTGGAAAGTTTCATCTAGGGTGCCTTCGGTGAGTATATTCCATGCTCTCGTTCGCGATGGTGTATCCTCGGATCAGAGACGTACGGAGCCCGTAAAGCAATGAAAACATGCGGCCAGCCGTTGCGCACGAGGCGTAAATGAAAGCCGTCATTCTGGCCGGAGGCATGGGAACCCGGCTCAGCGAAGAAACCGGCACCCGCCCCAAGCCAATGGTCGAAATCGGAGGAAAGCCCCTCCTCTGGCACATCTTGAAAATCTACTCCCACCACGGCATCAACGACTTTGTCATCTGCTGCGGATACAAGGGCTACTTGATCAAGGAGTATTTCGCCAATTACTTCCTGCATATGTCAGATGTCACCTTCGACATGCGCGAGAACCGTATGGCCGTGCATCAGAGTGTCGCTGAACCTTGGACCGTCACGCTTGTTGACACCGGCGACCAAACTGGCACCGGAGGCAGGCTCAAAAAGATCGCACCATATATCGATGCCGAGGATGCATTCTGCATGACCTATGGGGACGGCGTGAGTGATCTGGACATCTCCGCTTCCATCCGATTCCATGCCCGTCACGGCAAACAAGTCACAGTCACAGCCGTACAGCCTCCGGCACGTTTTGGAAGTCTAGCTATCGACGGCACTCGCATCCGCGAGTTTCAAGAGAAGCCGATCGGTGAGGGCGGTTGGATCAACGGAGGCTTCTTTGTGCTCTCTCCCAAAGTCCTTTCCGAGATTCACGACGAATCCTGGATGTTCGAGCGCGAGCCTCTCCAGAGCCTCACATCTCAAAACCAGGTTCAGGCCTTCTTGCATCCTGGATTCTGGCAGCCGATGGACACTCTTCGCGACAAGGTAAGGCTTGAGGAACTTTGGGCCTCTGGGAGGGCTCCTTGGAAAGCATGGTAGATATCTGGCGAGGCAGGCGAGTCTTCCTGACCGGCCACACCGGCTTCAAAGGGGGTTGGCTGTCCGTTTGGCTCTCTTTGCGCGGTGCCGTTATCCGCGGCTTCTCTCTCGATCCCGATACGAACCCCTCCTTCTTCTCAATGGTTCGAGTCCAAGAAATCGTTGACGACGTTCGCGGAGACATCCGCGACTATGCTCCACTCCAAACCGCGCTTTCCGACTTTTCTCCCGAGGTTGTATTCCACCTTGCGGCACAACCGCTCGTCCGCAGATCCTATGCCGATCCTCTGACCACGTACGCCACCAACGTAATGGGTACGGCAAATCTGCTGAATGCTGTTCGCAGCTGCCCCTCGGTGAAAGCGGTTGTCTGCATTACAACGGACAAGTGCTATGAAAACCGGGAGTGGATCTGGCCCTACCGCGAAACTGATGGGCTGGGTGGACACGATCCCTACGCATCGAGCAAAGCCTGTGCTGAACTCGTCACTGCGGCCTTTCGGTCATCCTTCTTTTCCGCAACAACTTCGCCGAGAGTGGGGATTGCAACGAGCCGGGCCGGGAATGTCATCGGCGGCGGTGATTGGTCAGAGGACCGGCTCATCCCAGATCTTGTCCGCGGCTTTGAAAGCGGCACCAAGGTTCAGATTCGGAACCCGAAGGCGATCAGACCTTGGCAGCATGTGCTTGAGCCCTTGGAAGGCTATCTACGCTTAGCGGAGAATCTTCTTGCTGATCCCATTCGTTTCGGAACCGCATACAACTTCGGCCCGGACCAGGAAGGCTGTTGGCCCGTAGAGCGCATCCTCCAGGAATTTGGCAAGAACTGGGGCGGCGGCGCGGCATGGGAGTTCGTGCCAGACACAAAGCTTCACGAAGCGCAAGTTCTCCGCCTGGATTCAAGCAAGTCCAGGGCCGAGCTCTCCTGGCTGCCTCGCCTCAAAACTGTGGATGCAATTCGCTGGACGGCTGAATGGTACAAAGCCTGGACTCGGGGTGCCGACCTGAGGGCTGAAACCATCAGACAAATCAAGGAATATCAAGTGTTGATCTAGCCTGTGATCCTGGCAAGTAGGCCCCGGAATTAGGATGAGCGTAGAATAGCCGAAAGACACAACTCAGATTAGAGAGCGAGCTTAGCGGCTGACTCTAAAATCTTTAGAGGCTGATCCATGCCGGGTATGCTGGCCACTACATCCCCACTCTGGTTTCCTGCGCGGCTTCGCACCTGGCTTCGCGAACACCTCGGGGTAGACAAGGCAATCGGCTACACAATCCTCGGTCGGGCATGGTCAAGCCTGGCGGGTCTTGTCACCGTGGCTCTTATCGCTCATCTGCTGTCTCCCGCAGAGCAGGGCTATTACTACACCTTCGGCAGCTTAATCGCGCTTCAAATCGTTTTTGAGCTCGGCTTTTCCTTCGTCATTTTGCAGATGGCGAGCCATGAACGAGCCCATTTGATCATCTCCGATGATGACCAGATCTCCGGTGATCCAGTCGCTCACGATCGTTTGGCCTCTGTGCTGCAAAAGACAGTTCGCTGGTATACCGCGGGCGCAATCTTCTTGGCTGCCTCTCTCATTCTTGCCGGAAGCCATTTCTTCCATGCGAACACAAGGTCAACCGTCGCGGTTGCGTGGCAGATCCCGTGGTACGTGACCGCGATCGCCGCGACCCTCACATTTCAAATTGACCCTGTGTTGTCCTTCCTTGAAGGCTGCGGTTTTGTAGCTCGCATTGCACGAGTCCGTCTTGGACAGGCAATACTGGGAAGCAGCCTCGCCTGGCTTGCACTGATCACCCATCATGGCCTGTTTGCTCCTGCGCTGGTCATCCTTGGAAACGCCTCATTCTCCGCAGCTTGGCTCTACAAGCGGAGACGGCTCCTGCTTTCCTTGATGCGGCGCCGGCCGGGCGCGAATAAGGTGCTCTGGTCCTCAGAAGTGTGGCCGTTCCAATGGCGCATTGCCGTCAGCTGGCTGTGCGGCTACTTCATCTTCCAGCTCTATAACCCGGTGCTCTTCGCCTATGATGGAGCTGTCGTAGCGGGCCAAATGGGTATGTCGCTTACGTTGACGAATGCCCTCATGTCTGTCTCCATCGCCTGGATAAACACCAAAGCGGCGCCATTCGGCGGCATGATCGCGCGCCGGGAATTTGACGAGCTCGACCATCACTTCTTCCGAGCACTCATACGTTCAACAGGCATCTGTTGCCTCGGGGCATCGGTCATCTGGCTCGCTGACTTCGTACTAAACAAATCACACTCACCTCTCGCCCACAGACTCGTCGACCCCACATCACTGGCTTTTCTGCTCGGAACCGCGCCGTTAAACGCAATCGCGTTCGGTCAGGCGATGTACTTGCGAGCACACAAGCAGGAGAAGTTCCTTCTCAATTCCATCTTGGGAGCCGCCCTTGTCGGAACATCGACGATTGTGCTTGGAAAGTTCTACGGCGTCCGCGGCGTCGTTTTGGGGTCCTTCGCCTCTGGCGTTCTGGTCGGCTTGCCTATGGGCACTTACACGTTCATGAAGTACAGGAGGCTCTGGCATGCCGCCTGAGAGCCGCCCACTGCTTACCATAAGCATACCCACGTTCAACCGAGCGGACCTGCTCGCCAGACTCATCACGTCAATCGTCTCCCAGCCGGGTTTTGGCCCCTCAGTCGAACTTCTGATCTGCGACAACTGTTCTCAGGACGAGACTTCCGATGTTGTCCACCAGTTCCAGAAGTCCGCACCCTCAATACGCTATGTCCGCAACGACTCAAATATCGGGCCCGATCGCAACTTCCTCAAATGCTTCTCTGAAGCAAATGGCAAGTATGTGTGGATCATGGGAGACGATGACGTCATCGAGCCCGGCGGGATTTCGTTCTTGCTGACGCTCCTTGCTGAAGGGTATGACCTTGTTCACCTCAAGCCCCGGAATTTCGAGGGAGAATATGTCGCACGGGCGGTTCCGGCCAAAGTCCCATACCGCGTTTTCCGAACGGCCGAGGCCCTCGCGAGACGTGTTCATGCCTCCTTCACTTTCATCAGCGGAAACATAGTGAACAAAGACCGCGTTCTGGAGTCACAACATCCCGCCCTCGAGTCCTTGGTCGGCACGAACCTCGTACAATTGTCCTGGACCTACGCCGCCCTTGCAAATCATCGCCGGAGCGCCCTGCTTCACGCTCCCATCATCGCCGCTCTGACAAACAACACTGGCGGCTATCAAATCACAAAAGTCTTTGGAGCCAATCTAGTTCCAATCACTCGGCAGTGGCTCCCACAGCAGGGTGTCAGGGATGCCGTCCTCCGCGGCGTGCTTCAGAAGTTCTTGCCGTACTTCATCCTCGAGATTCGCGCCAGGAAGAACAATTCGTTCATAGATGAGAACCCGCAGGCAATTCTTTCCCCTCTATTCAGCGGTAACTGGAGATACTGGATCTTTATCTATCCGCTCCTGAAGATGCCTCGAGCAGCCGCCTGGTTTTGGTTTTCAATGATCCGAGTTTTCAACAAACTGGACGACGCCGTAGGTTCGCCGTCGTTGACTGTCTGACTCATGAAACAAAGCCTGCGTACAGCCCGTGAATTCATCAGTGAGAATGGGCTATTCGTCTTTGTCGATGAGGTGACTGAGCGCTTTCTTCAGATCGCCAGAAATAAACTTCTTTTCCCGCGCCTGAGAGCGCAAGGTTTGAGAGTCGGTCCTCAGTCTCGCATCCGCGGCTTAGCACATATTCGGATCGGACGGGGTTTCCACGCCGGACGCGGTCTTTGGCTCGATGCCGTCACTCGCTATCGCAATCAGCGATTCTCACCGAAGATAATCATAGGCAATTCAGTGTTCATGAGTAACTGGGTCCATGTCTCCGCTACTTCGCGGATTGAAATCGGAGATCATTGCTTGTTCGGCAGCAACATCTTCATCTCAGACCATACCCACGGGAGCTACGGCGAGTTTACCGAGCTTCCCGATGTCCCCCCAGCTGAACGCCCACTCGGTATAGGCAATCATGTTCTGATTCGAGATCGGGTTTTCCTTGGCGATGGAGTGGTCATCTTGCCTGGAATCACGATCGGAACAGGGAGCGTCATCGGCGCAAACTCGGTAGTGTCACGCGATATCCCGTCGCATGTCATCGCGGTGGGTGCGCCGGCTACGCCGCTCAAGGAATACAATTTTGAAAGAGGAATCTGGCAGCGTATCGATCAGAAGTCTTAGTACGCCGTTGTGTGCGGATCATCAACCCTGAAATGCCTGTACAACAAGTCCCATTGCAAAGAAATCTATTCTCGATCTGCATCCCTGCATACAGTAGGGCACGACATCTGATGCCCCTGCTGGACTCAATCCTCAACCAGGAGTTCAGGGACTTCAACGTCGTTATTTGCGAGGATGTATCACCGGAACGTGCTCAGATCAGTCAGATCGTGAAGCAGTATCAGGCAACTTACCCAGGCGTCATCCAATACTACGAGAACTCCGTCAATCTCGGATACGACGGCAATATAAGAGAACTGGTGAAGCGAGCGACTGGTCAGTTCTGCTTCTTTCTCGGAAATGACGATCTCCTCTGCCCCAAAGCCCTCGAGATCGTTGCGGAAATCCTCTCGCGCCACTCAAACGTTGGATTCGTTCTCAAGAGCTACGCTTGGTTTGACGAAACACCTGATCGCGTCGCCCAGACCGTAAGGTATTTCGACCATGAAAAGGAATTTGGAGCCGGCGCGGAGGCCATCTCTGTCTGCTTCCGTCGTTCCGGAGTGATTTCTGGTTACATTGTCGATCGTGATGCAGCGCAAAGCATCGCAACAGGCAAATTCGATGGAACCCTCTACTACCAGCTTTACCTCACTGCGTCTGTGCTCCGCGACAAGAAGGCCGTTGCTACACCGGAAGTGCTTGTCCTCTGCCGTAGCAGCGAACCCCCAGATTTCGGCCACTCAAGCAGCGAAAAAGGCAAATACAAGCCAGGATCCTACACGCCTGAAGCACGAATCAATATGGTCTGCGGTGCTCTTTCGATCATCAAACACCTGCGTGATACCTACGGGATCGACCTGGTCGATGATGTCATGCGCGATTACGCTCACTATTTCTACCCATACATTCGAGATCAACTGAGCCAGCCCATCAAGGTCTTTTACCGCCTGTACCGAACCTTCGGGCGACTTGGGTTCGACCGTTATCCAACATTCCACATGTATTGCGCAGCAGGATACCTTCTGGGTCAACGCGGCTGCGATGCTTTCATCAGATCTGTGCGAAGCGTACTGGGGAGAAGCCCGCGATGGGGCACTGCTCGATGAGGAATCGACCCGATCAGGAAAGGCGGAGGTCCACGTGCTCTGGCTGATTCTCGCCATGCAGATTCTCACAGTCGTGATCGCTGCGAGAAAGCGCGTACTCCCCTATGTGGTCCTGACACTGGCAACCATGTTCCTGGTCACAGGACAGGCATTCCAGATTCAGGACGATCTGACCCACTCAAGCTTCACGGCATACGCCTTCTCACGCATAACGGAGTCCGGGTTTATCGCTGCCACCCGCTACCTGCTGGTTGTTACGGTCATCTCACTCCTGCTCGCGATCGTCTGCAAAGGCTACGAGGCCCCGCCGCATCTCGACCCCGAGTTTCGCTTTCGTCCCTCCGCTCTGTTCTATGCCATCATGCTCGGCTTCGAATCTGCATTGGCATTCGTACTCGTATTTGTTGTCGTCGGGATATCCGCGTTCATCGGCTCTTCCCGACCCGGAAATCAGCCGGGCGCAACCTTGTTCATAGTTCTCATGAGCATCGGTCTTTTCCCCTTGTTCCTTAAGATCGCTTACCGGTCCAAGGTCACCCTTCCAGACCTGCTCTGTTTCACGCTCTCGCTCTTTGTCACAGCAGGATTCTCTCGGTTGCACGTCATTCTCTACTGCATGGTGCTTCTATTCGCGGTCTACTACGGTCGAGGTTGGGCCCTCCGGCGTATCAGCGTCAAAATGGTTTTCATCTTCTCCGTTGCCGGATTTCTGTTGACGTCCTTCTTCTTCATATTCGGTGCACTGCGCGATGCTCAAAACTTCACAAAAGGATCCATGTCGGACCTGGTTCGCTACAACCTCGATCACCCAGAGAAGAGCCTGCTCTCGCTGCAGTTTACGTATCGGGTCGGCGTCGAGGGTATGTCTGGCGTGTCCGGAGCTATCAGTGAAGCGAAGGAAAACCCGTCGGAGGTGCGGCGTGATTATGGCGCGCAGGCGGCGCTTGATGGCATGTTTCAGCTTCTTCCCTCCGCACTGAAACAGCCGTTCGAGGAGGAGATCGAAGCCGTCCAGGACTGGTACTGGTACAAGAAGCCTGGTGGAAATGTATCTCCGGGACTCGAAACTTCATTCGTCAGCTTCGGTTGGTCCGGAATGGTAATCTACCCCGTTTTTGTTTTTCTGTTCGGCTGGATCATACCCATGAAGTTCCTCCGTTATAATCTCAGCCCACCATTGATGCTATGCATTCTCATGGCGACTGGCTGCACACCACTAACAGTCCGAGGGAAGTGGTCCACTTGGTTCGCATTCTCTGTCGCCTACTGCCTGATCATCCTCATGATCTGGCCACTCTTTGCAACCTGCTTTTCACGGGAAAGCCGGAAGAAGGCCGAGTGTCAGGCTTCTCCCGCGTAGGCTACGACGCCCGCTTCGCCATCGAACCCTATCGCGGGATGGGACGCTACTTGCGCGCTCTCATTCGAGGCAGAGAAAGCGAATTCATCGGTTTTTGCGCTACAGGCGAAAGCAGTCCCACACTCGACTTGGCAAAAGGCGGTGCAAGGTTCTACCCCCTGTGGGAGCAGCTGTCTCTTCCGAGTCAAGTACGCACTCACAGGATCGACACATTCATCGCCCCATTTAACACTGCGCCTTTGCGACTTCCCTCCGCGGTCCAACTCGTGCTAGTTATTCACGACCTGATCTTTCTTGACCCGCTTCCCTGGTCTCGATCCCTGTACCAGAATGTAGGGCGGATCTACAGGCGATTGGTCGTCCCACGCGCTGCAGCGCGAGCCAATGTCATCATCACCGTTTCGGAGTACTCAAAAGCTCAAATTCTTGACCGGCTCGGTGTGCCTGGCAGTCGAGTTGAGGTGATCCCTTGTAGCCTGCCCGAGGGTTGGTTCGACTTGAAACCTCCACGTCATGACGAACCTCCGTACGTCCTAATGGTCTCCGGAGAGGCGCCCAGCAAGAATCTGAGAAGAGGAATCGCCGGATTCTCTAAAGTTGCATCTCTCAGGAACAATCTCATCTTGAAGATTGTTGGAGTCAAAGAAAAGTACCACGAAGAGTTTATGCAATTTGCGAGTGAGCACGGCATCGGAAACCGGATTCAGTTTCAGGGCTTCCAGCGGGAAGAACAACTGAAGGAACTCTACCGCGGAGCGAAGGTGTTTGTTCTTCCTTCCTTAGCAGAAGGCTTTGGCATCCCTCTCCTCGAGGCGATGGCGAGCGGAGTACCGATTGCTAGCAGTTCTGCAACTTCACTCCCGGAGGTTGCCGGCAATGCGGCTCTCTACTTTGATCCTTTGTCTGTAGAAGAAATCAGTGAACGTCTAGTTGCCATCCTTGAATCGCGCGAAACACGGCAGAGACTTGTACAGGAGGGGCACCGCCAGGTGCTGAAGTATCACGAGGCTAGAGTCGCCGAAAAGATCCAGGATTTCTGGGCCCGACTGGGATCCCACTGCAAGGAAGAGTCCACGACCAGCTGACCTGGCTCTAAACTGTGCGCTTCTTCAACGTCAACAGTTTCCGAAGTGTATCGAGCTTCTCGTCTCGCCCGGCCTGACGTCTCCAGAAGTCAAGCCCCGCTCGCCCGATCGCGAACAAAAGACCGATGACAAAACCGATAAATGTTGCCGCAATCACAAACAACTCGCGATTGGGAAAGGAGCGAGCGTCCGGCGGAACTGCGCTATCCACCACCTGTATCACTGCGCCCTGCCGAGCCTCGTCTAGCTTCGCCATTTCAAATTGCCGGGACAGTATCTCAAAGATCGTCTCGTAGTACTTCACATCGCGCCACTTCCGCAAATATTCGAGACCAGCCTCAGGAACCTTCCCTCTCGGAACAAGCAGCCCACCTTGAAGATCAGCGTCAGAGCCACCCAGTTTCGCAAGCGCAGCGCGTAAGGCATCTAGTTCATGTTGCGCCTGCACAAGCTGCGCGTTCTCATCGGTCGCAAAGGTCTGAAGACCGGTGATTTGAACTTGCTTCGCAGTGATTTGCGCTCGCAACCCGGCAGCTGTCTCAATCAATGCGCGAGCCTGACTGTCGAGTTGAATCAACCCCGTTGTCTGCTGTGTCTGCTTCAACGCCTCTTCAGCAGCCCCGAGATCATCTTTAGTTTGTTTTAGCTGACCTTCAAAGAACAACCTGCGCTGGGCCGCCTCTGTGATCGCCAGACCTCCAGAGAGCTTCCTGAATTCATCAATCCACCCATTTGCAATCTCTGCTGCTCGATTCGGATCCTTGTCCTGAACCGAGAGGTGGATCAGCGTGTCCTTGTTGCTGCCATCAATCGTACTGTGTTTCTCCAGAGCCGTTCGCGCGTCTGACAACCGGCGTACGTGATATTGCCGCTGCAAGTCGAACCGCTTGACCATCGCATCTTCAACTGTTCTGCTCATCAGAAGCGCAACATACATATCGTTCGGGTTTTTAAGCCCCAATGAGTTCCCCGCCATAGCTGCCATTGTTCCCAACCCGCCCATCTGTGACGTAAGCATGGCTGCGGTAGAATTCTGCTGCGGGGTCATCAGCGTCACCTTTGCCGTGTAGCGCGGCGGCAGCAACAAGGAAATGATCGCTCCCAGGATGGCAAACACCGCTGTGATTGCGGAGATCGTTCGTTTGCGCCTCGCGACAACAATCAGCAGGTCCACGATCGAGACCTCACGAGCGGGATCAGCCGAATCGATCCAGGAAGGCGGTTCTGCCTTATGAACCTGAACGGAAGGTGGCGAGACTTCTGTGGCCATTGATTTCAGTGAACTTTCTCAATAACTATTCTATAGGAAGGCAAATTCGTTTGCTTTCATGATGTTTCGGCAGATGTCTGCCGGAGAGTCACCCGCGGCTTTCGGCCGAACCGTGGCCAGGTCCCTCCGCATGAGACTGAAATGGGAACATTCCGAGGATATGAGGGCCTCTCGTCCCTTATTGGCCTTCTCTTCGCATATCGCTGTATGCCACCTTCTCCTCATCGCATGGTCGGCCGACTGCTCTCTTCTCGAGTATTCAGGCCAGAACCGCGGAGCAGTCCCTCAATCGCGTCGGCCAAAGTCGACATGTTTGCTGACCAGGAGTGGTGTACCTCGACGAAGCGGCGACCCGCGACAGCCATCTCCTTCGCCGTCCTGCGATCTTTCAGCAGCGCCACCACACTGTCCGCCCAATCGCTGGGATCTGCCGCAGTCAGTAGATGAACGCCCGCTAACGCTTCCAGACCTTCGAGCCCAACAGGCGACGTAACGGTCGGGATTCCCAAGGCCATGTACTCCAGAATTTTGTTCTGGATACCTGCTCCGATTCGGAGTGGGCATACACCAACCGATGCCCCTGCCGCTGCTTGGGCAATATCCGGCACCTTCCCCGTCACAATCGTGCCTCTCGATTCCATCTTCCGCCTGAATGCAGGCTCAATTTGTCCGATGATTTTGAAGCGCGCTTCAGGAACCCGGTTCCGCACCAATGGGAACACTTCTTCCTGGAAGAACACGATTGCATCCATGTTCGGGCGATACGAGTTCTTGCCGATGAAAATGATCGTTTTGCCATCTGGCTCGAACCGAAAAGGCAGGGACTCAGTGTCGACTCCGTTCGAACATACCAGCACCTTCCGAGCTTCGCCCGATGGAAAAAGAAAATCTCGATCAACCTCGGAAACTAGCACGTTGAGATCGCATTTCTGCGCGACCTCTCGTTCAAAATTCAGCAACCTACTCCCTTCCATGCGATACAAAGCGGCTCTGACTGGCTCCGCAAGCTGCGCTGTTCGCTGATACGACATTGAGATCGCATCTGTCATCTCCAGGATCTTAGGCATATCGAACCTCGTGATGTAGGGAGCGGTGCGAATCATATGTGCAAGCAAGCAATCATGCTCGCTCGCCAGCTGTTGCAGCCGTCTTTCAAACTCAGGATTTCGGTAATAGCCGACCTGAAGTGGAGTTCGCGACGGGAGGGCGCGAAGGCAGCCAATAATGCTACCCCACCTTCCCTGAAGTACCCGATCTACACGTGAGAAGACTCCGTCCTCCGGAATCGTGGCACGCATCTCTTCTTCGGATTCGCACATGCTGAGTAGAGACAGCTCGAATCTGGACGAGAGCTGCTTGCAAATCTGATAGATGCGAAGTCGATCTCCCCCCAGAGGAGGGTAAGGAAAGCGTGGCGTGAGCACGAGAATCCGCTTCTTATTCGTCGAACACGGGTCGATCATTTTCAGCGATCCTAGTTTCCCAGACCCAGGCTCGACCAGAGCTGCCAAATGGTCTTCATGCCTACGCCATTCATTTCATAGTTTCTTGCGAGAGCAAGGGGCCGGCGATTTGCTTCTTTCATCAGCTACTGATTTCGGCTTCGAGCGTTCGTTTCAACCCCTCGATCCGTGATTGAGTGCGTTTGGAATTCTCCTTGTCAGAAATTCACGGCTTTCCTGAATATTCCCGCTTCGAACCGGGATGTTGTTGTCGATAAGTATGTTGGTCAGGCGAGTACCTCCGATTCCTGATCCACCAGGAATCAGGATTGGGCTGAGCTTGGTTGGCCGAAGCCAGAGACCTGTCCTTGAGCACATCTCATTTTATTCTGCGGGTCTGGAGGAACCGCTTCGGGGCCTGAGGCGCTCCACTCACATCGCGGCATAGCTTTCCCGAAGTGCTTCACACCCTCACATCGACCTTAACCCTCGTTCCACCTGTAGTTTCATTCACCTTTGTCCTTCTCGAGTTGTGCTACACTTACGTTCGCCTTCAAACAACCACCGGGATGTCCTTCGGGAAGGGTCTTCCAAGGGATGAGAATAGTTGGGCTCTTTTTGCTTCGTCCTTTTTGTACCCGCCATGCTCTTCTTTTTGCCTTTGGATCTTTGGCTGTCAGTCTGGCCATAGGTTGCGGAAGCAAAAGCGCTTCAATCCAAGCTCCGACTAATCTCACCTATCCGCAAGCGCAAATCCACGCCACTGTGGGCCAGGCAATTAGTCCCGATCTCCCCACCGTGTCTGGAACCGTAACTTCTTACGCCGTAACTCCGGCTCTTCCGGCAGGCCTGTCTCTTAGCACTTCGACGGGTGCGATCACCGGCACTCCCACCACCGCTGCCTCCCAGAGCTCCTACACCGTCACCGCTTCGAATTCTGCGGGAAGTAACACGTCTTCCGTTCAGATCGACGTAAAGGCCGCAGCTCCCTCTTCCCTTGCCTACTCGGTTTCAACAATCATGGCAACCATCGGCCTCGCAATCACGCCGGACACTCCGACCGTGAGTGGCACGGTTAGTTCCTACACAGTGAGCCCAGCTCTACCCGCCGGCCTGGCAATCGATCCAACCAGCGGCATCATCTCTGGCACGCCGACCGCGATCTCACAGCAAACAAGCTACACAATCACCGCAACAAACAGTTCCGGAAGCACCACTGCGGCCGTCGCTATCGCAGTCAACCTGCCCGCTCCAACAGCTCTGGTCTATCCCCAGTCTTCCATCACAGCCATAGCGGGTGATTCAATTGCGAGCGATGTACCGAATCTGAGTCAAGCCTCGCTGAGCTTCTCAGTTGCACCCTCCCTGCCCGCAGGCCTCCATCTCGATAGCGCGACAGGTGTTCTCTATGGCACACCGACGAAGTCCGCGTCGCAGCAGGACTACACCATCACTGCCTCCAACTCAGGTGGCGCCGTCTCCGCAGTTGTCAAGCTCGCGGTGTTGGCCGCCCCGACCGTACTGCTGGAGTTGGGTCACGGATCGCAAGTCACTGGTGTCCTAAAAGCCGCCAATCGCACCTTGAGCATCGACTACGACGATCACTGGGTCCTCTGGGATTCAACCACAAAAGCGATGATCGCGAGCGGACAAGCAGGCCCCGCTTTCGTGTTGTTGGGTGGAATCTTGGTTTATACCCATCAGATTGCGATCGCTGGCCAGATCATGGCTATTTCCGTTCCGAATGGGATCGAGATCCGTTCGGCCGTCGACGGTCATCTCATGACTGTCGCGATCTCTCCAGGCCTGGGCCAGCAGTCTGCACTAAACAATGCGGGACACCTACCCTGGTGGCGCCTTGCTTCCGATGGCAGCTATGTTGCAGTAGGTTCCGAAACCGCACTGTCGATCTTCGACCTGTCCGGAAAGCTGGTTGTGTCGAAAGCTGGTGCATACACCGAATCCAGACCCTTCGCCGGGCCGGGAGCGGTCCGCATCGCGAACGGGCCAGCTGGCCAAAATGTGATCGAAACCGTGTCAATTGCAAACGGATCCAGCAGCATCGGTGCCGCATTCTCGGGAGCCTTTAATTCTTGGTTCCTTGACGGAAACCGATTCCTGACAAACCTCTCGAGTAGCGTGTGGGTCTACTCCAAAGATTCCGCTCAAGAAGCGCTGATGTCGCTCCCGTCAGTGGAGAACCTTACCGGCCAGGGAAACTGGGTCTGGACCTTCGACAGGGCCGCAACGGGCTATCCCGTCAATGTCTATTCGATCGGTGGGATCTCGCCTTCCTTTACCTTTACAGCCAGTGCATTGGACCTGAACTATGCAATGGGATCCGGCACTGCCATTGGCATTCTGAACCAAAGTGGCGTACACATAGTAGATCTGGCTGGGAACACACCGGTGCTCGCGGATTATGTGAGCCCCATGAAGGGGTACTCAACCTACAGCGGGCCAGGTGAATGCCAGCAAGCGCTGGGTTGCCCATTCATCGCAACCTCCGCTTCCGACTGGGCGCTCGCCTTCTCGAACGGCGCTTTGCTCGATGGTCCGAGCCTGGCCACCACACCCGAATACTTCGATTACGGTCAGGCGAACAGCATTGCGGGCGCAGCTCAATCCGTTGCTGTCGCCGCCGGTAACGGTGAGATTGTGGTGCTCGATCTTGCCCAGCACACCCAGATTGCGAACATCCCGTTCTCTGCCCGGACTCTGATGCTCTCGAGCGATGGAAGCGTACTTGCGGCTTCAGGAGCCGCCAAGGACTTCCTATATGACGGCGATCAACTGCTCAACATCTACTCGCTTCCTTCAGCTTCAGTGACCCACAGCTTCTCGTATCCGAGTTCGAGCAATAACTTACTACTCGAATTCGCGTTGGCATCGGGCGGACAAACCATCGCTCAAGCAAGTGGGGTCTTCTCCAGCAGCAATCCGTCCACGTACACAAACGTCGTCAGCGACCTCTCCGGAACCACCACCTATTGGACTGACCATATCAACAGCAGCCAGACCCAGAATTCCCTCGATTTGCCACAGCTCTACCTCTCCCTTTCGCCCAACGGTGCCGCGCTTAGCGAGTACTCCAGCACAAACACAACAAACCTGATTCAGAATGGCTCCCTTAAGTCGGCAGTTCCAGGTTTGAGTGTCGGATGGCTGGACGATGCCAGGGTCCTCGTAAATCAATACAACTCCTCCAGCTCGGCAAGCTATACCGGAGCAAACATCTATAGCCCCCAGGGAGCCCTGCTTTCCAGCTCGGTCCTGCCCGAGCTGAAATACGTACTTCCTGTCACAACCGACACGGTATACGCCCCGTCGAAGAATGCAATCTACTCGCTCTCGTCAGGGCAGCTCATCTGGAGCGGAACCTATCCGGAATCAGCCGTCTTCAATGTTCCAATTGGCGCAATCTCCGGATCTCTAGTCGTCTATCAATCCGGCCACCGGATCGTTGAAGAAACACACTGAAGTCGCTCTCGAGGACCCGATTCACGCCCTGGCAGAGGGGAGAATAAAGCGTTCCGTAGCCGAGACGATCGTCTCTGCCATCTGCACCGAGGGCGTGAATCTCGCCGCGTAATCCCTGCGCGCCGTTTGAAGTACAAAAGTAGGGAAATCAGACGAAAACCAACTTTTGCAGGTAAGGGGTCGGGCATCAGACCAGCCGCCCTGTCCGATTCCATCCCCGCAAAGACGCATCTAATGCGACCAGCCTTGCTCGAGATCTTTACGGGGGCAACAGACGCAATCCTGCGTACCTACGCATGAATGTTCGGCGGATGGCTCCGCCTATACCCAGTTCATTGGCGCGGGCCGCCCAGGTCACGGTCCCCCCCACACCCGCGAAGCTCCAGCTAAGAGCTGAAAGCTAATAGCTGCTTTTAGTCATCTCCCGCAGCATCTCAACCTCTCGCTCACGATAAGGCGTCCCATCCACCCGGAACACATCGTGCTGCCATAGCGCCGGCTGATCCGACACATACGGCCGCTGCCACGAGTCCCACGGAATCCAGGTCTGGCTCTTCCCAGCCACGAGCCCCCAGTTGATCGCCCCCACGTGATACTTCTTCGCAATCGGCAGAATCGTATCGAACGTGCTCCCGATATTTCGGGCCATGTACTCCGTGCAGATCACCGGCCGATGATATGGCAGCAGCATTTTCACATGCGCCTCGAAATCCTCCGGCCACCCATAGTTGTGGAAGCTGATCACGTCCGACTGCTCCACCTGGATCCGCCCCACCGGAGTCATCGTCGCCTCTGAAGTCCAATCCCCATGCCACACCCCGCTCGTCAGCGGCTGGTTTGGATGCGCCGAGCGCGCCCACGCAAACACCTGCGGCAGCAGCCCGGCAATGATCTCGTTCTTGTTCTTCGGCTCGCCTTTCAGATACGACGAATCGTTCCCGTTATCCGGCTCGTTCCACAAGTCCCACGCCAGGATTCGGTCGTCCTTCGCAAACGCGCCCACGACGCCTTCAACATACTTCTCCAACTCCGGAAACTGCGCCGGATCAGCCAGAGCCGCCGCACCCGGTGCCTGCACCCATCCGGAGTTATGCACCCCTGGAATAGGCGGATGCTGCGGCCCCAGTTTCGGGCTCGGATCCCAGCATGAATCAAACAGCACAAACATCGGCCGGATATGATGCTTCGCGGAAATCGCCAGGAATCGATCCATCCTCTGCTGGAATCCCTTCGCATCCTGCTCCCACAGCAGGTTGTGCAGGAATACCCGCATCGTGTTCATCCCTGCAGCCTCGGCCCATCCCAGTTCGCGATCGATCGTCGCCTCGTCGAACGTATCCGCCTGCCACATCTCTAGTTCGTTGATCGCCGTCGACGGCAGAAAGTCAGCGCCTACCGGCCACGCCTGCTTCGCATACCAGTCGTTCGCCTGTGCCTCCGTCCACCTCGGCTGTGCCTGCGCTACTCCACAAGCGGCAAGCGCCAACACCAGCACCAACCCGCGCACGACTGCCCGACGCGACAACATCATGTCCCTCATACGGCCCCCAGATACGGTCCAGATTTGTGAATGAGAATTCTACTGCGTCTTGCCTTGTTCTGCCGCCTTCGCGCGTTCCGCCCGAGCCTCATCCGCGCGACCTTGTCGCTCGTACGCAATCGCAAGCTGCGTATGCGCCTCTGCGAACGTCGGATCGGCCGCCACCGCCTCCTGATATCGCCCGATCGCCCCCGCAATATCGCCCCTTAGCATCTGCTGATTTCCCGCGTTCAGCGCAAAATTCGCTCGCTGCCGGCTCACGGCTGTCCGCGAAAGCTCCGCCGCTTCCTTTCGATAATCTGCCGCTTCGCTCCGCAGCTGCTTCATCTCCGTACGCAGCGTCTCCGCTTTCCCGTGATCTCCCGCCGCATCCGCTGCTTCAGCCTGCTGGCTCAGATTCCCCGCCTGCTCCGCCAGCACTCCCGCCAGCGTCACCCGCGGACCCGGCTGTCCCGGCTGAAGCGGAATCGCCTTCTTCAGTGCCTCCGCGGCTTCCGGCAGGCGCGAATCCTGCTTCAGCGTGCTCCCCAGAATCGCCCACGCATCACCGTTCTCCGGTCGCAGCGCTACCGCCTTCTTCAGCTCCGTCACTGCATCATCCAGCCGGCCCAATTGCATGTAGAGAATCCCCAGCGTATACGGCGGATCCTGCAGCTTTGGATCCATCTGCCCGGCCTTCCTCAACTCCGCAACCGCCTCATCCGTCCGGTCCTTGAATTTGTAAGCCAACCCGAGATCGTAGTGAAGCTGCGGATCATCCGGCTCCAGCGCCAGCGCTTTCTTGAAATCCTCAATCGCCTCATCGAACGCCGAAAGCTGAATGTGGCAAACACCCAGATCTTTATATGCAACCGGATCGTTGCTATTCACAGCCAGAGCCCGCTTGAAGTACTCCAGTGCATCCTTACCCTTGCCCGTCAGCGTCAATGCCAGCCCGAGATTCGTCAGCGCCATCTCGTTCGTCGGCTCTCGCTCGATGGCCTGCTGAAACCACGGCACTGCTTCACCCTGCCGCCCCAGCCTCTGGAGCGCCATCGCCATCTCAAGCTGCACCCCCGGCGTTTTGGGATCAGCCTTCGCCGCCGCATCAAACTGCTTGAGTGCATCTTCATCTCGGCCCGCCGCTGCGAGCGTCCGCCCAGCCTCAACCAACACCTCGGCATTCGGCGAGGTCTCGTTCATCGCTGGAGCCAGCGTGTTCAGTGCGCCTTGCAGGTCCTTCTGCGTTCGCTGCACCACACCCAGATGTACACGGGCCTGCACGTACGTCGGATCCAATTCCAGCGCGTTCTCAAATCGCTTCCGCGCTTCTTCCCACTTTCCCTGTTGCGCATACAGCGTTCCGATCGCATCCGACACATCCGCGCGTGGTCCCGTCAGCTTCTCCTCTGCCAGGAAGACCTGCTCCGCCTCACCCGGCCTGCCTGCCTTCGCCAGCGCCCGTCCATACGCATCATAGAAAGGCGGGTCCAGCCCAGCTTGCTGCGGTTGTTTCGAGATTTCGTCCGCAGTCCGAAAATGCGGGATCGCCTTCGCCGCCTCTCCCGCCTGTGCATACGCCATCGCCAGATTCGACTCAATTCCCGAATCCCTCGGCTTGATCTTCGCCGCCGTCTCAAACTCCTTGGCCCCGTCCAGCGGTCGGCCGAGCTCTGCCAGCACGGTCCCTAGCGCCTCATGTCCCTCAGCAATTTGGGGCTGCAACTGAACCACTTCTGCAAATTTCTGACGCGCAACCTCCAGGTTGCCTGATTCTCGCGCCGCCACCCCCGCGCGAAACACCGCATCCGCCCGCTTGACCGCATCCGGAGCCGGCTTCGCAGCTTTCTGCCCGCCTGCCGTCACCGCAACAGCTATAAGGCCGCACGCCGCACACCTCGATCCGGCCAAACCCCAGCGCATCGCCCTACTTCTCCGCCGGCTTCGGATCGTTCCGATGCTGCAGCTCCACTACCGTCTTGAACTCGCGATTAGCCTCCGCCAGCTGACCCGTCGCCTTGTAGGCCTGCCCCAGCAGATTGTGCGTAATGTAATTTGCCGGATCCATCTTCACCGCGCGATCCAGATACTGAAGCGCCTGGATCGGCTGCTTCATCTTCAGAAACGTCTCCCCTAGCAGGATGTACGGTCCCGTCGATGTCGGCTCCAGCAGCACCGCACGATTGAGCGCCTGTTGCGCCTCCGCATACTGTCCGCCGCGAAGATACGCATCTCCCAGCCGGTCGTACAGATCCGGATTCAGCGGATTGATCTTCCGCTCCGCCTCAAACTCCTTGATCGCGCCCGCGGCATCTCCCCGCGCCAGCGCCACCTCTCCCAGCAGTTCGTGCGCAAGCGGCATTGAGGGATTCATCTCCAGCGCCTTCATCGCCTCCGCGCCCGCCTGATCCCGCAGTTCCCGCCGCAGGAACAGCCTTCCCGTCAGCAAATGCGCCTCCGCCGAATCCGGTTCGAACCCATACTGGCTCGCGAACGCCCGCCGCGCATCGTCATACCGCTGCATGTCCGCGTAGCACAAAGCCAGCACGTAGTTCGGATCAACATTTGCCCCTTGAACTCCCGTGCGCGCCTTCTCCAGCAGCGGCAACGCCTCGCGAGTTCGCCCCATCCGGAACAGGCTCACCCCTTGCATCTCCAGCGACTCGTGATCGTTCGGGTCCCGCTCCGCCGCCTTCGCAAACGCTGTGACCGCCTGCAGGAATTGCGCGCGCTGATAGAAAATCATCCCGCGCAGCCGCTCAACCCCAACCGGTTCCGGACTCTCCGTCGCCAGCGCATCCAGTTGCGCCATCGCCTGCTCGAGCCGCCCTCGTGCCGCCAGCTCCTTCGCCGACTCATACGTCGCGCCGTCGGATGCGGCGCTCTGTGCCCCGCCCCCCGGTCCCACGGTCCCTTCCTGTGCCTGTGCTCCAATCGCCACAAACAAAAGACCAGCTACTGCAATCACGCGAATCATCATGTACCCAATCGACTAAGTTTAACTCTCGATAACTTCGACTGACTTTGATCGCGCCCGACGTCAATCTGCGTTCAACCGCGTCGCTCCCGGAGGGAGCGGTCGATGATAGCCCAGGACAAGCGCAGCGCAGTCTTGGATAGCGGCCAAAGGAATGAGAATTCGGATTAAACAAGTAAGTCGGAGGGAGCAGCAGCCTTTAGGCTGCTGAATACCTTCCACAAAGATCAGAAACGGCTTTAGCCGCGGATTTCTCCTGGGTGTTCCTGGCGAACTTGAGTTCTCGCGAACACTCTTCGGCCCTCCAGAAACAGTGTCTAAGTTTGAAAAAGAAAGAGGGGAGCCGAAGCTCCCCCCAGGTTTTGTTGCGGCTCCTCGCCGGCAATGAAGATGCTCAGTTTCCGGGGCCCCGGCGGACGTGCTTTCCGTCCGCTGGGGTGGCCTAGAACTGAAGGCGAGCAGAGAACTCCAGCTGGCGCGTCGGATACGACGCCGGACCAGTACCGCTGATATGCCCTGTGTTGAAGATGTTGCCATCGGGATTGCCCGGGTTGATGTGGTTGAAGGCATTGAACGCATCCATCCGGAACTTCGCTACCCACGACTCGTGGATCGTGAAGCCCTTCGTCAGCGCCATATCCGTGTTGAAGTATCCCGGTCCGCGGTAGGTGTTCGCGCCGACATTTCCAATCACGTCAAGCCCTGGGAATGAGAACAACTGAGGCTGCGGTGTCCAGGAATCGCGGCTAACCGTTCCGCCCGATACCTTCGCCTTGGTCAGGTTGGTCTTGATGTGCCCGCTCGTGTTCGGACGGCAAGGTGCTGCCGATCCGCCCGTGTTATGGTTGCAGTCCTGGTTGTTGCCGAAGCCGCCGCCCATGTTCACGCTGTAGGGCAGACCGTTGGCAAGGTTTAGCACGTACGACAGCTGCCATCCGCCAATGATCAGATCGCTGGCCTTGTTCGCGTTCTGAGCAAACTGCTTGCCGCGGCCGAATGGAAGATCGTAGCTGCCGTAGCTCACAAGTTGCTGTGACCGCACGTTGCTGTCGCGTTGATGCGTCACGTGGTGATCCCAGGTCCAGTAGCCGCCCTGGTCTCCGAACGCGTTTGCCCACTGATAGTTGGCATTCAGCGCCAGGCCCTTGGCGAACGTCTTGGCAATCGTTACCTGCAGAGCGTCGAACTCGGTGTTCAAGTCGTCGCTGTAGTAGGAGATGCCATTCGTCCAGCCGCACTGTCCAGCCTGCAGGTTGGGATCGCTGTCGACCGTCCGCAATCCCTGGGTGATGCTTCCATCAGGATTGGTGACGTCTGCGATCGGAATGTAGTTCGTATCGCGGCAAGCCGGAAGCGAACCAGAGTAGTAGCGCTGCAACAGCCTGGAATTCGAAACGCCGCCATCAGCAGCAATACCGCTGTTGGTTGAAGAAATAGCCGGCGCGCTCGGATCCCAGTGGAGCGTCTGTCCGTTCCGGGAAAACTGCCCGGGCAGGAACAGTGCCGCTTCGTTCGGGTTCGTGTTGTTGTTGTCGCCGTCACCCAGCGTGTGCGTGCCCTTGTTGCCGACATATGCAATCGTCAACGAAGTGGTTGGCGTGATGGCGCGCTGGATCGCGAGGTTCCACGCGTCGATCGTTGGGAACCGCAGCGGGTTCGGCCGTGCCTTCGGGTTTACAGAATATCCCTGGGCAGGAAGAAGTCCGCTCGACGGAGTCTTCGGAAACACAAACGCCGGCGGTCCCGCAGCCATCGTGAATGCATAACCCGTGCTGTTGGGCGCGTTCACGTTCTGGTTTGCCAGTACCGGCAGGTTCTGCGTAACCACGTGGCCGAAGATCGATCCGAATACGCCCGTATCGAAGCTGCGTCCGTAGCCCGCGCGGATAACCGTCTTGTCGTCGACCTGATAGCTTGCTCCGATACGTGGATCGAAGCCTTTCACCTTTTGGATAGTCCATCCCATGTCGCGCGGAACCTGACCGATTCCGGCCACGTGCATGTAGCCATCCTGCAGGTTCATGAGCGATCCGTTCCCGTCGCCGTTAACCGACTCTGGGAAGTAGAGCTCCCAGCGAAGGCCAAGGTTCAGGGTCAGGTTCTTGTTCACGCGCCATGTGTCCTGGCCGTAGAAGAACGTACGCTTTTGGAACTCCTTCGCATTCGTCGAAACCGAAACGTAACGGCCAAAGCTCGTCACCTCTCCTAATGCAAAGTTTGCCCAGCCGAGGCCGTTGGTGCCGTTGTTGGAGGTCGGCCCGTTGTTGCTGAAGTTCAACTGTCCCGCGCGATCCGTATCCGAAGGCACGCGGAGGTTGCGGGCGTAGCGCAGGTCAACACCCACCTTGAAGGTGTGGTTGCCCTTGATCATCGTCCAGTTGTTGACGACTTGGCCCTGGTCTTCCTTCTCGGTGAGGGGGCAGTTGCAGCGGTTGATTCCCAGGCCGGCGCCGATGTTTGCATTGCCGCCGCCATTCGCGCTGATCACCCATCCCGGTGCGCCGGAGGTGAAGTTGTCTCCCATGTTGATGCCCGGAATGCCGATCGTGTTCGCAAACTCGACACCCTGGTCATACTTCGTGTCGATCACGTTGTACCGGTAGTAGCCGAGACGGAAGTCCGTCAGCAGCGTCGGGCT
>Ga0105240_10002914_pt1 | contig 27000 bp, 24 predicted proteins | sample KBSC54metaG_FD_80426 | JGI IMG/M metagenome (GOLD analysis project Ga0105240, IMG submission 80426) | Corn rhizosphere microbial communities from Kellogg Biological Station, Michigan, USA - KBS C5-4 metaG | ecosystem: Host-associated > Plants > Roots > Rhizosphere > Soil | place: Michigan, USA... | reverse complement strand
CGATTCGCCGCCGGAGAGCGTGCTCGAGCGGCGATTGAAGCTCAGGTAGTCGAGTCCGATGCCCAGCAGCAACTCCAAGCGCGCCCGCACCTCGCCGAGCACATGCTTGCCCGCATCAGCGCCGCGGCCCACTGGCTTGATCGTGCCGAGAAACTTGTGCAGCTCGTCGAAATGCATCTGCCCCATTTCGAAGATGGTCTTGTCCGCTACCGTGAAACACAGCCGCGTGAACCGCACGCGCGCGCCTTTGCAATCGGGACACGTGTGCTCGACCATGACCCTGTCGAGCCACGCCTCCATGCCCGAACTGGCCTCGCCGCGCTGCCGGTAGCGCCGGTATTGACGCTCGATACGGCGCGCGATGCCGCCGAAGCCGATCTCTTTGCCGGCGCCCTCTTCGCGCTTGACCTTGGCGTCCGGCGGAATCCTCAGCACCAGCTTTTTCCCGAGCCCCTCCAGAATGGCGTGCCGCACGGATTCCGGCAGCTTCTCCCAGGGCGTATCCAGCGAAAAGCCGAGCGTCTTGGACAGGCTGTACATCACCCGGCCATCCCACGTGTCGGGGTTGTACTTGAACGCCTCCTTCACGAAGCAGCCGCCCGCGATGCTGCGCCGTGGATCGGGCACCAGCAGCTCCGGATGCGTCAGCTTGTGGACGCCGAGTCCGCCGCATGTGCGGCAGGCGCTCTCCGGGTTATTGAACATGAAGTACTCGGGCTGAATGTCGCCGTACAGCAGATGGTGCGTCTTGCTGCACAGCCCGCGATAAAAGCGTTCCGTCTCGGCTTTGCCCGCGTCCTTGACGATCTCCACCTGCAGCAGTCCGTCGCCGACCAGTAGCGTGCTGGCGATGGCCGCCTTGATGGCCTTCTCGTGCTTGCGTCCGACGACCAGGCGGTCCACTACCGCATCCATGGTCTTGATGCCCGATTCGTCGAGGCTCACCTCCGCCGATATGTCCACCGGTTTGCCGTCGATGATCATCGTGCGGCAGCCCTTCTTGCGGACCTCGGTGAGCACGAAGTCCAGCTCTTCGCCGTACTGCGGAAAGACGGGCGCACGCAGTTCGATCTCGGCGCCTTGCGGCAGAGACAGGATCGCTTCCAGGATCTGCGACGCCGATTTCGTCGGCGCCGGTTCGCCGGTGCGCGGGCAGTGCGGCTCGCCGATCGTGGCGTAGAGCAGATTCAGATAGCTGGCGATATCGGTGAGGGTGCCGACCGTCGATCGCGGATTGCTGGCGATGGTCTTCTGTTCGATCGAGATCACCGGCGACAGGCCGTACACGAAATCCACGTCGGGCTTGGCTACCTGCGACACGAACCGCTTGGCATACGTGGACAGCGACTCCATATAGCGCCGCTGTCCCTCGGCATAGATCGTGTCGAACGCCAGGCTGGATTTGCCCGAACCCGAGAGCCCGGTCACCACCACCAATTTGTCGCGCGGGATCTCCACGGAAATGTTCTTCAGGTTGTGGACGCGCGCGCCGCGCACTGCCACGCTGGTCCGCGCCGCCACTTGAATCGGTTTAGAACTCATCGGGCACGTCCCCCAGATGAACGAAAGCCAGTTCCTGCACTTGTAGACTGCTTCGCTTGGTCAGCTTCACCGGCACCGATGCCTTGCCGATGAGCTTCTGATTGGCCAGATACTCGCAAGCCGGCGTGACGCTGCCGATGCCGAAATTCCGCTTGAAATGGGCGTCGAGTTCGCCGCACGAGCGAGCCTCGCCGACCTCCTGCAGGTGCTCCAGCACAGGGGCGAAAATGCGCGGCGCATGCTCGGCCATGTAGGCGTCGATCGCATCCAGCGCCGCCTGCACGCTCTTGCGCGTCTTCTTCGAGTTGAGCATGTCGGTGTAGATCGTCTGGAAGAACGACGGGTTCAGCTTCATGGCCTGCGGAATGGCCTCGCGATCCACGAGCAGGCGCGCGCTCATGAGTTCGATCTTCGCCAACGGAGTGGCGGTGTAGAGAATCCAGAGCGCGGTATAGTCCAGGTCGCCGCGCGTGGCGAACCATTTGTGCGCTTTGTCGAGCGACGAGACCGCATGCGCCGCCGCACTCAGCAGTTGCACGACCGTGTCGCGCTCGCCGATTTCCTTGAGGCGGCCGCACAACCGGGCGATGGTCTCGTCGTGGGTGTAGAGCAGCCGTCCTTTCGCCAGCAGCGAATGGAAAAACGAATTGCGGACTTCGCCTTCGACGGCGAGCCGAAATTCGCCGCGCGTCATCAGGAACGCGTGCACGTTGACGCCGCCGGCATAGAGTGCGACCGTCTCCCGTTCCACGATCTTGTCGTCGATCGTGATCAGCCCCAGGTCGATGTCGGACTTCTCCCAGACGGTGTCGTGCGACAGGCTGCCGCACAGGATCACGGCCAGGATGGACCGGTCGCGCTTGATCTGTTCGACCAGCTCATCAAGTGCTGCGGTAAATTGTTTGTGGACCGATTCTAGAGGCGCGCTCACCCGGCCTGTCCCCTCGCCGTGCTTGTCAATTTATCGTTTTTGGGGAGGCCGCGTCAAACCGTTGACTGCAGGGCTTTGACCGTTAGCCGCGGACTAGATGGGCGGTCGCGGTGAGCATGATGGAAAGATTCCATACCACCAGCACGCCGTACCAATAGCTGGCCCACTTGATCAGGTGCATTTTCTTGGTGTAGACGCAGAGCCCCGCCAGGGCCAGCGCCACTACCTTCGACAGGATCACGCCGGTTGTGGGACCCGCATGCATCAACACGCGGATAAATGGACTTGCTTCCGATGCGCCCAGCTTGAAACCGATCAGCGTCGTGAGTAGGTCCAGGATTTGCAGGTAAACGAAGATCTGTAAGATTGCCATTTGCGTTAGCTGATATCCCTATCGGCGTTTTGCTAGATTCAGTTTAGCTGTCCTGCGCCAAAATAAAAGAGCTTCTTTGTACTTCGTGTACTAGCAGAACGGTCCTATACCAGTACAAATACGTGCTTTAGCTCACCTCTCGTACCGGAGGGACTACCCGTTTCGCTAGTCGGTCGCAACGGATCAGTTTGTTACCATGAGGGGGCAGTGTATCCTCCGCGTTCAGCGCCCTATCTGCTTCTGGAAACCAGTGCCCGGCGGTTCCCGCTGGCCGACGGCCTGTCCTGGGCCGTGGGCCGCGGCGACGGATGCGCCGTTATCCTCGACAGCCGTAGCGTCTCTCGCCTGCACGCGCTGATTCAGAAGAAGGACGACGGCGATTTCTGCCTGGTGGACCTCGGCAGCCGCAACGGCTCGTTCGTGAACTCCAAGCGCGTCAGCATCCCGCTGGTATTGCGCGATTCCGACCGGCTGATCTTCGGCGACCAGGAATTGGTCTTCCGCAATCCCGTGAACTCGGCCCCGGCGGTTTCCACGGTGAGCAGCGGATCGCGGTTCGAAGCGACTACCGCGCTGCATACGCACAGCCTTACGACCATTGCGGTGGCCGATATTCGCGACTACACTCCGCTGGCCCGCAGCGTCTCCGAGGAACTGCTGTCGCAGACTCTCGGCACCTGGTTTCTGCGCGTGGGGCAGGCCGTACAGCGGCAGGGCAGTTGGGCGCAGAAGTATATCGGCGATGCCGTGATGGCCGTCTGGGTCCACGACGATGCCTCGCGGATCGGCGCCGATCTCGTGCGCGTCCTGCAGGCGGTCGCCGAGATCCACGAAATCACCACGCAGTTGCACACCACGCTGCCCTTGCCGCGCGCCCTGCGAGTGGGCGCGGGTGTCAATACCGGGACGGCCATCGTCGGCGGATCGGACTACACCGCGCTCGGCGACACGGTGAACGCCGCTTTCCGGTTGGAGACGGCGACCAAGTCAATCGGCATGGGGATTGCTCTGGGCGAGCGCACTTTCACTGAGTTGCACCTGGCTCCCGGCGTCCCCTTCGTGCAGCGCCAAGTCGAACTGAAGGGGTACGACAAGCCCAGTACCGCGTGGGCCACGTCCTTCGAGGAACTGCAGCAATTCCTCAAAGGGTTATCAGCGCCCGTACATCGTTAGACACCATGCGGTCTTCGGCGGTGCCGTAGGCCTTCTCGCTGCTACGCGCTACTTCTGTGCACGCCGCCGGGTGGTCGGCTGCGTCAATCTGATGACGTGCTCGCCGGTATTCGGATCGAAGCGATAATCGAGTACCGCATCGGCCGAATCCAGCGCTGGCGCGCCCTCCACGGGCGGGTTTCCAACGCTTAACTCGCCATTGTTCCGGATGCGCAACTCGCTTCCTACCTGCATGGGAATTCGGGTGAAACTCGGATGCGGGCTCATGATTAACTCCTCTTAACCATCGTCCCGCCGTGACCCGCCGCCGGTCTGTATCGTTGCGTCCCGAATGCACGCAGTGTGGAGCGAAACGTGTAAGCACCACCCGTGTGAAACACGTAAGTCGCGCTCTTCTGGCGTTTTTCTGGCATTTGGGTGGTCCTGGCCTGCTCATTTTGGGAATTCTCGATTCTTCCTTTCTCTTCGCGCCGCTCGGGAATGACCTGTTGGTGGTAGCGATGAGTGCCCGCTATCATTCCTGGGGCAAAATGCTGTACTACTCGGGCATGTCCACTATTGGCTCGGTCCTAGGTTGTCTGCTGGTGGACTTCCTGCTGCGTAAAGCCGGGGAGAAGGGCCTGGAACACCACCTCCCGAAGAAGCGCCTGGACTACGTTCGCAAGAAGGTGGAGAAGAACGCGGCTTGGGCGCTGATCGTGGCGTCCATCGCTCCCCCGCCGTTTCCGTTTACACCGTTCGTGATGGCCGCCGCGGCGCTGCAGTATCCGCGCCATAAAATGCTGGAGCTGGTGGGTGTTGCCCGGATGGTGCGATTCACCGTCCTTGGCATCCTGGCGCTGGAATTCGGCAAGCGCATTCTGTCGTGGGCGGAGAGCGGGACCGTGCAGGGCGTGCTCGTCGGACTCATCGTGCTCTGCACGATCGGCAGTGTGATTTCCGTGGTCGGCTGGATTAAACGGAGCCGCAAGGCTGGGTCATCGCCGGCGCAACCTGAGCCCGCACCAGCCCGCTGAGCGCCTGAATGAAGCGCGGCGAATCGTTCAACCCGGGCGTCATGCGGTAATCGTCGATGCCCAGTCCGCGGGCCTGTTCGCGATGTTCGATATCCAGTTCGTGAAGCGTCTCGACATGATCGGAGACAAACGAAACCGGGACCAGCAGCAAGTGCTTGCGGCCTTCCCCGGCCAGGCGTTTGACGGTCTCGTGCATGGAAGGACGGAGCCATTTCGACGCGCCCACCTTGCTCTGATAGCAGAGGTGGCGGCGGCAGGGCCAGCGTCCGCTTTCGCACAGGAGATCGACCGTGGCTTCGATCTGCCGCTGATAGGGGTCGCCCTTTTCGATGATCGACACCGGGACGCTGTGGGCGCTGAAAACCATGTCGACGTCGCGAGGATCGGCGAAGGCGGCCAGGGTCCGGTCGATCGTCTCGACGAAGGCGGCCAGGTACTCCGGGTCCTGGTAGAAATCGACGATGGTGTGCAGCGGCGTCCGGCCTTTCCAGTGGCGATTCCATTCGTTCAGACTGCTGCCCGTGGTGGTGATCGAATACTGCGGATACAGCGGCAGGAGGACGATTTCGTCCGGCCCGAAGCGCTCCATTTCAGCGATCGCCTCGTTGGTGAAAGGCTTCCAATAGCGCATGGCGATCACGACCTTGGCATCGAACGACTGCCGCAGTTCCGCTTCCAAAGCGGCCGCCTGCCGGCGCGTGTTCTCCAGGATCGGGCTCTTGCCCCCGATTTCGGCATAGTGGTGCGCCACGTGTTTGGCGCGGGATACGGAGATCAGTTTGGCCAGCGGCTGCCGCGCGATCCGCGCAAAGGGAAAATCGATGATGTCGGGATCGCAGAAAAGGTTATAGAGAAAAGGCTCGATATTCTCCAGGGAATCCGGGCCGCCCAGTTGAAACAAAACCACCCCAAGTTTCACAGTCTGCGAGTTTATCACGTGCCGGAGCGTGCAAGCTCAGGCATGGTACAAGAGGAATAGATGGTCAAACGATGCTGCGGCGCGGCGTTCGTGCTCGTACTTTATCTGGCGAAGGCCCAGGCGCCCGCTCCCGCGCCGCCCTGCGCCAACACGCCCGCATACTCGCCGTGTGAAATGGTGTTCGAACTCAGCGAGAAGGACGCGTCCGCCCATCCCAATCCGTATGCCGATGTGGAATTGCGCGCCGAAGTTCGCTCGCCCCGTCATCGCACCCATGCCATACCCGGCTATTGGGACGGAGGCCGCCGCATGGTGGTCCGGCTCACCCCGACCGAAGCCGGCGATTGGGACTGGCACCTGACCAGCAACATCGCCGACTGGAACGATAAACAAGGCGCCTTCACCGCAGTCGCGTCCGACGCCGCCGGCTTCATCCGCGTCGCTAACGTCCACCACTTCGCTTACCTGGATAGCCGCCGTGCCCACCTGTGGATGGGCGCGTCCGAGCCGTTGCTCCTGGCGCTCGACGACGACCAGTTTCGTGCCATCGCCGATGCTCGGGCCGCGCAGAAGTTCAACCATCTGCGCTTCCTGGTAACCGCGCCCGGACTGGGTTCGGCATGGTCGGACGGAAAGCCGAACACCGCATACTTTCAGCGTCTCGACGAGCGTGTCAGGTACCTCAACTCCAAAGGCATCACCGCCGACCTGATCGTGTGCGGCGGTCCGCGCTATCTGGAAACGGCCTTTCCGACGCCCGCCGATCGACGCTTCATGATCCGCTACCTGGCGGGCCGGTATGCTGCCATGAACGTCACCTGGCAGGGTGTCGATTACTTCGAAGATTATCCCGATGGACGGTCGCTGCTGGCGGAGCTCGGCTCCGCCCTGAAGGACAATGACGGCTATCATCACCCGCGTTCCAGCGGCGCCCGCGTCACCTCGGCGCCCCTGCTAGACGACGCCTGGGAAGATTTCGCCGGCTACGGAACGCCCGACGACGGCGTGACCGCCATCGAGCATCAGTTGTACCCCGTGCCGCAGGTGGCGCTCGAAATCGGACGCGAGGATAGCGGGGCAGGGAAGTCCGGGCCGCAAGATGTGGACGCGGCCGCGTTCCGCCACCGACTTTGGAACGCCACCATGGATGGCGCTTACGTCACGTATGCCAACACCGGGTCGGGCGCGCAGTTCGTGAACGCGCCCGGATCAAAGGTGATGACGGCGTGGTGGGACATGATGGCGGGCACGCGCCACTGGGAGTTGGAGCCGTACTTCGACGTCGATGGAGGCCGTGCGCTGGCGCTCGAAGATACCGAGTACCTCGTCTACATCGAAAAACCGGGGCCGATCGAACTCACGGTCGAGAATCACACGTACGACGTGATCTGGATGGATCCTGCCGACGGCACCCGCATGGTCGCCAAGAAATTTCATGGCGAGCGCTTTACCGCCGAGCCTCCCGACAAATTCCACGACTGGGTGCTGCATGTGGTCCGCGAAGGCACGCTGGAGAGCATGAACAAGTCGTACTACTTCGAGTCGAAAGACATACAGATGCAGGAGGTGGAAGTGAATCCTCCCAAGGTGCCCTTCGATGTCGCCCAGCCCAAACAGAGCGCGCTGCATGTCGGGCAGGGCGCGCCTTACGCGGCCACCATCAAGAAGGCGACTCGCGCCACGCGGTCGATGATGTGGCTGTGGACCGGCGAAGTGACGGCCGACCATCGCGGGTATCGCGTGCTCGCCACCGGACAGAAGGGCACGATGACACCGCAGGTCGGGCTGGCATTCCACTATCCGGCCAACCTGCTCATGAAAGTCTTCGGTATGAATTCCTACGGCAAGGTCTATCTGGTCAGCAGAGGCTACGACCTCGAACAGTGACTCCGCTGATTCTGGCTCTCGATACCACCCACGAATTCGGCAGCTTGGCGCTCCGCCGCGGCGCCGGCCTGCTGGAGGAAGTGACCCTGCATGCGCCCACCGGATTCGCTCACGTGTTGTATGGGCATTTGGGCGATCTGCTGGCGCGCCACTCCACCGGACTGAAGGACGTGGATTGCTTCGCAGCCGCTTGCGGTCCTGGTTCCTTCACGGGCGTGCGGGTGGGGCTCGCGTGCATTAAGGGACTCGCGGAGGCGGAAGGTAAGCCCGCGGTGGCGATCTCGAATCTTCAGGCCCTGGCGACGTTTGGGACTGCCGCATTGCGCGCGACCGTGCTCGACGCGCGCCGTGGAGAGGTTTTCGGCGGGCTGTTCGACGCGCAGTGCGGGCCTGTCGGCGATGAGACTGTCAGCAAGTTGGACCCGTGGCTCGCCGGCGTTCCCGCGGGCGCGGAGTTCATCACCGGCGACATCGAGTTACCATTCGCCGCGATCCGCGCGCCGCGGGCTCTCGCCGGCGCGATCGCAAGTCTGGCACTGCAGGAGTTTGTTGCCGGTCGCGCTTCCGATCCCGCCGCGTTGGATGCCAACTACGTCCGCCGCAGTGACGCCGAGCTCTTCTGGAAAGAGTAGCGCCTGACCTACTGTGCAACCGGAATGCCGGCGATGGCGAGGGCCGACTCCACCTCGGCGGGACGAAGGCGCGTGGCATCGTATTCGACCATCAGCCCATCGAGCGACGGATCGACCTTGATCCTCTGGATGCCATACAAGGCGCTGGTGTCGGACAGGCGCTGCAGCATGGTGTCGTCGAGCGGCTTCTGCAGGCGGAATCGGATTTGGACCTTCGTCATTACCTACAGGATAGCGACTTCGTACGATTCGCGATAGCGGAGTTGCAGTCGCGGACGGTTCACGCGCACACGGATTTCATGCAGGCCGGGTGCGGCTTTAGCCGGTACCTGAAAGCCCACGACGTAGCTGATGCTCTGGTCTTCCAGCGCCAGGCGGAGTCCCTCGTCGAGATCGTTGCGGTCGTAGAACGCCGTACCGCCGGTGCGCTCGGCGAACTGGATCATTGTTCCCGAGTAGCTGCGGGTGGTGGAGGATAATCCGCGGGCATCCACGCCGTAGACAGCGACGTCGGCCCGGTTCAGGCGCCCATAGACGCGCTCCATATCGGCGTAATAGATGGGCGTCACCGGGAATGCGTCGGAGAGCCAGACCAGACTCTTCCTTCCGGGCAGCCGCGCCAGGCGATCGGCCACGAGTCCGAAGGTGCGCAGTGTGTCGGTGATCCGCTTGTTCAGGAAGAAGAACTGCTCTTCGGCGCTCATCTTGGCAGCGGTCCGGCCGCCGTAGCGGGCATCGAAGCGGCCGGCGGGAGTGTCGATGTCGAGGTCGCCGAACTCCAGGTCGGCCGCTTCCAGGACGCGCACGAGTTCCGACAGGTCGGAGGTGAAATCGCAGAGCAGCCGCGAGTTGCGCCCGTTCAGATACAGCGCGATCTTCTGGCGCGGCTGGTACGTCTGCAGCAGGTGGAGGGCGTGATCCTTGGCGCGGTAGCGATCGGGATACTCGGTATTCATCCAGTCCAGGACGATTAAGGAGTACGAGCCGGAAGTGGGGGCGGCGTGCGGGCCGGCTACGGTAGTGGGAACGGCCGCCGCCGTTCCTCGATCGGCGGTGAAGAAAGTGATCGGCTGGGATTTGCGATCGTCGAAGACCTGGAAGTCGTCGCGCTGCAGATCAGTGACGGGCTTGCCCTTGGAGTCCTGTGCGACGACGCGTACCTGCACCAGGCTCGTGGTGGATCGGATCACCACGCCGGGATCGTCGGCGGCAGTTTGCTGCTGCCACAGCGCGAATCCCCCCGCCAGGAGTGCTACCCAGAACACTGCCCACTGAGACGTCGGGCGGTGGGCGAAAGTTACGGGCTTACGCCGGGAGATCCGCCGAACCGCTCAACTCGGCGAGCAACTGGAGCGCCAGTGCGCGGTATCCGGCGTCGAATTCCGACCGGGAATCGCGATCGGGCATGTGCGCCGTGATCCAGGTCTCCAACATCTCGGTTACCGGTTTGGCGACGGCCTCTTCGGCGCCCGGCTCGAAGCGCAGCGGGATCTCAGAACGTTGAATAGCAGATATCAGCAATTCCGGGAATTTCATATAACCTCGGCATGATGATTGACCGGACCGCAGCCGTGCCCGAGGCCGGGGTTGGTCCGTATGGCTTCCTGAATAAACTGTTTGGCGCGGCCGATGGCGTCGCCCATTTCGAGCCCCTGGGCCAAACCCGCGGTGACGGCCGCCGAATACGTGCAGCCGGTGCCGTGCGTGTGGCGCGTGTCGATGCGGTCGCCGCCGAATTGCAGCAGGTGCCGGCCGTCCCAGAAGAGATCGACAGGCTCGCCATCCAGATGTCCGCCCTTGATGAGGACGGCGCGGGGGCCCATCCGCAGAATGGCTTCGGCGGCGGCGCGCGCATCGGCGAGCGTACGGATCACCTCGCCAGTGAGCGCTTCGGCCTCGGGAATGTTGGGCATGAGCAGCGCGGCGCACGGCAGGAGATCCTCGCGCATGGCGACGACGGCGTCCTCGGGCAAAAGGGGAAGGCCGTGTTTGCTGACCATTACGGGATCGACGACGAGCGGGAAATTGAAGCGCCGTGCGATTTCGGCGACCGCGCGGACGACGGCGGCGGATCCGAGGGCTCCGGTCTTGGCGGCGGCGGGAGGTATGTCTTCCAGCACAGCTTCAATCTGTTGCTTGACCAGCTCGGGCGGCATCACCTCGATACGCGAAACCCGCGTCGTATTCTGCACGGTGACGAGCGTGATGACTGCCTCGCCGTACACGGAGAACTGGTGGAACGTCTTGAGATCGGCCTGGATCCCGGCGCCCCCGCTGGGGTCGGATCCGGCGATTGTGAGAGCGACTGCCATTTAGCTCTAGCTTACGAAAAACGGGGGTCGGTAACACCGGCGATCTTTGTAGCGTCGGCACCTCGCCGGTGGCTCGGTGACCGGCGGCGTTACTGGAGCCAAATCGTAGTCAGCGGGGCCAGGGCCGAGCCGACACTGAGGGTCAGGACGGCGGGGCCGGGCGCGACGAAGCCGCCGGGGACAATGGCGTTCACCTGCATCAGTCCGATGAACCCGGGCGCGCGGCCGGCGTAAAGCAACTGCGCGGCGATGCCGCCGATGGAGACGGTCACGGGCGCGGCCGGAGTGCCGTACGGCGCGACCGCCGGCTGTCCTGCGATGTTCGATCCGTTGGTCAGCCCCTCGCCCGTGGCGTACAGCGTAACGACCGTGCCCCGTGGGGCCGGCGACGTCTGCGAGTTGATGGTCGTGTCCTGATTCACGATGGCGGGAAACAGCGAGGGCACGGCCGGCGCCACGGCCAGATCGACCGTCCCCGCGCTGCGCTTCTGGTATAGGACTTCCACGTGGGTGGAACTCGCACCAGCGACCGAGTACGGCACCTGCGCGTTGATTTGTCCGGCCTGCGCGTAAAACAGCGGCGCGGCAACACCGTCGAACCGGACCTCCGCCCCGCCCAACAAATTCGTCAGCAGCCCGTTGGCATCCGTCATGCCGGTGATTCCGGTCTCGGGCCCCATGCCGCTGCCGAAAATGGTGATCAGTTCGCCCGGCGCGACCGCTCCCTGAACAAGACTGCCCGCGCTCACAACGGCCAGCGGGGGAGCGGTGGCCGCGGGGGGCTCGGGAGCCGCCGCCAGCGGAACCAGGCGGCGCACGCGATTGTTGAGCGAATCGGCGAAGTAGATGTCGCCGGCGCCATCGACCACGAGCCCCAGCGGCGTCGAGATCTGCGCGGAAGTGGCATCGCCGCCATCTCCCCCGAAGCTCGCCGCGCCCGTTCCCGCGATCGTGGAAATCACCCCGTCGGCCGTCACTTCGCGGATGCGATTGTTGGCGCTATCGGCGATGAACAGATTCCCGTTGCCGTCCACCGCGATTCCTTGCGGCGAGTTCAGGGGCGAAACGGTGGCCTGTACGTCGTCCACGGCGGAGCCCGGCTGGCCGGTTCCGGCGACCGTGCCGATCACGCCCGCGATATTGACCTTGCGAACGCGGTGGCTGAAAGTGTCGGCGATGTACAGGTTGCCCAGCGAATCGACCACACACGCGCTGGGCTGATTCAGTTGCGCGAGCCGCGCCTGGCCGCCGTCGCCCGCATCGCCCGGCGCGCCGTTGCCCGCGGCCGTGCTCACGACGCCGTTGGGCGGGACCCGCAGCACACGGTGATTCGACGTATCCACGATGTACACGGTGCCGCCCAGATCGGCGCACACGCCGCGCGGACCGCGCAACTGCGTCTGCTGAGGCGCAAGTCCTTCAGACCCGGTACCGCTGGCGCCAATTCCGGCGAACGTCGCGATGGTGCCTCCGGTTACTTTGCGGACGCGGTGATTGTAGGAGTCGGCGATCCAGACCGGACCGTTCAGTCCGGCGGCCACACCGGTGGGCCAGTTCAACTCCGCCGAAGCGGCCTGGGCCTGATCGCGATCGTAGCCGGCGACGCCGGTGCCGGCCAGCGTGGTGATCACGCCGGAGGACGACACCTGGCGGACTCGCTGCGTGCCCGTGTCCGCAATATAAAGGTTGCCCTTCGCGTCCAGGGACACGGCCGAGGGCCCGGAGAGCATCGCGTTGGCCGCCTGCGCGCCGTCGCCCACGGCATGCAGATACCCGTCGCCCGCCACCGTTTGGATCTGGCCGCTCGGATCGACGCGCCGCACGCGGACGTTGTCGGCGATCAGCAGATTGCCCGAGAAGTCCACCGCCAGATCGCGGACGTCGGCGAGCATGGCCGATTGTGACGGTCCACCGTCGCCGGAATAGCCAGGCGCGCCGGTGCCGGCCAGCGTATTCCAGGCGCCCGCCGCGGTGTAGCGGTGCACGAGATTGGTGGAATCGGCCGCGAACAGGTTGCCCGCGGAATCGACGGCCACGGCGATGGGCGAGAGCAGGGTGGTGCTCGTCGATCCCCCAACCGCTGTGACGATGTTTCCGCCTGCGATGATCTTGCGCACGCGCTGGTTTTGCGAGTCGGCGATATATAGGACGCCGCTGCGGTCGATCGCCAGCCCGGCCGGGAAGGCCAGTTGCGCGTTCGCCGCCAGGCCGCCGTCGCCGCGAAATCCGGCCACGCCGTTGCCGGCCACGGTGGCGATGCGGCCGTCCGGCGTCACTTTGCGGACGCGGTGGCCCTCGAATTCGGCGATGTACAGGTTGCCGGCCGTGTCGATCACCACGTTGCGCGGCGTTTGCAATTGCGCGCTACTGGCCGGGCCGCCGTCGCCGGGACCGGCATGACCGCCGCCGGCATACGTGGTGATGATGCCGTCGGGAGCGACCCGGCGGATTCGATTATTGCCGAGGTCGGCGATGTAGAGGTAGCCCGCCAGGTCCACGGCGAGCCCGTAGGGGTACTTGAGCTGGGCGACCGACGCGGCCGCGCCATCGCCGCTGAATCCGGGGGCGCCGGTGCCGGCGATCGTGCCGATGACGCCAGCGCTGTTGACCTTGCGGACGCGGTGATGGTCGGTGTCGGCGATATAGATGTTGCCCAGGTGGTCGGCGGCAACGCCCTGGATGGTGCCGATCTGGGCCAGCGCCGCCGGTCCGCCGTCGCCCAACAGGGAGGATCCGGCTACGGTTTCGATTCGATAGGTGGGAACCGAGGCGGCCCCGGCCACCGCGGTCCAGAGCAGGACCGCCGCGGCACATCGCCATTGCGTCATTGTCGGCGTGAACCTATTAGTGGCTTCAGATTCAAGAAACTCTCAATTTGTTCGAGAAGAATATTTGGAAGCCGAATGTCTTTAATTCGCATCGCCGCGGCGGTTCTGTTGTGCTGGGTCACAGCCGGCGCACGTGACGAGAAACTCAGCAGGTTGCTCGCCGAGGAGAACTCGGGCTTGTATCTGGTTGTTTTTCGTGCCGATGTGACCGCCGAACGGGCCCGCGATATCGCGCGGCGGGACGGCTATTTTTCCTATGCTGTGGAAGGACTGCTTCCGGGCCATTTGGTGGTCAGCGGGCGTCATGCAGCGCTCGCCGCGCTGGCCGGTCACGACGAGGTCGCATATGTACTGCCGGCCGGGCACGAAATGCTGGTCCGCAAGCGCGTTTACGGCTGCAACGGTCCTATTTCGGCGCCCGGCACAGTGGCGGAGTACAGCATAGCCGCGACCGGCTGGCCGAAGGACGCCGAAGGCCGCGTGGCCTTGCAGTACGTGCTCGACAGCGTGACGCGCAAGCTCGATTCCAACGTCGCGCGCAGCCAGGTCGAGCGCGCGCTGTCGGAGTGGGCGCATTATGCCAACATCAGCTTTACACCGGTTCTGCAACCCGGGGGCAGCCGGACTATCGAGATCCTTTTCGCCACGGGTTCGCACGGCGATTCTTACCCCTTCACCTCAGTGGCTAGCCTGGCACACACCTTTTACCCGTGGCCGGCGAATCCCGAGCCTCTCGCCGGGGACATGCACTTGAACGATGCGGAAATTTGGGGCGTGGGAAACAGTATCGACCTGTTTTCCGTGGCGCTTCACGAAGCCGGCCATGCGCTGGGACTCGGCCACTCCGACCTCCCGGGCGCGGTGATGTATCCCTATTACAAGCTTTCCGCGGGCCTCACCAGCGACGATATCGCGGCCATCCAGGCATTGTACGGGGCGCCCGGCAGCGGCAACCCGGTTGCGACGGGAACGCCGCCGGCGGCACCCGTACAGCCTGTGACTCCGCCGCCGGCCAGCACGCCGGGGACCGACACGGTTGCGCCTACTTTGAAGATCGTGCAGCCGAACTACACCGTATTCTCCACCTCGGCCGCTTCCGTGCTGGTCAGTGGCACGGCGACCGATAACATCGGCGTGGCGGCCGTCAAGTGGACGACGTCTACGGGGAGTTCGGGGACGGCGGTCGGCACAGCCGCATGGTCGGCGACGATTCCGCTGTTGATCGGGACCAATGTGATCACGATTCGCGCGTACGACGCCGCGGGAAACTCCGGCTGGCGCTCGGTGACTGCAGTGCGGAACTGAGTTTTTCACAAATATTTGCGTAGTACTCTCCGATTTTGTGGGGTTGCGCCGATATATGCAGTAGCATCATGGATTGCTTGCAGCAAATCGCGCTCTTTTCTCAGAGCGAAGTGTCTGCCCTGGATGAATCGGCGCACACTTTATTCGCCCTGGCCGAGGCAATGGACCAACGCGATACCCACACGGCCGGTCATAGTGAGCGATTGGCCGGGCTGAGTGTGAACCTGGGAATCGCTTTGGGACTGGATCATTTCAGCCTGCGGGTACTCTACCGCAGCGGCTTTCTGCACGACATTGGTAAGGTCGGGATACCGGACTCAATTCTCTTCAAGCCCGGCAGCCTGACTGACCTTGAATGGAATACGATGCGCAGCCACCCGGTGAAGGGTGAAAACATCTGCCGGCACCTTTCGTCATTGGCGCCGGTGCTCCCCCTCATCCGCCATCATCACGAACGCTGGGACGGCTCCGGATACCCAGATGGCTTGCGTGGCGAACAGATCCCGCTGTTGGCGCGCGTCTTGCAGGTGGCCGATATTTACGACGCGCTCACGAATCCGCGTCCTTATAAGCGGGCATTCACGAATGAAGAAGCGCTAGGCATTTTAGGGCAGGAAACAGAGCGAGGCTGGCGCGATCCACGGATCATGAAAACATTTTTCCGCGTAAACGAGAGCCTGCTGTCTGAACTGGCCGATCCCGAGTTGAACACCATGCGGAGCAGTCTCCATCAACTTGCCACGAGAGCGATTTCTTAGCGTAGGCCTCCGGCCTGCGAACGTTCTGGCCGAGCGCCCTACGTCACGGGACCCGGATTGAACGGTGAGAGCGCATTGGCGAGACCCCAGTGCTCCGCCCACGTCTCGCGCCCGCTGGCGACCTCCAGCATGTACCGGAATAACTCCCAGCCGACATCCTCGATACTGGCCCGGCCGGTCGCGATCCGTCCAGCATCGATGTCGATCAGGTCGTGCCATTTCTCGGCCAGCGCGGTACGGGACGAGACTTTCACCACCGGCACGAGCGCCAGGCCGTACGGACTGCCTTCGCCCGTCGTAAAGACGTGCAGGTTCATGGAGGCCAGTTGCTGGGTGCCGCAGATGAAGTCGCTGGCCGGCGTGGCGGCAAAGACCAGCCCTTTCGCCGTGACCTTTTCGCCGTGAGTCGCCACAGCCCGTAACGCCGTCGTGCCTGCTTTCGCGACGCTGCCCAGGGCTTTTTCCACGATATTCGCCAGTCCGCCGCGCTTATTTCCGGGGGTCGTATTGGCGCTGCGATCGGCCTTGCCGCCGGCCAAATAGTCGTCATACCAGCGCATCTCGCGGATGAGGTCGCGCGCGACCTGTGGCGTGGCCGCCCTCGGCGTCAACAGGTGCACGGCGTCACGAACTTCCGTGACCTCGGAAAACAGGACGGTCGCGCCCGCGCGCACCAGCAGATCGGCGGCATACCCGACCGCCGGATTGCACGTCACCCCGCTGAATGCGTCACTCCCGCCGCACTGCAGGCCCACGACGAGGTCCGACGCGGGACAAGTCTGGCGCTTGCGCCGGTCCAAAACCGCGAGCCGCTTTTCGGCCGCCTCGAGAATTGCGGACACCATTTCGCCGAAGCCGCGCTCGTCCTGCAGCCGGATCACATTGCCGGTTTCGAGGACCGGCAGATCGTTCGAAAACAGCCGCGCCGGCTGCAGCTTTTCGCATCCCAGGCTGACCACCAGCGGCTGACCAGCGAAGTTAGCGTGCGTGCCGATGTGCTGCAAGGTTCGGATCGGAACTGCCGCCCCCGGCGCGTCGATCGCCACGCCGCAGCCGTAGGAATGCGTCACCGCCACGATATCGTCGACATTTGGAAATCGCGGCAGAAGCTCCGTCTTGATGCGGCGGACGGCGAACTCCACGGTCGGCGCGACGCACTGCACGGTGGTCGCGATTCCGAAGACGTTGCGCGTACCTGTACTGCCGTCGCGGTTGCGGAATCCTTCGAACGTGTAGCCTTCCAGCGGCGGCAGGGGCGCGGGTATCGCTGTGGCGAGAGGCAACTCGTCGAGGGGCGGCGGGACCGGCATGTCCAGCATTTCCTCGCGCACCCAGGCCCCGGTCGCGATCGGCCGGTTGGCATAGCCGATCGCCGAGCCGTAGCGCAAAACCGGTTGGCCGCGTTCCATGTCCGCCAGCGCGATTTTGTGCGCCTGCGGGATCCGCTCGCTGCCCGACACCATCCCCTCGGCGTCCACAATGATGGCTACATTGTCCTGGGGGTGTACCCGGATGTACATGACTTTACCGTAGCACCAGGTTCCACTTGACATCCAAGTAGAAATGCCGCAAACTGGCTCTACGTTAATGCCTAGTGAACGCAAATCGCGAATTCAGGTCCTGCAGGGAACGCTGGATCTTATCGTGCTCCGCACGTTGGAAACCATGGGGCCGCAGCATGCTTACGGCATCGCGTCGCGGCTGCAACAAGTGTCCGAAGATCTGCTGAATCTCAACCAGGGCACGCTCTACCCCGCACTCGTGCGACTGGAGCAGCAGGGCTGGATCAAGGGCACGTGGGGCACCACCGAGACCAACCGCGAGGCCAAGTTCTACGCCATCACACGCGCGGGACACAAGGCCCTCACGGAGGAAACCGAGCGCTGGCGGCAGCTTTCCGGGTTGGTCGAAAAGCTGCTCAGCGCGGAGAGTTAACCATGAAGCGATTCCTCTCACGATGCTCGGCATTTCTCCGCCGCGGCCGCGCGGAAAGTGAACTCGAACGCGAAGTGGCCTCGCACCTGGCGCTCCTGCAGGACGATTTCCTGTACCGCGGCCTCTCGCCCGAAGAGGCGCGCCTAGCTGCCCGTCGCGCGTACGGCGGCGTTGACCTCGCCAAAGAATTGCATCGGGACGCCCGCTCTTTCATCTGGCTCGAACAGTTCGTGCAGGATCTGCGCCACGCCGCGCGCAGTCTCTCGCGGACCCCCGGATTCGCTCTCCTCGTCATTCTCACGCTGGCGCTCGGAGTCGGCGTGAACACCACGCTGTTCACCGCTTACGACGCGGTGGCATTGCGCCCGCTTCCGGTGGGCGATCCGGAACGCGTCGTGCGCCTGGAGCGCTGGTTCGACAGCCGCAGCGTCGGCACACTGCAGTATTTCTTTTCGGTTCCCGAGTACGGCTACGCGCGCGATCACAACAGCGGATTCTCTGCCCTCATGGCCGGCAGCGGTTCGATCCCCGTGGTGGCCCACGTCGACGGCTCGCCCGCCCCGGAAAAGTGGATCGGCCAGTTGGTCACGGCGAACTATTTCTCGGGCCTGGGAGTGTCCGCGGCGAGCGGCCGTACGTTCCTGCCCGAAGAGGATCGCACGCCCGGCGGTAATCCCGTCCTCGTGATCAGCCATTCGCTTTGGCAGCGCAGGTTTGAAGGCTCCCTGTCCGCGATTGGGCGCGTCATTCAGATCAACGGCGCGAGTTACACCGTGGTCGGGGTGGCGGCAAAAAAACTCAGCAGCGCGGCCGTTGACGACCCATTCACCGACTTCTGGGCGCCGATTTCCATGCAGGCGCAAATGGCGCCGTCGCGCTCGTGGGCCGACGACCCGGCGCTGCCGGAAGTGCAGATTCTCGGCCGGTTGAAACCCGCGATTCCGATGGCGCAAGCTCAGGCCGAAACGAGCCTGCTGATCCGTCAGTTCGCCCGCACATTTACAGAACGCGAGCACACCACCGCGGTTACTCTGCAGCACACGTCTCTGATGGGCAACACGGAGGACATCCGGTTTAAGGCGGTTGTCGCCGGCATTATGATGCTGGTCGGACTCGTCCTGCTGGTGGCCTGCGCCAATATTGCGAACATGCTGCTGGCGCGGGCCGCCGGACGGCAACGGGAGATCGCTGTGCGGCTCGCGTTGGGCGCCAGCCGCGGCCGCGTGATCCGCCATTTGTTGACCGAGAGCCTGCTGCTATCTTTTGCCGGCGGGCTCGCCGGACTCCTGCTCTCGACCTGGACGAACAGTGTGTTGCGCGTGGCCATGGGGCGGATGCTGACCGGCACCCCGGCCGCCAATGCGGGCTTCACCTTGGACCTGAGCCTCGACGTGCGCGTGTTTGCGTACGCCATGGCACTTTCGCTGACCACAGGCATTTTCTTCGGGCTGGCTCCGGCGCTGCAATTCACCCGTCCCGATTTGAGTGTATCGCTGAAGGAGGAAGGCTCGTCGCTCGGCCGGCAATTCACCCGGTCGCGACTCCGCGGCATTTTGGCCGGCGCGCAGGTCGCGGTTTCCATGCTGCTGCTCATCACCGCCGGTCTTCTGTTGCGCGGTCTCGTGAAGTCGCACAGTGCCGATCCAGGCTTCGAGACTCGCGGGTTGTTTCTGGTGTCGGCCGACTTCGGCGCTAAACGCGACGAATCGCGCGCGCGCCTGCTGGCCCGCCTCCGAACCGTGCCGGAGCTGAAGACGGTCGCGCTCGGCAGTTACCCCATGATGGGCACCTGGACGCCTCCGATCATCGTGCCGCGCGATGGCAACCAGCCACCGGTGCGCGGCCGCACCCTGGCCAGCTATGCCGACGAGCATTACGTGGATGCTCTCGGTATAGGACTGATGCGCGGCCGCTCGTTCACTGCGCAGGAGGCCCGCACGAATGCGCCGGTCGCCGTAATCAGCGAATCCACCGCGCGCCGTTTCTGGCCGGACAGCGATCCGCTCGGCCGCCATTTTCAACTCGACACAAATTTTCGCGGCAAGCTCGAAACATTCGAAGTGATCGGGATCGTGCCGGATATCCGCTTCGCCAACCTTACGCGTGTGGATCCAGCGCACGTGTATGTGACTCCCAAAACGGGCGAGTTCCCGGGAATCGTCGCACGTGCGCAAGGCGATCCGCGCCCGGCCGCCGACGCCATTCGTGCCGCAGTGGGGGGACTGGACCGCGATCTGTTGACCACCCTTTGGCTCACCAGCGTACACGATACGCCCATACACCGGGAGAAAACGCAGGCGCGCTTATTTGCGGCTCTATCTTCGGTGCTGGCCGGGCTGGCGCTGGTCCTGGCGGGCGTGGGAATTTATGGCGTGATGGCGTACCTGGTCAGCCAGCGCGTGAAGGAGATCGGGATTCGCATGGCGCTGGGAGCTACCGCCGGAGCCGTGCTGCGATCGGTCGTGCTCCATAGCTTGCGGCCGGTGATCGTCGGACTGGGTGCGGGCATCGCGGGGGCGGCGGCGCTTTCGAGCGTCCTGCACACGACGCTGGTCTTCCCGGGGTCGACCGACGTACTCTATGGTGTGCCGTTCTACGATCCGGCAACGTTTGTGGGATTCGGAGGTTTTCTGATCTTCGTTGCGACGCTTGCCAGCCTGGTGCCGGCGCGGCGGGCCATCCGCGTGGATCCGATGACGGCGCTGCGATACGAGTGAGCGGGCGCGACTCGGGAAACGGTTGTCATAGCTGATGGCTGAAAGCCGATCGCTAAAAGCTACTTATACAGCCGCCGGTAAATGTCCGCGTTCCTCAGCACCGCCTGCACGTAATCCCGCGTCTCCGTGAACGGGATGGACTCCACGAATTCCGCGGGCTCGCGATAATTGTTCCAGCTCAGCCAATCGACGAGCCGTGCCGGCCCGGCGTTGTACGATGCCAAGGTCTGCTCGAGGCGGCCGCCATTCTGGTCAATCGTCCAGCGCAGGATTGCCGCTCCGATTCGCAGGTTCACCCCCGGCGTGTACAACATTCGCGCGGCGAAGCGAGCCACGCCCGCGCGCGGCGCAAACTGCCTGCCGGTCACCGGACGCACTTGCGTCAGTCCGTAGGCTTTCGCCGGCGATAGCGCATTCGGATCGAATTCCGATTCCTGCCGGATCAACCCAGCGAGTAGGTATGGATCGACTCCCTGCGATGCCGCGCCGGCCATCAACTCGGATTTGTAGGGCAGGGGAAAGAGCAGTTCCCAATATTGCCGCGGCGCATTTTCCAAAGGCAGTGTCAGGTACTCCGGCGCCATTCCTTTCATCACGCGCATGGCTTGATGCACCGTATCGGCCGCCGACGCCATCTCAATTCCAAGCAGCGCCGGCTGTCCATCCGTGCGCGCGCCGAAGCGCAATTCCGCATCCGCCAGGTCGCCGAGACCTGCGCTACGCAGGATCCGGGAACGCTCGATGCGCAGACTTGTGGGACGAGTCGGATCGCTCGATACCGGTTTGGTCACCGGCAGCGCCAGCTTGGCCAGAAAGTCCAGGGCCTTCTGCGCGGGTGCGGCGTTCTGCACCTCGGGAACGGTCAGTCGTTCCCGTCCGCGCATCGCGTAATATTGATTCTCGAAGGTCTTCGACAGGCGCTCGTAGTAGGCGCGAGCCTCGCCGGGTTCATGCCGTTCTTCGGCATCGCGACCCAGGAAATACAGCGCCGCGCCCGTCGTGGCGTGAGTGGGATATCGAGTCAGATGCTCGCGTAGAAGCCTCTCCGCATCGCCCTTGCGCTGTAGCCAGGCGTTGAACGTGACTTTCCAATGGGCGGTCCCGGCGACGTTCTCGGCGGCGAACGTTTTGGAAGCTTCGCGGTACAGCGGAATGTAATCGTCCGGTCTGTTGATCACCAGATATCGGTTCGCCGCCGATATCAGCGCCTTCAGTCGCCACGGCGAATTCACGTATTTCTCGTCGAGTTTCTTGAGCGCGGCGTGCATCTCCTCGTCGTTGCCCTTGTGCCGCTGGCACTCTTCGAGGTAGTAAAGCCGCTCTGCGTCGGCCTCCGACTTCGGCAGTTCGAGACCCTGTAGATACGAAAGAGCGGCGTCCGTCTTTCCGGTGAGGTAGTCCGCCGCGCCGATACGAGTGCGCGCCTGGTCCCGCTCCGGCGAGGCCGGCCGGTCCAGCAGTTCCTGGTATGCGGGGCGTGCGTGCACGTAATCGCGCATTTCCATGAACCGATCGCCGCGGCGCAACAGCAGCGCTGCCGGGGGCTGCGGATACGTGTCCGCCATCGTGTCCTTCAATGTCAGCAGCGACGCCACCGCGCGGGCGCCGGGGTCCGTGGCCGGATATTGATAGTAGGCGCGTTGATACGCCTGCGCCGCCGACACCAGGTCGCCTGCCGCCTGGTAGCAATCGCCGAGCACGACGTCGCCGTCCGGTTGCGGCAGCGCGCTGTAATGATCTTTCAATAATTGCACCGCGGCGGCGGACTGCGACGGCTTGAGCGCGCGCGCCTCGAGCAACCACGATCGCGGCACGAGAGGTGATGGCAGTTCGGTCGCACGTACGGGGGCGATCTCGTTCACGATTCCCGTCACGTCGTTGTTCTCTACGCGCGATGCCGCCAGGTAGAACGACACATAATCGGCGATCTGAGGAAACTTGCCCTTCAGCTTTTGCAGGCTGGAGATCGCCGCCGGAAAATCGTGCTGTTCGTACGCCGCGATCGCCAGACCGAGCTGTGCCTGCTGCGCCTCCTTTGGATGAGCACCGACGTAGTTCGTCACCGCGGCTCGGTGCGCCGGAGTGGGAGCCTGGCGATACGTTCGAATGAGGCCGGCCAGCGTGGCGGGGCCACTTGGCGCGGGCGCGGACGGCGGCGGCGCTGCGGCGGGCTTCTTCCGCGCGGTCGCCTTCTTCTTCGCGGATTTGGTTTGCGGCGATGGCGCAGCCGGGGTAAGACCCGCCCACAGCAAGAGGACGCCGCTACACCAGAGGGCCGGGATAATCTTTGCCGAGCAGGTCCGCATCGTCATGGGCTAGAGTGCGTAGCAGTTCGAGGTGAAGGTAATCTACCATGCTGGGGCACACGGCGAAAAAGGTTTTGCGGAACTCCTCGCGGGCCGCATCGATCGGCTCCTTGAGCACCTCGTAAATGTTCCGCCGCGAACGGCCCGCCTGCACCGCCGAGCTTCGCCGCAAACGCAGTTCGGCGATCCGCACGCGCCCCCACCGCTGCGCCCGCAAGTGTACCTGTTGCTCTTCGGAGCTCAACCTGTCCCACGGCGAAACGGGGTCCGCGGCCGCCATTGCAGGTGCCGCCGCTGCGGCTGAGGCTGCCGCCATCGGCACGATACTCACCAGGTCGGCCGGAGCCGCGACCGGTTTCGGTACGACCGCGGTCCAGGCTGCCGCCGCGATCTGGCTCAGCAGTTCCAACGCAGGCCCTTGCACCGCGCCGCACGCATACAGCAGCGCTGGAACAGAGCCGCCCGCCACCAGCGGAAAGACGTATGCGCGATCTTCGGAGCTGTGGCCCAGCAGGTCGATCAGTGATGCCGAGATTTCACCGGGTGTCGCCGCGGCGATCACCGGATCCTTCGACTGAATCGCCCCCGAGAACGCCGCCGCATTCGCCAGCGGCACATCGATTTTGGGCGATTTCGCGGTATCGGCTTCGATGCGGAACACCAGCACGGTCGCGGCGAACGGCGCTGCCGCAGCAGCCAAACTCGTCATCAGTTCTTCCGCTCCGCCAGCCTGAAAGAGTTGGCGTGCGGCCTGATTCAAATGGTCGGCAAATTCGCGCCGCGCCCGTTCGCGTGTCTCTGCGAACAGCATCTCGGCTTCCGCAGCCAGTTGCGAGAGGCGACTCTCCAGAATTTGACGAAAAGGTGTCGGCGCGCCGGCCATTCTTTTAAGATTACCAGTATGGACAGACTAGCTGGAAAGAACGTGATCGTCACCGGAGGAACGCGCGGGATCGGCCGCGCCGTTGTGGAACGTCTGCTCCGCGATGGCGCGGGAGTAGCCTTCTGCGGCCGTACAGCCGATTCTGTAGTCCGCGCTGTCACCGAAATGAAATCGCTCGGCCGCGTCTTTGGCCATGCTGCCGATATTACCGACTATTCGCAGGTGCGTGACTTTTTCCGTGCGGCATCTCACGAGTTGGGCGGCCTGGACATTCTTGTGAACAATGCCGGCGAGGGTGTGTTCAAGAAGGTTGCCGAGATGACTCCCGAAGAGTGGCACCGAAATATCGACTTGAACCTTTCGGGTTCCTTCTACTGCGCACACGAAGCGCTGGCGCTTTTTGGCACGCGCGGTGGGTTCATCGTCAACGTTTCCAGCCTGGCCGCAAAGAACGCTTTCACCGGCGGCGCGGGATACAACGCATCCAAGGCCGGACTTAATAAGTTCACGGAAGCATTGATGCTGGATCACCGCAACGATAACGTGCGCGTCTGCTCGATCATGCCCGGCAGCGTCGATACCGAGTTTGGCGGCGACTCCGCAAAGCGCTCCGGCGACACGAGTTGGATGATCGCGCCCGAAGATGTCGCAGACATGGTCGCCATGGTCTTGTCGATGCCGGAACGCACAATGATCAGTGCGGTTGAGATGCGTCCATCCCGTCCTAAGAAGTGACTTGGCTCACCACGGCCGATTGGCACTCCGCTTGCTTCAGTCATTAGTGAAATGATCCTGGTGGATCGAGTATTTGAGAGGGGGCGGAAGATGGGGCGGCTGAATAAGCAACTAGATCCAACGCTGACGGGTTTCGAAGCCGAAAGGTTGGAGTCGGATCTGCGAAAGAGAATCGTCGGGCAGGATGAGGCGATCGAGCAGATCATCAACATCTATCAGACAAATCTGGCGGGGATGTCTAGTCCCGGCAGGCCCATCGGGAATTTCCTTTTTTTGGGACCAACCGGTTCGGGGAAAACCCGCATGGTGGAGGCGACCGCGGAGAGCCTGCTGGGCGATGCGCGCGCCGTTATCAAGATCGACTGCGCGGAGTTCCAGCACAGTCACGAGATCGCGAAGCTGATCGGCTCGCCTCCCGGATATTTGGGCCATCGGGAAACACATCCGTTACTGAGTCAGGAAGCCCTGAATCAGTATCACACCGAGAAGTTCAAGTTGAGCTTTGTCCTGTTCGACGAGATCGAAAAGGCCAGCGATGCGCTCTGGAACCTGCTGCTGGGTGTCCTCGACAAGGCGACGCTCACGTTAGGTGATAACCGGAGAGTGGATTTCTCACACGCCATGATTTTCATGACGAGCAACCTGGGCGCATCTGAAATGAACAGCATCCTGCGACCCGCCCTGGGCTTCGGCGCCGGCGAAGCTGAACGTAACTGCGCAGCCGGAATCGTGAACGAGAAGACTACCGAAAAGATGAGCAGAGCCGGCGCCGAAGCCGCCCGCAAGAAGTTCACCCCGGAGTTTATCAACCGCATCGATAAGACTGTAGTGTTTCGACCGTTGGGCGAACCGGAACTCCGGAAGATCCTGGTGCTCGAATTGAATATGGTCCAGCAGCGCGTATTCAGCTCGGCCAAGGGAGCGCCGTTTGTGTTCTCGCTCACCGATTCGGCCAAGGAATACCTGCTCCGCGAAGGCACCGACATGAAATACGGCGCTCGCCACCTGAAGCGTGCGATTGATCGCAATCTGGTGCATCCACTTTCTAACCTGATCGCGACCGAGCAGGTGCGCGGTGGTGACCTGATCCGGGTGGACTTCGACGATTGTCTGGCTCGCCTAACGTTCTATAAAGAGGCCGAAGACATGCCGGCGTACGCCATGGTGCAGATGGTCGACACGTCGCTCGCTCCGCCTCTCGGTTCCTTCTCCGCCGGTGCAACGGCAGACCTGCACCGGGCGGCTAACGCACGCGGCACCCGCCGATAACCGCTTTGCTGAGGCGCGCGGCTCCGATCTGCAGTCGCCACCGCAGGCACGGATAAACCGCTTGCTGACGCGCGCGGCTCCGATTTGGAGTCGCGCGCTTTTGCTTTTGTCGGAGCCGCGACCGTGAGGGAGCGTGCCAGGATCCCGAAACGCAAGCAGTGCCCCATTTGGCCAGCGAGGGAGCGGTTGTTGGTACAATTTCGACTTGCCCCAGCCTGTAGAACAACAGAACTACCGCCTGATGCGCGCCATGTTCTCCACCGTGGCTCCACGGTACGATTTCATCACGCGCGCCTTTTCTTACGGCATGGATAAGCGCTGGAAACGCCGCGGCGTTGAGCACGCGCAACTGCCCGAGAAACCCGTAGTACTGGACCTCGCGTCCGGCACTGGCGATTTCTCCCTTCTCGTCACCCAGCAGTATCCCGGCTCGCGTGCGGTCGCCGTCGATCTGACGGAACGTATGCTGCAACTTGCCCGCGGGCGTGGTCTGGAGTATGCCGTTTGCGGCGATGCCGGCCTGCTGCCTTTCCCCGACCAGTCTTTCGACTGCGTCTTCGTCGGCTATGGTTTGCGCAATTTTCCTAACCTCGCAGTGGCCGTGCGCGAGATTGAGCGCGTCACGAAGCCCGGCGGTCTTCTGGTCACTCTGGATTTTTTTCTGCCGCGCAATCCCGTGATGCGCCACCTGTATCTGGCATACCTTTACGCGCAAGGCACCTTCTGGGGTTTTGTACTCCACGGCCAGCCGCGCGTCTACACGTATATTCCGGATTCGCTTCGCAGCTTCGTCTCGATTGACGATTTTTCACTCCTGCTTCAGAAAACCGGTTACCGCCACATCGATGCCGACCGGTACATCCTGGGCGGCATTGGGATGCACCGGGCGCAGAAGGCGTGAGCGGGAACACCGATCACCGCGCCGCGTTGCTTGCCGGATATCTCGGCTGGACACTCGACGCGTTCGACTTCTTTCTGGTGGTCTTCTGTCTCACGTCCATCGGTCGTGAATTCCATAAGACCGACGCCCAGGTGGCTCTCACCATTACAGCCACTCTCGCCTTCCGCCCCGTCGGCGCGTTCCTTTTCGGACTGATGGCCGACCGCTACGGCCGCCGCCTGCCCTTGATGCTCGATCTGGTTTTCTACTCCGTGATCGAAGTCGCGTCGGGATTGGCGCCGAACTACACAACATTCCTCATTCTGCGCTGCCTGTTTGGTATCGGCATGGGCGGCGAATGGGGTGTAGGTGCATCGCTGGCCATGGAAAAAGTGCCCGCACGGCTGCGTGGACTGCTCTCCGGCTTCCTGCAGCAGGGCTATGCGACGGGCTACCTGCTGGCCGCCATCTGTTATTTCTTTATCTTTCCGCGCGTGGGCTGGCGTCCCCTGTTCTTCCTCGGCGGCTTGCCCGCGCTGCTCGCGTTGTTCGTGCGAATGCATGTCAAAGAGTCGGAAGTCTGGGAGAAGGCGCGGCAT